>JAAUXU010111170.1_pt1 | contig 99649 bp, 105 predicted proteins | sample 7278151 | NCBI WGS metagenome assembly JAAUXU01 (sample SAMN14350113, study PRJNA611818) | marine sediment metagenome | isolation source: surface marine sediment (1.8m) | place: French Polynesia: Moorea | collected 2018-08 | reverse complement strand
TGTCAGGACCTAGCCGACCTCACCCCGTCTTTTGGCCTTTAAACCTTTCCCATTCCCTAAAAAAAAAATAACAAAAACCGCTAACTTACCCCCCCCCCCCCCCAATGATGCAGTCCCGTGGGCGGGCATCATGGACACGATGCCGTTTATGGATTTGCCCGCTCTCTGTGCAATGTGGTGAAGTCGGTTATAATAACGTCCTGGAACACATGAACAGTAAATTGTACTTCTATCGACTAGTACTTCAATGGAGAGGGGGGACCTCTTTTTCTTTTTCAGCAGGCCCGCAAGCACACACTCAACTGTCACCGCATGAAGCCCGCGCTCTTCTCGGTCCTGTGCGAGATCAAAGAGAAGACGGTGCTGAGCCTGAGGAACGTCCAGGACGACGACCCGCCGGATCCACAGCTCATGAGGCTAGACAATATGCTCATCGCGGAAGGAGTAGCAGGTAGCAAGACCGCAATTTGCCCGCCTGTTAGACAATGAAGTCCATGCGTCATGACCAGCACATGCATGCACAAATCACTTGGGCATTGAACTATGCATTTTTGTACACCTCACAGGTCCAGAGAAAGGTGGCGGTGCCAACGCTGCCGCGAACGCTAGCGCCGCCGCGGCCAGCAGCAACAACGAGGCCACCATTGAGCACGCTGACTACAGGGCCAAGTTGTCCCAGATCCGAAACATTTACCACCAAGAGCTGGAGAAGTATGACCAAGCGTGCAACGAATTCACCACGCATGTCATGAACTTGCTGAGAGAGCAGTCGAGAACGAGACCGATCACGCCCAAGGAGATCGAACGCATGGTGCAGATCATCCACAGGAAGTTCAATTCTATACAAGTAAGCGTATAGCGGAGACACATCAACAAGATCCGTTCTGAGATTGCAGGACGTGAACTGCCTTTAACTTAGATATGAAAAGAAATGGGGCCTCTTTTTGCCGTCAGATCACAAACTTAAGTAACTTTATTTTCTATTCTGGTCGAAGGACTTGGCTTGACTTGAAAGTTTTCCACGCTCTAGTGGGTACATCCAGTCCTCCTCTCCCATAGGTACAACTGAAGCAGAGCACTTGTGAAGCAGTCATGATCCTCCGCTCGCGCTTCCTGGACGCCAGGAGAAAGCGGCGGAACTTCAGCAAACAGGCGTCGGAAATACTCAATGAATACTTCTACTCTCACCTTTCCAACCCGTACCCCTCCGAAGAGGCTAAGGAGGAGCTGGCCAAGAAATGCAACATTACTGTCTCACAGGTATGACAATGTCAGTCAAGTCCAGCCCGGTGCAGTCAGACTGACTTCGCACATCTTCCATAACCCCTGCAGGTGAATAACTGGTTCGGCAACAAACGGATCAGGTACAAGAAAAACATTGTGAAGGCCCAAGAAGAGGCCAACATGTACGCCGCCAAAGCCGCCGCCGCCGGGTGCGTCGGGCTGGTGAGCCCTGGGTCCGGAGGTGAAGGTGCGTCCACCTCGGGGTCTAACTTGATGTCACCCCCTCAGTCTAGAGACTGGGATGGCAACACTCCGACGCCGCCGGGATACAATCCGTTTTGAAGGAAATGATAGTCGCATAAACGCCAAAGATCTTACATATTATGTACCAGTGTACGACTTTCAGAGCATGATGAAGAAAGGGAATACACTCAGAGATTGATCCATTGCTGCGTCATTTCCAGAGCATTCAAGTACCGGCTCCTTGGACCGGCGGGACTGCGCTCGGTACTCCTCTTGTACCGAGTTGTTGACTGGAAAAAGTACTGTCAAAAGTTCCGCCAACCATCATAGAAGCACAATTTGCGCTACTCGTACTTGGTTATGAAGCTATGAAAAATATAAATTTTGACTAGTTTTTATTGCGGCTTCTCATGCCCATGTCGGTCAATCCTCAACTCTTTGAGCAATATAGATGAGACTGAAAATCAGAGGTACCGCAAAAAGTACCACTAGGAGGGTAAAGGTACAAGTCTTGTGTCGTACAGTGAAAAGAATTACAATGGATTCAACAATAATCCTTAGGGAACCAAATTTTGACTTAAAATGAGTTCTCCATGTACGATATCTTACCACTTGTTTTCATTTCACTCGATTTAACAAAATATTTTTGAGCTCACGAACTCAAAAAAAGCTTATGTCAGCAAAGGGATTCCCAGAGAAAATCCATGGAGGTCTGAAAATGATGGAGATTGACCTTGTTGAGGCCTGAGAAGCATCTTAAGTGCAGAGTGACATCACAGACTTCCTTTGGTACTGGGAGGTATTTAAGTCAATACTCGAATAAATATTCGTAATGCACGCATGCAGAAAAACGTCACTTCACGATCAACTTGACTGTTTCTGCCTTGGAAGGTTGTCATATCGTTAAATTCAGAGTCTACTGTGCATTTTTTTTCATACCGCTGAACGCCCCGGTCATCTATGCGCCCTTGTCAATCTTCGCCACGTCCTGCAGGTTGTCTGTAAGAGCCTTTAAGTCTGAGCTATCGATCGATCTTCATAAATCCACATGCTAAAACTTATCAGGGACAATCGATTCTCTTGGTGCACGTGGACGTAAGAGCACTCCTGCAACATACATTTGTGCAATTTTTCAACGCGTGCACAGTTGAACCTCTGCAATAGGATTCGGTTCAATAGCATACCCTTGGTAGTAGAATAATTCTTCCTACTAATCCGAATATAGGACTTAACAAAGCCCGAAGATTTAGAGCTCAGTCCGTTAGCAGCGGACTCGTGCACATGCACACATATCGAGCTGGAGTTGTCGGTGACATGACAGCGCCATGAGAAGAACAACTTTGGCAGCACAATTGTGCGCTTGAAATAAGTAACCATACAAGATTAGTGTTACAAAATGACTGGACGCAGAGTTCCAGCTCGCTTAATGTGACTGTGTCCTTTTGCATCACTCCAAATAGGATAATAGAAGCACTGGATGTTCCTTCTGACCTAACAGTATTCTCTTTAAACAAGGGTCTACTGTTCAACAAATGTGTGTTGCATATGCTGATCCAGGAGCACTTACAGATGAGAACACAAAGGAATTGTGTGGGGATGGATGAATATCACAGCTGAACTCGAATAAGCGGGCCGGTTCGGGAACGAGCCACTTTCCCCGCTTATCCTCTCGTGCTAGTGAGTAAGTATCTACTTTGAATAAGACTAATCCTTTTGGAGAATTATTCGCATGTTAAACGATTAATCGTCTTACTCACAAATACATGCTCAAGAGAGAATCTTGAAACAACTGCCAAAAAGGACAAAAACCATTACTTTAAGTTACGGAATGTGGTCTCAGATGTATCTTGCACCGAAAATTGACAGTGTAAGTCCATTTTTGCCTGCTTTTTGACTTCTGCCACGTGGCCGCGGTACGTTGAGTACTCAAGTGTTTCCGTGCAGAAAATGTTTTAAGGTAGGTGTACGTAGGTAAAAAGCAACACTGACGAATTGACCCGAGCAAAGTAGCGCGTGATTGCATGGCTATAATATATTGAATCAACATCAGATTTTACAAGTTTATCAATGGATGGTTCCCAGAACTCCCTTATCAGCCAATATTCATTGAGAATGACTATCTCTGCAAAACCATCAGGCCCACCTCCCTCATCCTCAACCGGATTCCTTGCTGCAGTTGTTCACTATGATCATTCTTTTTTGGGCAAATATTGTGACCTTAGGTAAAGGTAAGTGAGTGTAGTAGATATTTCTTTTTCCAGCCTTAACATTTGACTGGATTGAGCTACAGAAGTGGTTCACCCCTCCATGGAAAGCTAAGAATCTCCTCTTAAACTGAACTAATATGCACTTTTGCTCTAGGACTACTCATTTGGTCACAATGCCGTCTAGCTTTTGTGTAGTAAACGCTGCTACAGTGCATAACTGTGATCCCATACTGTGAAAAAATGAGTAGTCCTAGAGCTAAAGCACAAATCAGTTCACTGTTAGAGAGATTCTAAGCTTTCCATAGAGGGATCAAACACTTCTGGAAATTAATCCAGTCAAATGTCATGCTTAAAAAGAAATATCCACTACACTTAGAAACTAGAGTATACTACAAAAATTTGAGTCACAAAAAGAGATAGCAAAACAATGTTACCTTCAAAAATGAGACTTGTACCAGCTAAAACAGTGTTTAAAGTCTCCAAAAACCCAAAATCGACATTTTCGAACTAACCTTAAGGTCATTTCTTTTAATATGTAAAACATGATTTTTGCCACCTGTATATAAGTTGCATAAGCTGGGACTTTGACTGTCCTACTAATCTTAGGTTACCAGCTGATGTCATCCAGCTTTTGTCTACAAAATTAAAGAAGTGGAATTTCAGTTTACAAGCTTTGAAAAAATCCCACTTATGGGGCCTAGTTTGCACTTGGTGACTACGCCCGTGCCACGTACTCAAGATTAGCTTACAAGTGACAATCAAAGTTCAAGCCAAGTCTGCTTCAAAGCCCAAGATAATTCTTTGGGGTGGGCTTGATGTTTCAAGCTTGAAGTCCTCCCCGCATTTATTTTTGCCATTCATGAGACACAAACTCAGATGAAGATAAGAGTTCCACATGGACACTCCTGCTTCGTTCCGTTGAGCCCGCCCGCCCGGGGCACGCACGGTACCGTCAGGTGCAGACGCGCCTACCGGAGTTCTCCTGAGGGCCTCCCTCCAACCTGCCGACGACTCGTGATGCCTGAAGAATCGATAGGCGCCAGCTCAGAGCTCGCAGTCCCGTGAATAGCCCGAGTCGGCTCCCACGGAAACGACAGCTGACTCCCTCCCGCGAGAACTTGACGGTGAAGCAGCAGAAGACTACATCAAACTACTTGACTCAGCAAGTCGAAGTGAAATAGTCATTTCTTTTCCAACCAGATTAAAACTAACTTAACCAGCTTACTGAGACTAAACCAGACCTTGTCTGACCTTTAGTTTCGATTGAAAAGGACTGTTTTACCCAAGCTTGCTTCGTAAGATCGTCGTGCCGGCTTCGTACTCGGTCGAATTCTCTTTGATCATGATGAAGTTGGGCTCGAGCAGTTCGAGACTCAAGCCCTGCAGGATCGGTCATCCCGCATGCGGCAGCGACGTCAAAATGACAGTCGTGATGTGAAATTATCTGGGAAAGAAGAGAAGCAACAGACTGGAAGGCACAACATACAGCACAACATTGAACGCTCGCTGCACCGGCCGGCAGAAGGGAGTATAAGGACGGACCTCTCTGTGGTTGCCCCTCTGCGGCGGCCTCTCGCAATCAAGCCAAGGACGGACAAGTGCGGCCCCGTGGAGGTGAGGACGGCAACGCTGCGAAGCGTTTGCTCGAGGCATGGACTTGCGAGCTCAGCCTTGGGGGTCTCAGTGGGACTTTACGGAATCATTGTGAGAAACCGCTGAGTGGTCGAGGTGAACGTAGACGTCCTGGTCACTAACCTTTACCAGGTGGTCGGCAGGACTTCTTTCCACCTGCTTCTCGGCCAAGAGAGCCGCCGGGCGAGAGTTACTCGACCAGACAAGTGAGGCTTTGGCAAACCAGGAAAAACCCATAGTTTTAGCTAGCATTAGAAGACCACGAAGCGTGCGTTGTTCCTCATAGCTGTGGGTCGGCATCTCTTGAAGGACTCTCACTATGTGCGAGATTGATGCTGAAAGACAGTCCCATATGAAATATCTGACTGCAACTTCTCGAACTCCCTGAACTCAGCTGTGTCGTCGTATGTGCACACGTGGGTGAGCTTTCAGCAAACATGAGCCTTTCCCACTCCAGCAGGCGAATGACAAATTGCTTCGTCAAAGACTACGTGGATATGGCATGTTGACAATGCCGCATTGGCGTACTTGTCATGTCTGACTTTCATCCAAAAGTCCTAGGCTAGAATCCCGAGTCGTAGGTGAGATTCGGCCTCGTCTGGCCGAGTAAGCCAGACTTTCTTTTTTTTTAGAACTATGATCCTGTCTCCCCGGAGAGGTCGTGTTGCTCCCTTACTTTGTACAAGTCAGCTCAAGCAATCCGAGACGACGCCTGAGTCTGAGTGCAGGTGGGCTCCATCTTGAGGTTACGGGCTGATTCGCCTGAGCGTATCTAGCCGTGCTCCCCTAGACCTATCCAGACCGTGACAGTCCAATACTCTTTCATTTCAGCATGGTGACCTGTGGAGATCCGTTACCTCAGTGAGTTGACTCCCGAGCAAGGAGGATAACACGTGGAGAGTCAGTCGAACCTCTCCGCAGTGCTTCTGCGCACACAGGATTTATGACGGCTATTCAAAGCACGATCGCTCAGAGAATCTTGTTCGAGGGTCTTATTTAGCCACGAGCGCGCACCATGGGAAGTCAGAAGAAAGCTCACAAACGACAGGAACGAGAAGACAGCAGAAAAGGTCGCAAGGAACGAGGATCAGAGCTCAAGAACATTGGCTATGCCTTCGTCGCTGTGGTCACCGCCGTGCTCTTCCTTGTTCTCCAGCAAAAGTTGTTCATGGCCAAAGTACCTGGTGGGAACCCTAAGGCTACTCATGATGAAAGTAGACGTATGCAGAGTCTCTGTCCTTTCTTTCAGATTCATACGATACGTCCGTTCCGGATGACGTGATTCCTGCCACCGACGTCCCGCCAAGTCTGATGCCAGCCATCAGTGTGTATTTGGAGCCGGAGACGCATTCGGACAAGAACATTCGAAAGCTGCCTTCAGACCTTAGGCAGTGGCCTCCTGGGGAGAGGGGAGTGGGAGTAATTCTTGTAAGGCTCGTCATTTCTGTCACGTATTTTAACACCCGTGAGGACTTTCAGTACATTCACTTAGGACGAGTCCAAAATGCCTCCGGATGAGGTTCAGAAAAAGAATGATATGTACCGGAAACACGCCTTCCAGGAGTACATCAGCAATCTTATTTCTCCCAATCGGTAAGAACTGCCAGTGACTCCGAAATCAGTACGAGTACTTGGCCTCAGCCATAGATGAAACGATCTACTGCACCGTAACCTTTTGCTGTAGATCTCTTCCTGACTGGCGAGGTGACTGGTGCCGAGACACGTATAGCCGCCAACGACCTGACCTGGATCCGACGTCCGTCGTCATCTGCTACCACAACGAGGCTTGGTCCACCCTCGTCAGGACGGTTCATTCCATCATTAACAGGACTCCTGATCATTTGTTAGAAGAGATCCTTCTGATCGATGACAACTCTGACATGGATCACCTTGGAAACAGGTGATACTAGCCAGTGTTCTACTAGTGGTTAAGAGATTGACCGGGTTTCTTTCAGACTTGACGAGTACATGAGGCAATTTCCTAAGGTTCGCATGTTCCGCAAGAAGGAGCGTCAGGGACTAATTCGGTGTCGGATGTTTGGTTCCACCGTCGCCAAGGGGAAAGTCCTGACTTTTCTCGACTCGCACGTGGAGACTGGCATAGGGTGGCTGGAGCCGCTATTGTACAGAATTAAGGACGAGCCAAGGGTAAGCGATTCCTGAGTATTGATTCTCACGATGCACACTGCGGAGTGCGTGCCAACGCCAGTGTTGTTCATCGTCCACAGATGATTGTGTCCCCTGTGATTGACGCCATCAACGACACCACGTTCTGGTACACGTTTATCGAGCGTGACCTGAAGGGCATGATGAACTGGCGGATGCAGTTCGAGTGGCATGAGGTTCCTCCCCAGGAGAGGCAGCGAAAGCTGAACCCATGGGCGCCGTATGCGAATCCCATCATGTCTGGTGGACTCTTTGCCATCAACAAGGACTGGTTTGAGACACTCGGATTTTATGATACAGGTATGGTTACATCACAGCATGAGTACTTGAGTCCTCGCCTAGTTCAGCCTTCTGTCATGTATGATCTACGTACTTCACTTGTCTTGTACGTAGGCATGGAAATCTGGGGCGGCGAAAACTTTGAGGTCAGCTTCAAGAATTGGATGTGCGGTGGCCGTATCGAGATCGCACCGTGCTCCAGAGTTGGCCACGTGTTCAGGACTTGGTCGCCCTATAAGGTCGACACGAGGAAGAATGTTGCCTACAACAATATTAGGGTGGCCGAAGTCTGGATGGATGAATTCAAGTACCTCTATTATGACAGGTAAGACTCTTCTTCTTTTAACTAAAGAGCTCATCCTTAGTTACTACTACCATGTACTGTGGCTAACGTTTCTGTTATTCTTCACTCAGACTTGGACACTATGACCAGGCACTGCCTGACCGTCTTGGAGACTATGGTGATGTCAGCGCCAGGAAGGAACTAAGGGAGAAACTGCAGTGCAAAAGTTTTAAGTGGTATCTGGACAACATTGCCAAGGGCTTCCCCTACCACTCATTACTTGGAGCGGGGGAGATCAGGAACCCCCACATGGGCTTCTGCTTAGATCAGGTAATAAGCATATGTATATGAAATCTTAAAAATGCAGCAGTCGACCTTTTTTATCACTTTGGGGGTATTTTTGCTGGTTCGAAAATAGGATAACTTTTGAAAACTAATCAGATACATTGCTCGTCGTTCTTGTGTGAGCAACTCTACTCGTGCTACCAGAGTGAGGGAATAGAGAAGTTAGTGAAGGAAAAATAATGCTTATGCGCTGTGGTTTTCATACTGAAGTTCAGCCTGAAGCTTTGACGGATTCGTTTCTCGAAATACACGCTCCAGTCAGTGTTCGTCCAGCAAAACTGCTCGTTTAAATTGCTGTTTTATGAAATCATCTTTTTGGGAATAAAGTGATTACAAGATTGTTGATGTCGGTCCCTACTTGAGCATAACTCATTCTACAGTATGTTTCCCTCTAAGCTACTTTTGATTTGTTTCCTCACACTTTTAGAACGACCACTTGGACTTTGCTGGACATCCAGTCTACACTGTGGAGTGTCACTCCGAAGCTGGCAATCAGGTAAAATAACTAAATTATGTGTAATCATTACGCATTCGCTATTCGTAACATCGCATGCTTCGTTTCTTACAGTACTGGTGGCTCAACGCGAACTGGTACATCCTGCGTGACTACAGCTGCGTGGGGGTGTCTTCAGACAGTCTGAGCGTGCAAGTGATGGACTGCGCACGTGCCCGCCCTTGGAAGTATGACAAGAAGCGAAGGAAGCTGGAGCAAGGAGGCAAGTGTCTCACAGTAGGGGCGGCCAACAACATCTATGTGGCCCAGATGCTGCCTTGTCAAGAGGGGAATCCCATGCAGGAGTGGGTGTTCTCCAGGTTCAGCTACCAGGGGATCAGGTACCAGCTGCTGGGCGATGAGAACGCGACTGCGAAGGAGTGAAGCCCAGCTTACAAGTGAGAGTGTTATTTCGTCACGTTCTCCGCTGTTTTTGATTGATTTTTAGCCTGAATGAATTGACGAACCACTAATACGCTGATGGTTGTTGTTTTACGCTGTACTGAAGTTAGTAGTATTCTTGACGAGAAAAGTTGTGATATCATTGTGCGCTTTGCTGTAATAAAACAGATGCGTCATTGCTACTCTGGTGCAATAATGTACTTTGCTCGTGTGCTGCATCGAGAAGACACTGTACGAGTCGTTTATTCTAGCGAACCATTTATTAACTGAGGCAGACATCCAGTTCACGTGTTGGGTAAATGCTTCTTAAGAAAGTCTGTAGGTTACTTCGAACGCACAGTACACCTAACGTAGCAGTAGAACTTGATCTATACGTAGGGTTTGTACAGTAGCCGAGATTGCTTCAGAGATTACTTGGCATAAGTGTGATGAAAGAACTACTATTTACACTAGGGATGGGTAATGAATCCAAAAAAACGAATGGTCCATGAGATTCCAATGGAGATTCAGGAACTTACGATTCCTCGGGCTGAATCGCAACTGTTCTTCACTACACATAAAGTTCAGCTGGGATGTTTCTGTGTTTCATCCTGCAGCACCTGTCTTTACTCGGTTCGATGGCACTAAAAACTTAAGTCATGTGGAGTCCAGTGAAGTCAGACGCAGTCACTGCAGGATGAATCATCTGTCTTCATCTCACTTCACTGAGCCACATTTGGACAGCTACGCCGATTCTACCTGAATGGACTGCAGTGGAGAACAGTGAAGTAAGATGAAGTGGACAGCAACATCTCAGCTCAATGTCTATCAGTACAATTAAATAACAGCCACCGTTTTGGTGTGCATCCGCTGCAGTAAAAGCAGGCTGTCCAGAACGCTCAGGGATAACTTTGGGAGCAGTACAACTTGAAGTAGGCCTCAAAAACGGCTCTTAGTAGGCCCAACAGACATGATTGAATCCTTGTCAAAGATTCGAATCTTTCCCAATTCGCTCGAAAGGACTGCTCTTTGGCTATTCGGATTGGCATCCCTGAGGATTCTTTACCCATCCCTAATTTACACCCACACGTCTTTTAATATGGCCGCCAAACCCCCTTGTCCTTTTTCTCCTTGTGCTGGACCGGCTTCACTTGCTTGAATGCGGAGCCAAGCCCGGATAACGCCGGCTTCGACTCCTTCTCGTCTTCGCTCTTCACTGTCTGATTGTTGGAGGACGACGATGGAGAGGTGGATGCTGATGAAGGTGAACCCGACGCTGCAGCTGCTGCAGCCGCGGCTGCAGCCGCTGCGCCATTAGACGCCACAGAAAGCAAGTGCTGCCTGATCCCGGGATTCAGTCCTAGGATGGTGGAGGACAGCGGTAGGTCGGTAGGACCAGCCGGCTTTAGCAGGCCGCCCAAGTGGGGCATCTTGAAGGGTGCTGACGACATTCCCTCTGAGCGCAGCACGTACTCCCAATGGGGCAAGAAGGCAGGGTCCATCCACTGCTGATGGAAAAGTCCGATGGGACCGAAGACACCTGGGTACATACGAGACTTTGTGCGGGGCTCGCGCGGCCCGTCCACCGTCACCTTGATGGCCTTGTTGTAGGTGGCCACCAGATTTGGGTGGCTGTTGATGGTGATGGTGACAGTAAAGCTCTTTCCACGACCGCTGCGGCCCACAAAGCGGAGGTCGCTGAACTTGGCCACTTGATTCTTCATCACTGCGGTGTGGTTGCGCAACTCGCCGCAATAGTTATCGTCGTTGCCGGCGCGCACGGTTACTAGCGTGCCGTCCGGGACCTCCTGGAAGCTGAACACCCTGAAGGCGACGGGCAGAGACTTATTGGAGCGCCAGTGACTGGGTAAAGGAGAGCAGAGGATGCACGGAGACCCGGTCTGAACCAATTCTCCCTGGTCGCCCAGAAACTCCTGCAGCAGGTGATCCGGCACCATGATGTCGGTCGCCATCTTGTAATCCCTGTGCAATACCGACGCCAGCTATATGCTACTGCTGCAGTAGTGGATGAATTGAAGTGCTCTCTCTCCACGTCGTACTACTGCTGCTGCCAGAGCTCCTTTATTGCATGGTAGGCGACGGCCGCCGGCAGTTTGTCCTGGCCCATTACGCCGCCGTCTCCTGGCTCTCTCAAATTCTCCCCCTCCCCGGAGGAAAGAGGAAGAAGGAGGAGGGGTTCGGCGACGACGACGACAGAGAGACGCTAAAAGCTCACTTTTACAGCTTTATTGGCCGGGAGGAGCTGCTGGAAGCAGTTGCACACACCGAGCGCGCGCGTGCCTTTCTTCTCTGCGACAGGAGCAGACGATTGATGGCGGACGAGGCGAGGTAGATGGGAGAGAACGATTTCGGGCATCTCGCGCAGCTGCGGGAGCAAGCAAGAACGTCCGCGTCCATGGCGGGCGTCGTTTGAGGCTCACACGATCGGTGCTCGCCCGCTCCTCGTGAGGATGAGTGACGGGCAATAATGGAAACGTCTCTCACAAACAAGAAGTAACTGTACACGGTCGTCGAGAGGGTGCAGACCAAGTTCCTTAAGCAAATGTATTCAGGCGTTATTCAGTGCAATTGCGGAACAATATTAACGCTATATAGTCTTATATGGAAACGAGGAATGGTTGTGCTAGTGTCTCCTACGAGACCGATCGACCGACTGGGGAAAACATTGACGTGTTGGAAGAGGAACCCCCACCCCACCCCCCACCCCGCCAGGGTCAGTAAAAAAGAGGGTCGGACGTGGTTGTCTCCCGTCAATAGTCTTCTTATTTATTCAGTTAAAGTTCTCTTTGGAATTAAGTGGTTACCCCACCCCACCCCCAGCGGGTTCCTACTCCCCCGGAGGTTCACCCCGGAGAAGTCACCTGTTTTTGGGCGAGGAGTGCTGTTCTTCTGATCCCTACAAGGGTGTGGAAGTGGGACAATCCCACGGGGGGAGTGGCCACCACAGGCGAGTGGTCATCCCGGTGTGCTGACCAAGAGGATCGACAAATTGGGGGCTAATGATAATCCCTGCAACTAACAGAGGAGAACACTAATGCTATAATAAGTCTCTCAATTGTATGATATGCACAGTGATTAAGTACTGTATATAATAGAAAGATCACATTTGCGCAGTGACTCCTCCGGTCACTGCCGTTTCTTGCTGCTGTTGTTGCTGCTGCAGTTGTTGTTGTCGTCTTCCTCGTCTTGTTCTTCAGCTTCCTCTTCTTGGTCTTCTCTCCGCTCGGCCGCTCGGTCCCGGGAATGGCGACCTCCTCCGAATGGGTGCTGGTGATGATGTTGGTGACCGTTGTTCAGGTTGGTGTACTGGTAGTCGTCGTCGTAGCCGTTGTTGTAGCTGGGTGACGAAGATTCTGACCGAGGAGACTAAGAAGATAATACTAATTAAGTTCAATGACTGCAGCTGGATGAATGTTGCGTGATATGGTTACGCTGCTAGAGCATATGAGACTGCGTGTACATGTACCGCATGTACGCAAACATCGCCAACTTGTGCGCGAGTGTTCTGAATCTCCGTTCCACAGGAGTGGCTTGAGCCACTGCATGTGGGCGTCGGCATGTGGGGCTCGGACGATTTCTTCGGGATCAAGTTCGTTTCGGGGTCACTTGTGTACCAACTAAGAGCGCGTCCAAGGAGGTGACTGGGGAAAGTCTGACCGACCCGGTGGAAGTCGCTCAAGGAGGGAGATGCAGTGGGAAAATGCTGGAGAATCAATCCAGCCCGTGGTCAGGCGCTTGAACCAAGTGGAAAAGGTCCATAGTCCTTTCCCCGGAGACATGCGGCAACAAGACCACTGAAAAGCTCAAGGTGGTGATTTTTGGTCGGTGAACCGGTGATTTCCTGCCCTGCCTGGCCGTCGCTTGCAACAGGTAGCTCGCCCGCGTCCTCGGCTCGGGTTCGTTCTGGTCCCCTTGGTATGCTTCTCCTCCCCTCTCGTTTCACCCAGTGGTCGCCCCGCCTGTCCAAGTTAAAGGATGGTCCTCAGATCAGTGTTCATGGCCTCGGATTGCCACGTTTTTGGCTTTGACTCATGATCCGGAAGATCCTGACTTCAGGGCGGATCACTCGGCAATGAGAAATCCAGATACTTCACCAAATTTGGCAACAGGACCAGTATTTTGCACCGCTTCCCAGATCAAGGTGACGTGCACTGTGCGAAGTCCTATTCAAGAGTTGTTACAAGGGGAAGACAGGAGGTATTTAGAACATGTCTTCTGGGATCTCTCTTGCGGACTGGATTTTTCCCTCATATTCAGCCCAATGGAAGCTGGGCGAATACCTCGTGAGATCCGGCCCTGGTGGGATTCGGACTCTGATCCCATCGGCTATGAAGATCGCCGGTTTTGTAAAAAGGCCGCTAACATGTAAAAAGGCCTGACCAATCTGGATCAGAACAGTACTTCAAAGAGTATCTTAAAGTGATAGAAAGAAGGCCGAAAACGAAGGAGGACAGGAGGTAGGACAAGTCTTTATTTAGGCCAGTAAATAGATAGATTAGCGGACTAGAGATCAACGATGAGGTGAGCTAGCTTAGTTTTGAGTCGTCAACGTGACTCTATCACATGTCAATGATGATGAACCGCACAGGCTGCACTGTGAGCTCCACGCAGTACACTAAAATGGGGGATGGAAAAGTCAACTCACGCTATAGTGATTTGGGGCGTATCCCTCCGGCGGCAGGTGATACCCGCCGCCTCCGTTATGTTGCTGAAAAGCGGCCGCTTCCGCAGCGGCCGCCGCCGCCTGCGAGTGGTGCGGCGGGAAGGGGTCGAAGGGCCCCGCGGGTCCGAAGGGCGATGGCATCATGTGCATCATCTGTGGGTAGAGCGCTGCGATTGCGGAGGGCTGGCCGCCATAGGCCAGGTTGTACTGGAGGCGGCTCTGGACCATGTAGTAGTGGTAGAGCCAGCTGTTGGCTTTCATCACCTCCGCCTCCTCATGACTACGGGCAGACATGAACAACTATTGTACAAAGTTGTAGCTTTGAAACTGTCACGGATGGACAACTCACGATAGGATTTGGTTTGTGCACACAATGTATGATGAGGTCTGGCTGCTCTCTGTCGATTCTTTCACTTGAATTACAGTATGCATCCACAGCCAACCGCCGTCGCGCCGTTGCTGTCGGATCAGGAGTATGCAAGAGCGCTCGTTCTCGGACTGCGTGACTTTATGGAAGAGAGAGAGATAGTTGAAGAAAAACCAATCCAGTTGCTGCAGTCACGTGCTGATTTCTTACTGAGTCTGTGCTTGGACTGCACTTCCTTCACGCTGTCCGGGTGCAGGATGCTGTAGAGCGAGACCCCCTTCATGCTGTGCTTGTCGTAGCCCAGGTAGTGCTCGCCGCTGTTGGGCATACAATCGATATCCACCTCAGTTACTACGAGCATGACAGTTGTCCCTTACTTTTCGTCGATGGAAGTGAACTTTAGGTCCATTTCGTGTGTAGACGTGTAGATGTTGGTCGCCCCTTGCACGACCGACTCTCTGGTCTCTGGCATCGCCACGGGGGTGCACCAAGAAATGAAAACAGGCTCGCTTCGAGAGCAGAGAGGCAGAAACCCGGAGAAGCGACCTTCAATCAGAACGACCTAGGGTACCAGAGGTGATTACAGTCATGACTTGAGTGTGACTTTTCTGTGGCAACAAACGCGACTATGATGCAGAGAACAATATGATGCGTTGTGGTCGGAGAGAGACCGATTAAGTGATGAGAGTTACGGAGAGATTTTCATCGGTGAGATCAGACAAAGATTCTTTGCAGGACAGTGAGATTGGCAATGTCTGTGAAGCTCCTCCTGTGAGGAATTGACTTGAACAGAGGACGAAGTCATCTCCTATCATCTCCATATCTGGACTCCTTGCCAAACTCCATGACTGAAGTTGAGTTGTCCTGAGGCAGTCACCTTCACCACATCCACGTCCCCAAGAACTCCTTCCGACTGTTTAAGGTGCCAAAATATGATTTTTGGTAAATTTGGCATCAAACGTCATTTTGATCCAAAGTGCCACGTAGTGCGAAAACATAGAGTTCTGACTCCAGTGATGATGTATATGTGCAAGAGCTCTACAAGGAGCACAGTAGCCAGTACATGCTCTCGTGCCATTAGCTGTCGCCTGCCCAGTGCATCGGCTCAACAGAGTCCTCCATGACAACTAGCTTGCATACCTTCTGGTCGCCGAATCTCATCTGCCTCCGAGAGTTCCTGGACACGTTCATCCTGCACAGAAAGATTCTCTTCTCCTGACTGAGCGCGTTCTCGTTGGCGACGTGTTGCATCAGCTGAGCCTGGATGGACGCGTGGTCCTGCTTGTCGATGATGTCGTACACGCTGTCGCCATGAATCAGCAGGTCTTCCTAAACGGACACAGAGCGGGGGTTGGGGTTGGGAGTGCTCAAGTCAGTCGTTGCATTCGCAAATAAACATGGCGAAATTGGTCGGGAGGATGACCATGGCCAAGATGATGTAAGACACCAGCTGTGTGCGTACGTACTTTAAAACGAGGCACGTAATGAGATCTCGCTTACCATTGAGTGGCCCAGGTACTCCGCTGCGTTGTCCGAGATGTACAACAGCTTGCCGGTCTGAGTGGCCATCATTAAAAAGCCATTGAGAGCCTGTAATAGGAGTCAAAGGTGCACCAGCAGACGGAAACGGGAATTGAATGTCTTGCGGAGAGCCAAGACGTGGGATTTCTCTAAAAATGGAAACCTTCGTATTTTCTTTATGGACTCATTCTGGAGATTACTCCAGAAGGCAGCATTACTTGTTAACTGCTCGTATGGCTTTGAGGGGGGTTGCGATATCAGCACACACTCACACACACGCTCGCGCGCGCGCGCACACATACAGGCTGACAAAACGTCCTTGAACGAACTTTTCATCGGATGATGAAGCAGTTTGAGTCGGACCGGACGTGCGAGCCGTCGTTGCCGTGGCTGTCGCTGTTGTTCTGGCAACGCTTCACGGACGTGCTCTTGATGGAGAAGGCTCCATTAACGCCCGGTGCGTGTACACACACTGGGGAGCAGCCACCCGGAGCAAAAAAAAACCAACAACAAAACATTAGCATGCAAATCACTTTATACTGCGTGAAAATCCTCGCCGGGCGCCCCCTCCACTCGGCCCGGTAGTCGGCGGAGAGGAGGAAGGAGGTGCCAGCGGTGTCTGTTTGACAAATCGTGGCCGGGGCGGCCACGTCGATTGAAAAATATGCGTTTGCTCCACCATGGCCCGGGGGCTAATTGCTTTTTACTCTCGTCCCGCATCCATCATCACGGTAATGGCCGAGGAATCAACACGGGGATCAGCAGCCTTGAGTCAGTCAGGGCCGAGTCCGCCGTCGTCACCGCCGCCGTCGCCGCCGCCGCCGGGCTCTCTTCATTCTCAGGTAGCTCGCCAATTAAGGCGATTCATAACTTTGCAGCCCTCAACCCTTTCTTTCTTCCTCCTCCTCCTCCTCAAATCTCGAACCCCCCTATCTTTTTTTTCTCCCCCCCCCCCCCCAATTAATTGAGCCATCTCGTCTTGTCCGCCCGTTGAGATCACCGGGGTGGGTTTTGGGGTCTAGCGGAAAATTTTGCGCATTCCAGGGCTGTCTGTTGACAGCCAGCGGGCGGCATCACGCCCGTCAAGCCCGGCCAATGATGGAATGATGGCCCGGCTGATGAAGATCACACTACGATGATGAATGACATATTCAAATGCTGCCCCGGAGAATCATCATTCTCCGGCCTTTTCGACATTCTTGTCCACCCTGTAGCGACTTCATTGAATCCCACTCGACTCCAGTGGATTTGTACTTTTCTCCTCACTTGTTCGTCTGATCCCAGTATAAAAAAGAGATTCGCGGCGGTCTCCAGTAATTACATCGAGGCCAACGGTCTCTCTCTCACCGGCCGCGCGCCGATTTATGAAGACGTTTATGGGATATTATTGGCATATTAGCATGGAAATATTCGCCGCTCTGCACAGCTTGATTTTTTTCTGCCCTGGCGAGGCCCCCCAGAGGGACCCGATGGGGTTGGAACGTCCCGAGGCCGGGCAAAAATATAGCGTGTTAACAGAGGAGGAGGAGACGGATGAGAGGGAGTCCGGGCTCATGTCCAATTGAGCATCATCTCCATTATCTCCGGTGCAGAGAGACGTGATTGACAGGAGTCAACTACCTCTTTTCTGCTTACGCGAACGTGACTTTTGCCTCTGGCTGCAACAACAAGAGCACCAGCCACAGCCACAGCAGCAGCCTCTCTGTCTGTTTCACTCTCCCCCCCTCCTCCTCCTCCTCCTTGTGGGCAACCCCCAACTGATACCGACGGCAATCAAGCAACGGCTATGCTAACAACGGCCTTTGTGACGTCACACACAATGCATGAAGGAGCGAGAGAGCATCTTTAAAGAGAGAGAGAAGGAACAAAGATGAGCGAACGCACGATTTCTTTTCCATGGGCAACAGACAACAACGAGCTGGGTGTTTGGGGAAGGAAGGAAAAATTCTCAATGGCTTTAGGGAAGCTAATGTGGCTCTAAATTTAGGGATGGGTCTCGCCTTCCTTCCCATGACTGCGCTCGAGCAGACGATGCTCGCGGGCTCCGGCTCGGCCGTCCGCTCATTTCACATTTTCTCGGCCATCTCGGCATATCTTCATTACCTTATGGTTGGCCAATGCAGACACTTTAGATAGGAAACAGACCCAGTTCTGGCCATTTTTTTTCCTTCGCCGAGCAGAATTTCTGCATTTACAACTTCAACTGCTCTCGCTGTGCTCACCTTTGAGAACCCGAACGAAGGAAGGTCCAAATATTGCTGTGGTTTCCCAGAGCCCTTGAAGACTGCAAAAAAAAACACAGAGAGAAGTGCACGATCATCATCGACGATCATTTTAGTGGGGTAATATCGACTCTGCCTTTTTTATATACAGAGCGTTGCGAATCTGACTAAAAAATCCTATCGTAAAGTATGTCTACGCCCCCGACCTTTGACAGGAGGGGAGCCCATTTTCGTTCAATGACTCTGACTCACTTCACTCGCTCACTCACTCACTCACCCTGGTCAAAGTAGTTTGACTTCCTGACGTAGACGCACACGAGCGCCATCAGCTGGAGCTGGGAGAGTCGCTGGCGCGTCGAAGACGGAAGGGGCAAGAGGTCGCGCAGGTTGGCGATCTCGCCGTTGATCATGTCTCTACGCGCTTTGCTAGCACCCTTCGTGGATTTTCCGCCGTTGCTGCCGCCGCCGCCGCCGCCGCCACCGCCACCGCCACCGCCGCCGCCGGAGGACCCCTGTTGCTTGTTGGGCGGCGGTTGTTGCTGCTGCTGTTGTTGTTGTTGCTGCTGCTGCTGCGGTGGCGGCTGCTGCTGCAGGCCGTCGAAGCCGCCGCTGGAAAAGAACGGAGAAAAGATGCTATGATCCCGTTCTAAGCCGGGCACGACGCGCGAGACAAAGAGAGATTCCTGCTGCTCAGAGGAAGTCGTGATCGAAAAGCCTCCTCCTCACTTTCACGAGAGTCACGATTCAAACGAGCTGGAGGGAGGAAAAAAAAAAGGCGCTCCTTTGGAATGCGGGTGGAAGACTTGGAATTATGGGAACTTTGTCGTCGTCGATCTGATTTCCTTCTTTCATTGGCGGCCAATTTGCCGGGAATTTTGCCGGCTGCGGTTTTCTGGGGGGGGCACTCGGGGTCAAGATGCTCACCTCATTTAGGGAGAAGGAGAGGTCGTTCCGCAGATTGGGGTGCTCGCCTACACTCAGCGCCGGACCCAATTTTTTGCCATGTTGCATCACTCTGCTGCACGCAGAAGAAAGAAGTCGGGGTGTGAAGGGACGCAAAGTGCGATCCCATCACGGGGAGACCGCCTGCCGCAGTGGCAAATCTCTGACGAGGGCGTGAGGAATGTCAGGAATCCACGGAGCCGATGGTCTCCGACGTTAAGTGGCAGTGGGTGTCGGTGCAGAGGGACACGTGGCTATAATTGAGGTCTTGAGCACTGAGGGGGAGGGTCCGGCTTATCCTGCGTAATCCCGGTCTCACACACTCGAAATGCCTTCATCCGACAAGATTTATCATGAAGTCCGCCAAAAGCTGACTCTCCTCGTTCGAAGCCATGACCAAGTTATGATCATGTCACAAAGTGATTCTGAGGTCAGGCAGTTCAAAGCTTTGTTCGGCGATATCCTGGCCTGGGGTCGAGGCACATGTGCTCCGCAGAGTAGTTCTTGGGCACGAACGTTAACGTGATTTTGGGTTAGTCAACCTTAAATCAACACTGTCATCAATAATCCAGCTCCACAAGCTCTTTAACCTTTAGAGGCTAAGGTAAGTCAGGGCCCCAACACCTTCACTGAGAATGGTTGCCGCGGGTTGACCCAAAAGTCACTGCCAACGCCTCACAGGGCCACGTTTATACACATGATGAATTCTGAGGTGTGGCTCAGCATCAGTCTCATCACATTAGGATATTTGTATGATTGATCAATCATAAGCAACCGAACAAATACACCAAGTGGGTCAAAAAGTGGGAATTTTTTAATCTGCTTCTCAGGTTTGTTACCTTATAACGCCAAAGAATGAAGACGTAGTCAAGTGAGTTTTTAATAAAAGATTTTCTCAATATTGCTGTTATGTCCTGCAGGAGACAAAGCCAGGTGATTTCTTCATCCCATTTGACTAGAATGGATTCAAATGGAATCTTGCACCAAATATAGCACACGGAAGGAGGCCAAAACTATTTGCCACAAACACAGGGCTTAAAAGGGACCTTTTTGATTGAACCTCTGGTATAAGCATAAATAATTTAAACCTGACTCAATTTATAGTTGAAGACTGAGTCAGTCACAGCCTGAAGTCACACCTCTGAACACTAAGGTTGCAGTGTTTGGCTAAGGTTGCTGTTATATGCCCAAAATTGTACCCATGCAGCTGAATCGGCCTCTTTCTCGCACAAACCTTGACAGACCGAGCTTCCAAGTACATGGAGTTGACGTACGAATGAATCGTGCCATCTACAGGTTGCGCATGGTCCCTAGGGAATTTTTGTGTGCAGTGAGAAACGTCATCAAGGACAATGTGGGGAGCACAGTCACAGACCTTTATTGACTGGAATACACTGCTCATCGATGCACGACGAACCATTTAGGGCAGTGCTGTACGCTCCATGTGACTAGCAGAGTCGATCTTGACGTCGCACCACGCCATGAAGCTTAACAAGCGCACGCCGTACATGACCTGAATGTGTTACGTTGTATCTCCACCAAGAACAGGTACGAGAGGCTTTTGGAAGGCCAATCCCTCTTATAACAGACAACTTTCACGCTTCATTTGTGCTGTTGGAACAAGACTTTGGAGGATAATCCATTTCCATACGATCAGAAACGGTGGCAAATTCGTCATGGTCAAGAGTTTGCATAAGCAAAAATGCTTCTGTTTCTCTGCAGTGATAATGTTTAGTGACGCCAAAACCAATGCCAGAGCATGAGAGGACGACGCAGATATTCTATAGGTGAAGTCTCGTTGACAAGAGTTTAATAAATTCTATACGTGTTTGGAAACAACCTTTGGACGTGTAGATGTTTCGCGGTTCTCCTATCCTGTTGGTGAACGTGGTGCAATAAACACATGGGTCAGTTGGATCAGAATGTCCAACTAACCCTTTTTTTCTGCACCACCTGGCTAGTGGAGCATGCGAGCAAAAGCTCGCTCCTGCTGATTTCTCCAGCACCTGTCCAACGACCAGACATGTGTACTGTAGTATTCTCACATGCTGAACAAAAACAGAGCCTCCCACTGATACTGCTTAGTTGCTCCTGTGTACTGTGCTGTGTTTGACATGCATGAATTAGCAGCACCCTTTGTTGATTCTGCAACACGTTGCCTGTGGGCTTCAAGAGGCTCAGTGAGCTTTTGGCTAATGCACCTTGGGTCAGGAGGAGCATGTCAGTTTTCCCAGTCCGTTCATAGGGATTCAATGTCCAATTTCAGATGTTATTGACTTCTACAATTCACTGGGAGCCTCAGATTGCATCCATGAGCAGCACTGTCGGTCCAGGAGGAGGAGGACGGGGACAACATGGACGTGGTGTTGGAGTTAAAGAAGATAAGGCTGATGATGATACCCAAAAAGATATCATCCAATGATGACGCGGAATTTTGTTCCCACTTGAAGTGTTTTCCCCTCAAAAAAGTTGCTTTGTCCCTCGTCGGATAAGTACCTTGGGAAAATGAAATGGAGGTACGAGAAAAGCCAAAAAGATAAAAAATTATTCCTTTAGTCGATCCCACGAAAGTGACGCAGTAAGCGGAGTCCACAGAACTGTGTACACTCGGCTAGACCAAGCTGTTGATCTCTTAAGACTCAATTTTTGAAGACATTCTAGTTAAAAGGAGTGAAGAACTGATCAATTCTTTCTCGGCCTTTAAAGTTGCATATGAGTGTTTGGTCAACAGTACAAATTGGACTTGCTTCGTTACAGTAGAAGCCGCTTATAAGAACGCCTTACGTTCTAGACCAAAAGGTTTTCATAAGCGGCCTCACCTTCTCCATAAGAATTAACGACATAAGAAACAAAGCAGTGTAATCGTGTAAGGCTAAGACAAAGCTCATAAAGTCATTATGTCTTGAGAGTGGAAGAAGTTGATGTTTTTACCTTCAATTCTTTTGTTCACACTTATCCTACTCGTGTTTGGTTTCGAAGGTCTCAAAATTCTAATTTTCTTGATGAAATTTTGAATGAAAATCGTTCTTTTGCGCGGCTTTGAGTATTATGTGCGGTGGAAGTCATTACAAAAGGTGTATTTGGATCCGTTCCTGAGAAATCTGTTCTTATTTCCAGTGTTCCTTCAGGCGCCTTCTACTGCACTTTCTTGATACTAAGGTGTAGTCAACAATGTGTGTTTTGCTTTGTCTGAAACAGTAAAATTTAATTACAAGAGAGGGGGATAAAAAAAAGTTTTCTTTTGGAAAACCATTTGACAATATGTTGATCACTTTGGTGATCAAGTGACAACCCAGCAAAATTCCAAAATTTTCGTTTTTTGGTCGAGCCGAATGCACACCTACCTCTGAACACTGCGTATCAATAGTTTTTGCCTCCTCAAGTTTTGCATTCTTCCCAAAAAATGGAAAGAAATGTAAACGAATTTCTCCAAAAGTCAACAGGATCTTTTCAAGTGAGAAACCTTTCCTACAAAAGTTATCAGAAGTTATACGAGTCATCAAAACATTGCTGTGAGGAATTATGAGCCTGATACAGATGCGTTGAAGCCTTAAGATGTTCAAGTGGTCAACGTTGACGTCCATAATCTGAGGATGGTGGCGACATCACAGAAGACTTGATACACACTGTACGAGAATGATTTGTCATCACGGGCTGTAATACAGTGGAATCTCGATTTCACAATGTAGTCCGTCAAAAGTATCGTAAAATCGAGCTTACAGTGAGTCACCCAAAGTCATATCACAGGATTGGTTAAGTGCAACACAACAAAAAAATGTTTTTTTTTTAAAGAAAAAAATGCAAGTTAAACTAAAAGCTAAAAGAGGTAGCGAGGCATACACAGGTGGGAGCACTCTGAGTTGTTGTGGTCCCCAGATCCCAACACTTGAAATGGAACGAGTGAACAGCGTTGCCATGAGCTTAGGATCCATTTTCCAAGTCCGTACTGAAGCTTCTGTGGCCAGAAATGAATCCCATTTTTCGGACAGCCATGTTGTAAAATCGAACCATCTTGACTTCTGCTCAAATATTGTGAAATTTAGTAACCAATTCAGTACAGTATCAACCTAAGGAAACACTTTTGAACTGAGTGATGTTTTAAAATGGAGAATTGTGAATTTGCGACCCACAAAAATGACAACGAGGCTTAACTAATCCTGGCCCTCCATCCATGGCGAATTTCCACCATCCTCTGACACACCTGGTCCGAAAGGGTCAGGTCAGCCTACTTAAATGTTCCTGAACTTTCATAAACCTCCTCAAAACCCATCTTGTCTTCGCCTGCAGTGCAAATGGTTGTAGAGGTGGGATTCGCTGATTTTGAGCATAATACAGAGGTAAACTTCATCAGAGAACTGCAAGCACAGCCGCAATTCTTGAGCAATACAAAGAGACACTTGATCATTCATAATTTCCCTTTAAGTGGAACTTTTTGTACCGGAAACTTGTGTTTCACAAAAGTGTATCTTGTCATATATCTGTGGTGCAGTAAAAAGGCCAAAATACAGACTCAATCAGGATTTGTGCGAAATCAAGCTTTAACCGTCACTTGCCAGTTGGAGTGAATCCGGCAGTGACTTCGAAGGACAGAAAGTAGAGACTCTGCTCAATTTATATGAAATTTGGGCCTATAAATATAAGTTTGGGTGTTTTACTTATAAGGCATGGCCTTATTATTATAAACACACTTGCACCAGCTGAAAAGACACCCAAAGGATCTTTAAACCTTCCAAGCTTTCAAAGTGATACCAAACAAAATGAGGCAAAGATTTGCCACATCACTTTGCAAAAGGAATATCAATATCGTGTTACTTTCAAGCATAATATTTAGTGGTTCTTATGTATCGGTAAGAATTTCACTAAGTAAATTTGCAATTTGAGTCAGCTCTAGGCAGTTCTGTCCCCTGTTCTTACAGGGTGTAACAGCGAAAGTGTGAATGAATTGGACTTCATGTCAACTAGAAATTCGTTGTTGGCATGAGTACTCGTGATGATGAGTTCTAAAGTCGTCGTCACCAAGGTGTGGTGCGACTTTGATCAGGACCCGGAGCTCAGCACGCCATTGATGCTGTCCATCCCAGAGAGGCTCAGGCAGTCCTGGACGTTAGTGGTGGACAGGTCAACGAGAAAGATCACTGGTTTTCATGCCATCAAGTCTTGTTTGACATGAAATTCTGCGTGCTTCAAATCATTTACGCCTCTGCCCTTGCGTAAGTCGTGCATATCCATCGTTCCTCGTATGCGTGATTCACTGTACTTGCTAAAAAAATTTCGCGTGGTCTAAAACTGTTCCTTCTCTGTCGGCAATTTGTAAGAAGCCCTAAAATGGGGCCAACATAAATTTAGTCCCAACTCCTCATTGATGCATGAGGAGGTCAAGACAAGAAATCGTTTCTATTTTTCAGCCCTTAGCGCGCACTCAGGAGGGGTTTTTTTTTCGCCTTGAGCTCTCAGAGGACTTGGAGAGCGCAGAATCTTCAGCGCTGAAGTCAGCGTTTGAGCAGCCTCTGGATAAAGGTCAAGCCTCGTTTCTCTGAATGTCTTTCCAGAACGTGCGGAGATCCGAGCTGAGTGGGCGTCGCAAACGACTCCAGGAGACATTTCCGCGACCTCACGAAAACCGCCAAAACGTCGAGGTCAAAAAGTCACGGGTCTGATTGGTGTGCACGGGAATTCTCAGGTTCACCTTTCCCTGGAGGGTTCGTCCATCGACTCAGATACTTTCTACTAACATTGCCAGTTTGGGCAAACTTTCCGTGACCCTCTAGAGCTACTTTCGGTTGCGCGGAAAAGGACTGCGAATATCCTGGACTGGACAGCTTTCAACTTGTCTTGCCACGCGTAGGTCAACGCCAGATCGAACGGCGTTGACGACGCGACCGTCACCTGCTCGAGCGTCCCCAAGTTCAGCCGAGCTGAACAAGGCGAAGATCCGGAACTGCATGGTAGGCTTTTCTTGTCGCCTCCCCCGCCATTCTCGAGCAGCCAGCAAAATGTTGGGCCATTATGTCTTTTTGGCCATGATCACTGCCAAATTGAGGTGTCGTGTGTCTCCCCTACCTGATGGGCGCCATGCCTTGGGCGTTGATGTGCCCGTGGTGCATGGACGGCATGTTCTCCGCGGCGAAGGCGTGCCACTGCGAACACATCGTCGTCACTCCTTGACGGCCTCTCAGCGACTGACGAGCCCATGGCGAGAGGGAGCCCGCGGTCGCCGCTGCCGGATCTGACGGAGGAGAAGCGGATTGGCCGGCGGCGGCGGCAGGGGGCGGCGGAAAGCCCATGATTCGTTTACTTGGCTGGCGCGCGGAAAATAAATAATATCTTGGCATGGAAAGTTTGGTCTGAGCAGCCAAACAACAAACTGTGCGACGGTTAAGAAAGATGGGCGACCAGTGATTGCCGAGAGGAGGCCTGGGGAGGGCCTGGATCGTCGTTCACTCTCTATCGAGGGACTAGTTTATGGCGCACTCGGACGTCGTGTTGGAAAGGCTCATTTCTGATCATTGCGCTCACGATCCATTGTCAGAGCTCTGTGACCTCGAGATGACCACTTGTATCATTTAGTGCTTCACGCACGCACTGTGAACACTCGTCTCTGGACCTGATCATGCTGTTCAAGCGGATCTCCATTCGTCAGCATCGCTTTGCAAGCAGCGCAGTCGGGTGCTCAGCATTTCCGCCACTGCTGGCACCCGGAGGGATCCATCACGGGGTCGCTGACGCCGGCTTTTAGAGCGCACATTAGTTTCCCGCTGCGGCGGAATGACATGAGTGGCATCTTGTGCACGCACTCACAAACTTGGCTCAGTCCTCCGCACTGTGGAGAGTCGAATCAAGTTGGGTCTCATTCATGCTTGCACGTACGTTTTGCGCGTACGTGCACGTTTCTCTACATAGCACAGAAGTGTTAACAATGTCTCCAGACCAGGGCCCTGCTCGGTTTAGGTACCTGCAGTACGTGTGTTGGTGCACAACGCACGACGACGTGGGGGAGCTCGAGGTACAGGGTGCGCTTAGCGAGGTCGGTTTGACCTCGTCGAGATCAACTTGGCTGGTCACACAGGAGGCTAAAATTGAACAGCTGTCACTTCCACTCAAGAGAGATCTCTGACTGTGCTCCCCATATTGTTCCTGACGGCGTTTCTCGTGGCAAAAAAATCCCTACTCAGCGTGCGCACCCTGTACCACGTGCAGTACGTAAGGCACCTCCAGAGAAGAGGGGGCAGCGTTTGAAAAGAAGGTTGCGAGACTTCTAGGCTTCCGAATACAGTTGAGTCTTGGCTCAAACTGCTCCAATATGGACTGTTGGGTGCTCGTTCTGAATGAGGTGACGCATATGAGCTTCCAGCAGTTGATGGAGGAATTGCAATTTTGCATCAGGCTTGCTGGCATTCACCAGAAATGCCACCGCAGCTGCTTAGCAAAGAGGGAAAGAACGTGAAAAAGTCTGATATTTTTAACTTTTCAGGGAGGAAAAAAAACGTGCTTTGATAAAAACCTTTTTACCTGCTCCATCAGATCGATTTGGGGCATGTCGCTCCCATCGAGATGACGCTCTCATTCTGTCCTTGATTCCCTCGCAAAAAAACTGATGTTGGGCTGAATTTCATGGTGCAAATCACCAGCTTGCCCACTCCATGAATCAGGGCAGGCCTGGTCGTGTGCTGCATGTGTACGTCGGCGCAGATGATCCACGCAGTCGTGCTCCGTTAACAGCCCATCACAGGTAGCTGTGTTACGTCAAGTGCCGGAAGGATTGCGTCCCACCTCAGCTCTGGTGCCTGAGCCAAGACGAATCACTCCAAATGCCTGAAGTCCATCATCGAGCAGGCTTGAATGCAAGGTGCAATCACGCAGAGTAACAAGGGCGGGGGGATACAGACAAGAAAGACAAAAGCATAATTATTTACCTCGCGGGTAGGCCCACAACGGCTGCCGTCGTCTACTACGTGGACGGGTACAACCAGATTTGCCTGAGAACAACAGGACACTCGTATATTCACGTGTACGTCGATGCACTCACACAAAAACGCGACGGGTGAGAACATGCATGCGCGGTCCGACTCGTGATGCAAGCTGTAGGTGATATTTAAGTGATCTTTTCAAGGAGCAGTGGAAGCAAACCAGAGATTAACTGTCAGCCTGTAATGTATTGAAGCTTCCTAGCTCCAATACATTGAAGGCTTGACAATGACTTCACTGTGTCGAGAGTCATTACAGCACGTCCAAGGTTCTTGCATGATAAATGGGGTCAGTAGCAACGTATGAGACTTTAATCTTCTTGACATCGACGGCTTCTCTGTCATGAGATGGGGTCAATTGCATCAAATAAGCCTTGAATCTGGAACCTTGACTGTGTCGAATGTTGAGTGCACGTGCGAAGGAGCACAAGGAGTAGTCCGAGGCAGGCGGGCTCTGGAAGCACCGAGCAACAACCGGAGTTGGCGATTTTTGCGCCCCCGTCTTCCACGTTGCTCTCGTATGCGCAGGCAAAAGTGAAGAGGGTTCGTGGAGCAACGTTGCCAACCGCTTGTCTGACCAACCCTGGCACAAAGCTAACTTAACCTGTTGCTTCTTCTCCTCAAGGTCGAGCGACCGCAAGCTCCATGAATGCATGAGTAGCATCGTAAGTCAGTACAGTGGATCCTCCATATAACGTTTATCGTCATGTCGTGAATAATCGTAGCGACGTGCGCAAGATAGCAAAGAAACACTCGGTCAGCGGTCAGGATTACCCACGGGCCAGAGATATGGTCATATGGAGAATCAACTGTACTATGTAGGTAGGTGTCGCTCAACCTAAGGCGTTGTCCCGACAGCTTACGTCACACCTCAATCCGGCGCACTGCTTTGTTTAAAAAAAGTAGGGGCAAAAGTTCTGATTTTTTTTTTCGAAATTTTATTGTTTCTTGCATAGAATGTTTCTCATCATTCACATAAAACATGATTGTGTATTCGCGTTGACATCCCTTAATATATTGGTTTTCTGTAACTTTTTGTTTTTGTACAGTCGTCTCACATGCTTCTTTTACTCTTGCTTTGCGAAGACGTTGTGTGGGTGTTTGTGTGGTTGATGAATGTGTAGAAGAAGATGATGGCAATGTTGGTGTCGACGGGGCTGGCCAACTAGAATCACAGTTCAGATCAGAAGCCCCTCAGACCAACCGAAGCTTGGTGAGAGGCTGCTTCTGGGCTCATGTGACACGACGAGAAAAATGGACGTATCTTTCTTTTGGCGGCACAGCCAACGACAGTCTTTAGTTGCACTTGTTCGGTTTACTCGGCGGCGATGGCCACGGTCTCGGGGGCGATGCCGTAGCCGGGAGCGAGGGGGGCGATGCCGTAGCCGGGGGCGGCGGCGAGGGGAGCAGCGGCGAGGGGAGCGGCGAGGGGAGCGGCGGCCAGGGGAGCGGCGGCCAGGGGAGCGGCGGCCAGGGGAGCGGCGGCCAGGGGAGCGGCGGCCAGGGGAGCGGCGGCCAGGGGAGCGGCGGCAATGGCGGTGTGCTTGATGATGGGCTGGGCCTGGATGGCAGTGTGGGTTCTCTGGACGAGAGCGGGACCGCGGCGGACGTTCACAATGGGCGCACCCTGCACTGGCACGGGATGGGGGACACCGTAGGGCTTGTCCACGTGCACGGGCACGGGGACCTCGACGATCTGCTCCTTCAGGACAGGCACGTCATAGGGCACCTGCACGCGCTTCTCCACGGGGTAGGGCTCGTTCACAACATGAGGCTCCTTGACCACGCTGACGATGGGGGCGTTGGTGGCCACGGTGCCCTTGAGGGCAGTGGGGACAGCAATGGGCAGCCTGGGGGTGGGAGGCTTGTGGATGGCGGCGGCATAGCCGGAGACGAACGGGGTCTGACCGAAGTGCAGCTGCTTGCGGACGACCGCGGGCGGCTGGACGACGGTCTCAGAGGGGGCTCCGGCCACATGAGTGGTGGTATAGGGTGCAGGCACAGACACCGCGGGGGCAGCGGCGACGGCCACGGGGGCGGCGGCGAGAGCCACGGGGGCGACCTCGTAGTTCGAGGGAGCAGCGCAAGCGGCGGCAAACACGGCGGTCAAAACAACCTGTGAACGAGAGGACAACACTTGAGAGGTATAATTCGCTGTGCTTGCAAAAAAACCTTTCGCACCAGAGGGTTCATGATGCTGTGTATCTCCAACCGGACGAGCAAGTGCTTGAACTAAAGAATGCTGTTGACTGTGTCGCCTCCTGCCAGCCGCAGTCGGCTTTTATAGTGGGGGAGGGTGTGTAATTGTCCCTCCGCCGTATGTAGTCCATATTGTTACGCGTACGTGGACGAGCGAGCCAACGGCGAATAAGCCGGCGTCGGCCGGTTGCGAAGTCGTGGAGTCCAGAGGCCGTGATCTTTAGCAATCGCCAACAATAGAGAAAATCGCAGGCAATCTTTTTTTTTTCTTGATCTCTGTAGAATTGTCTTTCGGACAATTGGATGAAAGTTGCGATAGATGAAAGTTGCTGTTTATTTGGGGACTAAAGAACTGATGAGTCTGCTGCAAAAGTGAGGATTTCAAGCGGATTCTCGTTCATCATCTATGAGCGGCTCAGTGATACTTCTTCTTTGTACTTTACTGTACGCTTTATGTAAGCGTTGCTTGAAAGTCATCAAAACTGCGTCAGCAGCTTCTCAAGCTGTCGTATGCCTTAGCTGTTGCTTGTCTTGAGGGCCTCCCAGTTTGGCCTGGCAAGAAAGAACACGTAGACCTCTTGCGTAATTTTGACGAAAAACTCCTTTTGGCTGTTACACGGCGTGGTCCCGGTGGCGAGCGTGAACCCTGCCTGCAAGGGGAGCGCCAGCCGAAACGCCTGCGGGCCGGAACGGTCCGCCAGCGCGTACTACGAGCTGTTGTTGTTAGATGTAATGAAGCAAGAAATGTCATGGTTTCGGTGCCTGCACAGCGCAGCAACATGTGTGAAGTCTCCAAGTGCAGTCCGCCCTCCAGGTAGACACAATGAAGCAGGGACAGGCGTTGTATGTAGCAGATCAGATGTGTCTTGTACAGTCACGTCTCCCTGTCTCTTTTTTTGCCACGTCCATCTGTGAATCTTGGCATTGTGAGACCAGAATTCAAGTAGCATCTCTGCCCCATCACGTTTTATACATTAACCGTTGACTCGCTGCTGCCGAGGGCGGGCCCACAGCCCAGCTCAGACGTTGAGATGGACAGACAGTCTTTGTGTTGCATCGCTTGGTAGGGGAGAGACGAGCAAGTCATTGCGTCTTCGTCGTCGTCTTCGTCGTCGTCTTCGTCGAGGTCTCGTTCATTGATAGATAAGCAACTCTTGAGCTGGAGTTGCTGACCACGCATCCCTCAGTACAGCAAGAACAAGAACCCGTCCATTGTAATGTCGACTGTACATGTTATGTATGTCTCAGCTGTTGAAGATCATAGAGAACATCGCGATTAACGCACGTAGAAATAGTCTCCTACGTTACCTTTGTTCTAGGTTGCGTCTTGGCAGTTCCCTGGCGTGTTCTACTCCTCCTCCAGGGAGAGAGAGCGCGTCGAGGTGCGACAGCTGCTAAGGAAAGAAATCTTTCCTGGCTCAAGGAGCAGCAGTGAATCAATCTCTCTTCCACCAAGTCCAACACGTCGTCCACGCAAGCAGAGCTGTCGCAAGATCTTCCAAATGTGCGCCATCGCTAGGGAACGAATGTTCAAGTGCGATCATAACAGTAGCGGGTCCTGCACACAGACTGCGCATGCTGCTCGTGAGCGAGAACGCGTCATAGCCTGACTGATTGATTCAATCATCATGCCTTCGAAGGAGAAGAAGGCGCTGTCTCCGTCTGCGTCTTCCTCCAAGTCGTCCTCGGAGGTCATGAACACGCCAGCATGCGTGATGCGCTACGTCGTCAACACCGTCGGCTTAGGCACGCTCTTGGCGCTCACCCTCGCCATCAGAAAGGGACTCATTTTCCCGCCGGTGCGCAATGGATTCTTCTGTGGGGATCCCTCGCTGCACTACCCCATAAAGGAGGAGTCCGTGTCCACGGGCATCATCGTTGCAGTCGGCTCCATCGCTGTGCTCGCCATCGCCTGCGCCACTGAGTACGGCTACGGCGATCAGAACGTTGACGGCAGCAGCTCCCGGCACATACGGCGGCGTCTTCCTGCGGCGGCCACGCAGCTACTGCGCGGCGGAAAAGTTTTTCTCTTCTTTCTTATCGGATTCTGCTCCACTGTCTTCTTGTTCGAGCTGGGCAAAGTGACGACGGGCATTTTGCGGCCCAATTTCATGGCCGTGTGCAGGCCCAACGTCACGTGCTCCAACCCATCGGAGTACCACACCAACTACGCCTGCGTCGGTGCCAGTGCAGAAGAAGAAGAGGATGCCCGCAAATCTTTTCCGTCTGGGCACGCCGCCGTGGTGAGCTACATGGCTGTGTTCCTCTGCGCATACTTGAGCAAGCGTCCGGGGGCGTTGGGTGGCGGCGGCGGCGGCACCGACGGCCCTCATCTCTTAGTCCGACCGTTCATCCAGCTGGCGGCATTGTCATTGGCGTGGGTCACGAGCCTGTCGCGGGTGGCGGATCACGTCCACCACCTGTCAGACGTGTTGGTGGGGCTGGCACTAGGGACTGGGATGGCCCTCTGGGCGGCTGGACTGGCCCTGGAGGAAGCGGAACATGAGAGGAGAAAGGACGAAAGAGAGGAAGAAGACGAGGAGCCCTTGGAGATGAGCGTCAAGTCGACAAACGTTGTCGTGGAAGACGAGCCAAAGGTTAACAAGTTGTAGCAGCGGATCCACAGGTCGTGCTTGCGGTTTTCTTTCTCACAAGATGAGACTGAAGTATAACGTGATGATGAGTGATTCAGGGGACTAATGTGCACTAACATAGTATACTGATATATAGTACGCAAGCGCTTAATTTTCTGTAACTTGAAGTGTTTCTCTGCGTGAAATAGAGTGACTTACAACACTTTGGATGCAACCAGGTGACAGCTGTTGCATGACATTGTCAAAGACAAGTTGCATAACTTCGTCATGTCCAAGTTGCATCGAGATTCGCGTGCTGCGTCCGATGGCCACAATAAAACAAATAGCAGATACTGTTAAGGTCTCATCATCAGTGCAGCGAGTGGAGACACCGAAGACTGAAAATTGTACCTCCAGATGTGCTTTCAACAAAAAGATTTCATTCTGAAGTCTCTAAGAAATACGAGTGTGTGGATACGTCTCATGACTGAAAATTTAGCGTCTCCGTACTGTAGTTCGCCTCCGCATAGTAGTAGAGTCAGAATCTCTATTCACAGTATACACCTTGGACACCAAGACTTCAATAGAACTGTACGTACGTATGTACCTCGACGAGATAAGAGTTGCTGTCGTGGCAACAACACCTCATTTTGCGTTCACGCTATGTACCAACATGCACATGCACCAGAGTCCCGGCGATCAGCCCAGCTTTGCAGTGAGTCCAGGATCCAGTTCCGTCTCGAGCACGAACCCGGTGGAGTTTGCGTCCGGTCGACGGACTTCCTCTTTGTAGGTGATAGAGTGATACTTAATGGGATAGGTCAGCTGATTGCCCGAGTCCCATGTCACCAATGACTATAAGAACGGAATCGTGACTATCCGGTGATGTCAAGCTGTTGTAGAACGCGACGCCAGGATCAGCTCACCTGAATCTTGGGATTGTATGACAACATCGTAGTAAAACTGAAGGGGTTGGAGAAAGGCATCTCGATGTCCAGCAGTTTGTTCTTGTACAAGTCCAGGGCAAATCTACGAAGTGCACGAACACATTGACTCTGACCTTGCTGAAGTCGGTTGTGTGTGTTACGTAACCGCGGATGGCATAACGTCTACAAATTTCATGTACCTTATCCTGGTATTTCGCTTGTCCACATCATCTACAGCATAGAGCACTCCGCAAGTTATGAAGGTGTCCGCCACCTGGTAGTGGTTCAGGCTGATATTCCACGCATACTGCAGGTCTAGGTTGAATGGATCGACCTTGAGGACGATCGTGTTGTTGTCCGCCACGAGGCCGAAGAGCGCCCACAGACCGTTTTCATCCACAGCAAGGTCGACGTAGTTGTTCTCCTGTCTGGACTGTGAGCGTGAAAGAACTAGCTGACATTGCTCTTTACTGTTACGGGTGGTGAATATACTTATGCGTAAATTAGGCACCTTGTACAATTTCGTGAAGAGATCCCTGTCGTTGGCATTCACGTGATTTCTAGGAATGGGCAACAGTTGCCTCTGGCGGGTTGCTAAGTCGTACTTAACCACACTTTCGATACCCAGGTTGAAGTAGTAGAAGCTGCCATTGTACATGACATTGTCGTTACCCTGAAAGACATCAGATTTCGCTGAGCAGTGCTGATTTGACTTCATCGCCATAATGCTCACCGTGCATTCATAAGGCAATGAGTAATTTCTGGTTGGCCTGTTGGCTCGGTAGAGTGTGCGATTGTTGTATTCAAGGAGAAATCGCTTTTGCTGACTGAAAACGGTCCAGATCTTCTTCCCATCTTCTCCCTCCGGATCCAAAGCATCGACCATCCACGAGCCGTAGAGATCGCCGGAATAGCGGTGGAACACGGGCTTGCCGATAGTCTCGATCATGCAATCTGAAAACGCATACATGTGTGTACGGGCAGAGATGCTCGGCAATCTGTACTTGACGCGTAGTAGTCTTGAACACTGACCTTCGGTTCTGTTGGGTAGACCGGGCAAGGACGTGTTGTAAGGCAAGATTGTGAGCCCGTACATCTTGGCTGCGGCGTCGCACACCTGCTTCTTGCAATCGGGACACTTGGGCTGAGGTGGGCAGATGTCGTCCAGCGAGGCGAAAGGAGGAGGCAGCTCGCCAACGGCAGTGGGATGATAGCTTCCAATCACAGGTGGAGGTAGTGCAGAGTTAGGATCGCGTTCTACGTGTTCAGGACGGTGAAAGACAGCATGGATACACCACTGCTTTACTTGGGATCTGATGTGGTACCTTACCAAAGACTGTCACTCCTGCCTTGGTGAGACCCTTCTCATTCTTGCTGATGCAGAAGTAAGTGCCGAAGTCGTTGACCTCGGAGAGTGACACGTTGAGAGTCATAACGATCTTGTACTGGCCGTATTCCTTGAATCCAATAGCGTACTTGTCCCGTAGAGTCTGAATCGTCTTACCATCGTGGCGCTCCCAGTAATTGACCGCCCTCGGATATGCCTCGATGGTGCACTCGAGGATGGTGGAGTGGCCCACGTAGCCGCCAACCAGGTGGTTGATGATGTGGATTAGCGGTGGGACTGAGAATCAACAGACCGGTAGTAAATAAATATTGTCGTTATTGGACACTTCAGCCATCTCACAGTGCACGTCCACGTTGAACACTCTAGTTGCCGATGGTGGAATCCCGTTATTGGCCTCGCACAAGTAGGAGCCCATATGCTCGCGACGGATCCGAGTGATGTTCAAGATGGACGAAACCTCGCTGTTCTCTTAAACCAAGTCAATTTCATTTGCTAAGTCGTGCTTGAGCTCCATCAGTTCTTACTCTGCCATGCTCCATCTGGAAATGCGTCGCCATCCTCTCTACTCCAGGTGATCGTGGGCTTTGGCATCCCGGTAGCTGCACAAGTCAGCTTGAGATGGTCACCTTCCTTTACGACGATCCTCTGCTCCCCTCGCACCAGACCGCCAGAGATCATGGGCGGCACCAGCAGGGTGTCAACTTTTTTGTCGTCTATAGTCCAGAGGTTAACTCCTGGCTTTCCTGGTGCTCCTGGCTCACCATCGTCTCCCGGGCGGCCGCGTGGGCCAGGAAGTCCCCTGCCGCCCGGGATGCCTTGAAGACCTTTGGGTCCAGGGTCGCCCTTATCACCGTCTTTACCATCATCGCCTGGAATTCCCGGCGACCCGGGAATACCAGGGAGTCCGTCAAGTCCAGTAATGCCATCTAGGCCATTTCGACCATGGACACCGTCAAGACCCGGCTCTCCCGGCAAACCGTCTCGTCCGTCCAACCCAGGCGAACCTGCAATCATAGATTTGTGTGCGATTGATGCAGTGACGTCAGTCATGTATTCATATGATTGAGACCTGTCAATCCTTTCTCTCCTCTTGGTCCAATAGGTCCAAGTAAACCATTATTTCCCTTTTCTCCTTTGAGTCCCTTGGAGCCGGATCTGCCGGGCCGACCTCGTTTACCTTTCAAACCTGTGGGCCCGGGCAACCCAGGGTCTCCCTTGGGACCCGATTTACCCGGCGGGCAGTATTCTTTGGTTGCGGAGCAAAAGTCCTGAATTGCTTCAAGCTAGGGATGAAAAGAAGAGACATCACTTACTCTTTCAGCAACAACATGTGCAACAACTTGCTGCGATACCAATACGACATGCGCTGCTGACGCACTTTATGCAAGTTGCCGACTCGGCATGATCTTACTACGCAGTTTAGTGGCTGACACGGCTGCAAAGCGTGCGACCTTGCACCTGCTCGTGGTAAAGGCTGTGGTAAAACCTAACCTAACTGTTATAAGTCACAACTGACCGGTATCCTCGAGTAAGAGGTGAGCCACACCCAAGGATTATTTGGATCCTCGGCTGTCGTGTCCATCTCCTTCCTCAGCTTGGGATGGATGAACTCGACGTTGGCCTCCTTGGGAGTAACTTCTCTCCTCGTTCGCTCATGATTGTTGGCTACTTGAGAAATCACTGATTCCAAACCTTCTATTCTTTGCTGGAAGACCTCTAGTCTTCGCCATTGGTCGATCCAGATCGCGACCAAACACACGCTGAGCAGTGCCAACGCCGTGTACACGTGCCACATGTTGGGGAATACTACGGAAGCAATGTTTATGCTGAAAGCAGAAACTCGTTTCGATATTTGTCCTAGTTGACTTTCATCGGAGATGAGACCCTCCCCTCGACTGTGTTGAATGCGTACACATGCATGCCTCAGAGATGCACTTGTGGCAGCAAAATAATTTATTACTAGCTAAGGGAGACATTCCGGATGCTTTGGTGTATGACATTGATAATCCTATTTCTTTTTGAAGTCCATTCCAAACTCATTCTTGATCCAGGGGTAGGTGTCGGGACACTCCTTGCAAGTGTACAAGTATCGCTGCTTGCGCAGCTCCCTGGAGAATAGTTTGCACACTCTTGGGATGTTACACGCTTGCCTCTCCAACGGCACCGTCTCCTCGCAGGACTTCTTCCACGGGAGGAAGTCCGCCATCTGCGCCTGCGGCGTGGGCTGGCGCATCCACTGGATGGCCTCCCAGTTGGACACCAGCCACACATCTGAGCGCGTGTCTAACTCGTCGAGGAAGCGGCGGAAGGCGCGCCTATTCTTCTTGTCCTTGAACCAAGTGGTGTGGAAGTAGAGGCCGAGCGGGGCACGGTTCGAGTTGTAGTGGCGGTGGAAGTTCGTCATGAAGATGTCGTAAACTTCTTCTTCTGAGAAATAAGGAGGGCAGCTGTCCACCATTGCGCATCCGAACTCCTCGAACACCAGCTGATTAAGGGGCATCTCCCAGATCCCTGGGAAGGAGCGCGAGGGACACTTGCGGTTTCCAATGCATTTATGAGGAATCTGAGAGAAACAATATGTTATGATGACTTTATACGATCTGCAAGCTTGATTATTCGTTTTGTGTAGAATAGCTATATGTACCTTATAATCAAGCGTGTATGGCCAAATGGGGGGATCGCTGAGGGGTGCCGGAATTGAGCTGTCGTACGCGAAGCCGAACTCCTTCATCATTAGGAACTGCTTGTTCCAGCCCGGTCTAAGGAAAGGGACCCTCAAGCCACGAATGTCTTCCATGCGAACTCCGCCAAAACGGTTGATGATGTTGGCTTGGCCAACCATCTCGTCGAACCAATCCTCGATTGTCGCGTTCTTGTCCCACCAGGATTCGGGCCCGCGGTGAGTGATGGAGTGAACTGCAATCTCATGTCCCTGGTTGGACATCTTCTGGACCATGGCGTAATTCGTGTACTCGTGCGACAAGTAAAAGGTGGCGTGGACGCGGCACCCGTTGGGGTTCTTTCGCTCTGGCGGGAACAGGCGCTCCTGATACAGCTTCCAGTTCTCGTCGTTCACTGCGTCATCAAAAGTGATAAGGACCATTTGTGGAACTTCAGATGGCGGAAGTCCTCCAGGCACCAGGGTCCCATCGGATGAGCAGAAGCAGTCGGGCAGGCTACACTGGAACCGTGATACAAATGAAACATGCGCATGAAGTCCTTGTAAATGAGCTTACGTTCGAGAAGTCGCACACAGGAGCTGCATTTGGATCATTCTCTGGATCGCACCAGCCCTCGTCACTGTGGTCGTAGCAATCAGGGTGTCCGTCGCAGAAGAGTGAGGTGGGCATGCAGGTGCCGTCTCCGCAAGCGCTCTCTCCGACGGGGCAGATTGGCTCCTTGGTGTTGAGCAGCGGTTTGGGCGTCGTGACCTCTGCAGTCACGTCGCAGTTGTCAACGGCATTCTTAAAATCACAAATCTGCCTGTTGACGTCGAAGCTGAGGCCGGTGGAGCACTCGAAGTGGTAGACTTCTCCCTCGATGCACAGGTAATACTTGGAGCACTCGGTGGTGGCCCAGACCAGATCAGGGTCTCTGTTGGGGTTGCGATAAAACTTGCCGTGTTCAATGCACGGCACCTTTTCGCGCAAGGCCGCGGACGTCCAGTCCATGAGCAACAAGCTCAATAACGTCACCAGCATGTTGAGAACTTGCAGCTTGATCAGTAGCTCTGCGAGACTCCTCTTCTACCTTCCTGCATCGTCGCTCTTGCAATAGCGTGAAAGTTAGGGGAAATCTTCTGGCAGGCGCGCCCATTGCAGGCATCCCTCTCCACGCACCCGCATCTAGGTCAAAGTCAGCCTGGTGTGAAGCTGTAGAACCTCTTGAGTAGTGAGGTGTTGGCTTTTCTTAGGTGGAATTGTAGGCAGGATCCACACATTGATGTGCGGCTGTGTCCACATCTGTGAGGCGTCCACACACTCCACCAAGTTTAACAACACAGAGGCTTTGCGTGCATCCACTAAGGCTTCTCACTCAAATGCGGTTTTAACGTGCACTTCCGTAATGGCATTTAACTGTTATTCACCGCACTTATTACATGAGACTCCACCAGACGCTTCATGCGCTGGAAAAGTCCAGCGTGTTTCACAATGCTTTAACCACCAGGTGAAGCGTAAATGGGGCAGTAGTTCTGACTTACTGCGAACATGTACAACTTGAGCTAGATCAAAAAGGGTTACATCTGCAATTTTTGGCATGGTGTTGGGCCAGCCCTTCATTGATGGACTCCTACAGTCCATCAATTAATTGAAGTTAATCGAAGGAGGGCATAATGACGGAGGACATGGAGATGGAGAGGAACATGTTGGAGCTCCTTAGAGGAAGCCTGCTATTAAAAATGCTCCTGTGGAGGAGGATCTTTACAATGTTGCACAAGGGCAGTACTTACGTGGAATGGAAGGGCCGAGTCTGTACTACAATACATGCACCGGTTTCTTTCCATTTTTTGCTGATGTCGGCCTTGCCGGACCTGCTCAAGTTGGTCAGAAACTCATTCATTTTACTTTCTTAACTATTTGCCTCCTCTGCTCCTCCTAGACCTTCCAGGCCTTGTGAATCGTGCTAGCGTTCATATTGAGGACCTTGGCAATGGCGGCCTTACTCTTGCCAGCTGAAATGCGCGCAATGATGACCTTACGGAGCTTATTCTTTATCACGTGCCTCCTCCACTGCTTCTTTAGCAAAAAAGTTATTTTACAAAAGATGTAGAAAATCGATAATTCAACATCTTCTATTTTACTAACTACTTCGCCAGGGTCCCATGTCCAACGTCATCAAGATCCAGAAAAATATTGCCGTATTTACGGTTAACATCTGGAATGCATAAAATGATTCTTTTACATCAAGCCCTACTCGCGACGACTTGCCTTATAAGGATGTTTTCTTTTGTCACGTCAGGCTGATTTGATTGGCTCATTGCGCGTTCCCTGGGTCGAAGCATGGGCTTTGTGAGAAAGGAGGTCCATATTCGGTACGTCCTCGCTAAGTCAAAAGTTGCGTCCTCAGAACTGCCCAGAGGCCAGATCAGGCCTGCCACCGAGGCCACTATGTTTGTCTTTAGCAAAGTGACAGTTGTTGTACTCGCCCCCCAGAGACATGCGATGCCATTGGCCAGAGTCACATACTTCTGAGCGATGTCTTCTCCTATATGATCTCGCGCAATTTCCCACGAGTCTTTTTCAATGGCCTCGCCTGCAATGTGTTGGTAGCATTTATTCAAGGTAAAGTCAGGACCTTGCGCAGAAACGCCGCTGCCTCCACTCGACCAACGACTTGATTCCACACAGCTTTTGTGTGAAGACTCTGACGTTGCGTAATCGAGCGAGTTTTATTCGCCTTTTAAGGTAGCGTTGCACACCAGTGATGACGTCATTGCGCTCGGCAAAAAAGGCCTCTGAGGCGGCAGTAACGTGGGCCTCAACCTTAATCATCTATGTGTGTTTTGTGAGTGTGTGTGTTTATCGCGCTTGAGACGAGACCTCCATAGACTCAACTCTGCATATGTTCATACTTTCCGTGCGTGCGTGCGCGCGTGCGCCAAGTGCGCAGCAACAGAGCGAGCGGTCAACTGCGCATGCGCCAGCGCAAGAAAGAGAGCAGACGAAAATTCTTTAGTGCGTTGACAGCTTGCGCACACAACAAAGGCCTATCATAAAAGGCCTATCTTTTGAGGGTGGAAGGCCCAATTTCGTGCAGTTTGACACGAAGAGAGGGTGAGGTCTCGCAAGGCCTATTCCACCTGCCACTGGCGAGCCAAAAAAACAGAGGGTGAGACCTCCCAACGTCTATTTTGAGACAAAGCTTTGTGATGTCATTGGAGTCCAACAGACTCTGCGACTGTTTAGCTCTGTAAGTCTTCGACCAACCACAAAGGGAGTGTCAAGCATCAGGGGCCCAAGTCCGCTGCTCAAGGCCTGTAGTTCTCCAAGATGCCGTTCTTGTCGAAGGACTGGCGCAGCCCCGGTGAGAAGTGGGTTCGCTACGAAGGAGGTTGGGAGATGAAGAAGACAGTTTCTGCCACGCAAGCCTATAAAAACGTCGTCATGGAAAACAACGAAGACTCCGGATGGGGGTCAGACAGCAGCAGCTGCAGTGGCGGCCACGACACCATCAACGGCGGTTGGATCGGCAGCAGAAGAAGAAGCAACAACTTCGATCAGGAGGTCGAGGAGCATCCGCCCAGGCTGCCCTCCAAGGCCAGCGTGATCAGACCAAGCAGCACTTTGCCTTCAGACCTCAGACGCCGAGCTATACAAAGGTTGGTTCCACACAGTTTGCCCCTACGTACGACTTGCTCAAGAACATTGCATCATAGCTTACAAGCGTTTGTAACTTAACTGGAGCTTCAGGTCTCAAATGAGACCCGACTATAATAACCTTAACCATAGGACGAATTCCAGGGGGATTCATGCCGCTGGACACGAGTTTTTGACAGATTATTGACCCAAGGCTGGACTAAAGCCAACGATCCGAAGTGACTTAGCTTAGATACGTCAGCACAGAATGACATTGACGTAACATAGTGGCAAGTTGGAGTTGGTGGCAGTGAGACATCACACTACACGTTAAGTTGGAGACCTTTCTACAAAGAACTCAAGCAGTCTGACTAATGGTTAGTAGTTCTGCGGCTCCGAGATCAAATCTACAGTTTGTTGCTGGAGCACTCAAAGGGGACCAACCCATAAAGGGCACAATGCCGAAACGGACCATTTTTCACCTTTTTTGGTGGTTTTTTTTTACCGAAACAGGCTGAAATTGTCTACGAAGCGGCACCTTCCGATAAGATACGCTTGTGCGATCAAGGAGAAGACTGACAATCTCGATTATCAATTAATCTTTTGTCTCAGTTAACTCTTCGATTAATTGACCGTACGGTTCTCTGACATGAATTAGTCATTACAAGCATCTTTTGAACTCATTTCGTCGAACCTTTTCACGAGATCTTAAAGTTCTATTATGTGTGCATTATTAAGTGTTGCCACAGTCCACACTTTATGTCCACTAAGGTTCTGGTGGCTGCCACGGTGCTGTCACTGACACCGAAAAAGTGCTCAGAGGTAGCACTGCCACGAGATAAAGCTGGTTGACAAGAAGATAAGAGGCTTTTTTACTGTTCTCCTCAACTGGCTTCTGGCAGGCGGGCAGGAATCAGTGGCATCTCCAGAAGCTAATGTTAACTTAGTGGACTCTTCCTGAACGCTGCTCGATTATCAATTATTGAATGAATCTCGATTACCATTGATGGCACAAGCCTACCATGGGCTCCGCGTCCCTAAATGATCCCCAGGACCTGGAGGAAGCACTCCCCGGCCACTCCCCCCTGTGGGTGGGCTACGTACGCACCCAAAACATCACATTATGACATGAAATCGCTGGAACCGTTAGGTTGCGTGATCAATGCACGCCCCCTCCTCCTCTCATCCCACCGGCACTCGCATGGCCTCGGACATGAACAAAGAAATGCATTTCTGTTTTGTTAACAATTTGTTACAATTCAATGCGAAAATATTCACGCAAAAAGACTTGATTTAGCACGAGGAAAACGCTTTTTTCTGGACAACTTAATAAAGAAAAACACGTACTATTTTTATGCAAAAGAACCATCAGTGATTGCGCCGGCGGCCTTCAATGTAGCTGCTACCTTGGTCAACAATTCTCTCCAGCTGTGACCAGCTCTAACTGTGAAGAAAAGCCCTCATGACCTTGGCGGGAGTGAAGAATGTCAGTCATTGTATCGAGGATCCGGAGATTTGCCACACAATGGCACCACACGAAGCATATATACCCCACACCATAAAGTCGAGGAGGTTGAGGTCGGGGGAGTGTTCCTGCTGGTCGGACTTGCACAACGGCGCTCCGCCGACCTCCATCCATGTTCTGGGACAGGGTAACCTGCATAACTTCGGCGAGCTGGAGCAACACATGCATCATGAGAAGACTGTTTCTCTCTACGCCATGGGGATCAAGGCAACGGAAGAAGTCATTCATGACTTTGGTGAAGGTGTGGCCGAGGTCCACCACGATACGGTCCTTCCCTAAACATCTTCCGCCGGGATCAGCCTTGCTTTGAAGCCCACACAATCCTATGCCATCTTCTCGTGGAAAGTGCGCCATGGGCGTGTGCTCGCGCCCTGCGGGCTCCTGTTCATTCGTGTTGGTTCTAGGTGCTCCAGCCGATTCAAACATTGGCTAAGTTGCCACACTGTGATCTCATTTAATTCAGACTTGTTGACTCTACCAGAAGGATAAAATAATTCCCTAAAAACCCTCGTAAAATTGCTCAGCAATGACTGAATTAATCGGCTAATAAATGGACACTCTGTATTGTGGTGAGATTGAGTTCGTGCAAGCACGTGCATATACACACTGCATGTGTGCATACGTGAAAGTTGGACCCAACAATGAAACAGATGCACACCTGAGAGCGACTAAATTACCAAACTATTCAGCGCAAAGTGTGAAAACCAGATCTCTCTTCTGTTTACATACACTATATTGTTTATTGGCACAAAGGGACCGCAATAAAACAAACTGTACGTATGGTTGGATATATGCACATAAGGTTACCCACAAACAACTGTTTCTCTGCTTGTCATGAATCTGCAAACTAACATCTCCCGTCCATACTGTTGACAGATCTGCAGCTGAGTCCTCGTCCTTGCCAGCCTTTGAGGAGCATCCCAAGTTGCCCCTGCTCCAGCCACACGTGCACATCACCATAAAGAGCACTAAGGAGGTAGAAAAGCCCCGGAAAAGCAAGAAAGCTCTACTGTCACCATTTTATTTTCGTCTCTGTCAAGGTCGCTGGCTTCAACACCATTGCAGATGCTTTGCTCAGACTGGACTTCGTAAATGCCGTCAGGGACGTCAGGAGGTTCAACTACGTCTCCAAGATAGTCTACATGCTCTTCAGCGACGAGAAGCTGAATCAGGTAAATGGACGAACCTCAAGCTCATCCCTTCCATTGGAAGGCTAAAAGCCTGTAACTAACATCATGATACGTAAAAGCCGACTGACGTGAGATTCTCCCCTCTGCAGTTGCCAGGAGCTGCCCAGAAGGTCTTGTTCCGCATCCTTGAGGAGCTGGCGATCACCGTATACTGCGAGAGGCGCCATGAGCACGTACTGAGGAAGCTGATGGACGAGCTTAACGCGACCATGACAATCTACCAAGTGTGGGGCAGTCACCTGGGCAGTGCCAACCTCTTCAGGCAGCACTTAGAGAGCAGAAGGAGGATCGCAGAGAATGTTGAGAAGATGCAGGTTAGCAATAAGAGCTCCCTTACCTGTTCAATGTTGCCATTCTCCTTTGGATGACGAAGTCTTGAACCAGCTTTGACCTGAGGTTCCCCCCCCCCCTTTTTTTTTTAGATTCGTTACAAGCAGGACCTCGCTGCCCCCTCCAGCCCCAGTCGACCGGGTCTAGTGTCGGTGCTGCCTGAAGAGTGTATAAGGGAGATCCTCTTGCGCATCTCCGACCCCAAGGACTTGGACAGCGCGGCCGCGACTTGTGAGACGATGGCCAAGATCAGCCGCGAACGCCGCGTCTGGAGGGAACTCGTCCAGACACATTTTACGAGGACACAGATTGAGTTCGTGCTGGCAGAGAAGCCAGAGCTTCAGGTGTGGTTATTCAATGTCCAACATGTTCACTTCCAAAGCGTCCACATATTCCACATATTTAGTAGATACACGAGGTGAGTCACGAAAAAAATGTGCGCTGGGCATAGTGGACGGAACAAAGGAGCTTGTACTTTTTTGACTCACACAGGACAATCCAATTGTTCTACGCATCAGCAGTATACGAGACATCCTCAGCTATGCCCTACATGCGCATGTGCCCAAGGCACAAAGACCTCTTTTTTGCCTACGTAACTGAACTGCCCAATATTGATCAGGGATTTCCGTCTACGTGGGGGTCTGACATCTATGTTACGTCCTCGTCGGGTAGGGATGGGCCTTTCCCCAAGTAGGCAAAGCAGTATTGCTCCCGTCGGGGGGAAGAACAAAGATAACTGGGGACCAGAAACACTCCAGGGACAAGTGGGCCACTATTTTGAGGCTCTCAGCATAGCTGTGGGTGAGGCCATCCAGGCATATACATGCATCAGGCTTCATCGGCAAAGAGCGAGATAAAAGCCTGCACGAACATTGCCAATTTAGTTATTAGCAAAGGCGCAAGTTCTTAGTTGTGACTATGGGAAAAGTGATGGTTCGTTGGAGTGTTGGGGAGCTTTCTACGTGGATGCCTCGCTGGATCCCCTGTTATCAACAATGCCAAGATAGAGTTTATTTACTGAATTGGCACCAGTGGGTTGGCAACTAACGGGCCTTATTTTCATTTATAATGCAGTTAGCCAGAATCTCTTTTGGAGGAAGAGTTCACAATTTTCACCTTTTCCAAAAAATCTGCTGTAGATTGATTATTGAATTTCCCGTTTTGGGCGCACAAATGCACGCAAATCCATGTAGGCCTCAAGCCGAACAAGCTGTTTGTACACTATGAAGAGCTTGGTTAGTGATGCAAACCAGTGGGTATTTCCATGAGCCGAGTAGAGCTTTTAGCCTTCCTTAGCGCCCCCCCCCCCCGGCTCGCTTGCATATCCCAATGCTCAGGGTCCACCCGGATGTTTCATCCAAAGAAGGGCCAAGCTGACCCGTGAAACGAACCGAATGAACTCGTGAGTTTTCACATGCAATCACTCGTAGCCACTACACGTACACCTGCAGTACAGACTGAAAGTCAATGAGCTGAACGTGAACACTTGCTTGTTGTTTCAGCCACGGCAGGACTGGCGCAGGCTATACAAGGCTCTCCGCTGGCGCTTCGGAGTGAGCGAGACGTTCGCCGAGACGCTGCTGCTGTGCCGCAAGTGCAGCGCGCTCTTCTGGCACTCGATAGGACACCCGTGCCTGGTCGAGCACGAGGAGGGGAGCAACGTGATTGTGGCGGTGTCGCCCAGCAAGTTCCTATCCTACTTCTCACTTTGAGGGGCATTTCATTGACGATGATCATACCTTTGTTGCTGTTACGAATCAGGCTATGGCCGTACCGGTTACCACATCACAGAGCAAATACTTGGCACCTCTCACAAATGACCGTCGTGGCTCTCACTGTTACGGTCCAATGGACGTCCTCTGCTGAATCTACAATGAGGTGTGAAAGGAAGTTTGCGGGGACAACGTGGTGGCAAACATCATGGTGAACTAGAACAAGGGGTGTCAAAACAAAGCTAGATACATGACATGATGTGGCAAATGTCAGTCTGGTTCAGTCTGGTTCCGGGGCATCAGCCTACAACTCAGATACATACTTGAAATAAAGACTTTTCTGTTTCACTTAAAGCAGACTTGTGTCGGCGTTGCCGACGGTGTCGGCCGTGGCGAGCGTGATGTGACTGATTGAAATTGCAACTTCTTGAACTCAGCTTTTTTGCAGACAATGCTGGTTCTACTTTGCAAGTGTTCACTGCTTTGCACTTCAGAACTTTAGGCCGACTCCGGAGCATTAGTCGGTATCCGTTGCTGATCTTGATGCAGTCACTTGTCTTGCTCTTTGTGTTGTTTCACGACTAAACTTTTCCCCGATCTCATGCGTCTTCACTACCCTCTTTTCCTTTCCCTTCGTCAGACATTTTCACCTACGTACATCGAACAAATTATATAGCAAAAAGACTTAATTTCAAGAACTAAAAAACTGCACAGATGCTGACTTAAAGTATGCACTCATATCACTGAGGGACAGAACTGTGAAATGGCCGGCAGTGAAATGAAGTCATTAGTTTCTTCCTTATATTTGCAATCTGTACACAGTCACCGTTTGTGACGACTGCACCTGTAGAGACGCAGGAGATATAATGCGTAATCAATAATTGCATTACATCATCATTTATCCCTTAACTATCACTCCTCCGATTGATGCCAGGCTGCTAGATACCTCAAGGGCGGTCAGATACTGCCGTTTCTTAACATAGCTGCTATCAATGATGCTACTGCTAGAAATCTTTCCCAATATCACCTCTGCTCCAAGTTCTATGTCGCTGCGCTCTTCGCCGAGGCCGGAGACATGGCCGTAATTGGCGTTCTCACTGCTTCTCAATGAGATGTACTGAGACAAGTGATGGTCTTTTTCATTAAGGAGACCACAGCTGCACTTTCGCGGAGTCCGTGCGTCATCATTGAAGACCCAGAGATGTCCTTTGGCAGCGTGAGTGTATCCAATGCCTTCGTCGACTTTAACTGTAGCCAATGCGAGACGAGCGAAGACTTGAGAAGCCTCGAGAAGGACTCTGCGACTGCTGCTCGGCAACGACTCCATTTTGCCCTGCAATGATAAAACTTAGTCTAGCACAATTAAAGCTGCTTTAATGAGTACATGCACTACTGTGAGGTATAGCGCCATTCTCTCCTGAACGCCTGACCTTAGAGATGAGCTCTTTTGTCATGCTGGCTTCGAAGCATCCAGCTCCAGGCAGGACCTTTGGATGCTTCAGGATCCCATAAAGACCAGATGCAGCTCTATCGCACAGTGCCTGTAAGACGAGGTGGGTACAAAAGTAATTATTCAGTACCGCACTTCAAACGCACCTTTAGGTCCTGCCCCGACTCTTCGGTGTAGTGCCCAATCATCAACGTTGGTGCAGGCACTGATCCTTTCCTCAGCTGTACGTAGTCTTTCTCGCCGAAGCGCTTCACCGTGACCTCGTCCACGCATCCATGTGAGGCCGAAATGTCCGCCCCACAATTCATGCTAGCAGCAGGTACTGTTTGTGTGAGGGAACACAATGAGTCTACGCCTTCGTTGCCCAGTCGATCTAGGCAAAGGATTCCATTCTTTTGGCACATTCTGACAAAGTGTTCTTCTACTACCTTCTGGTTTAGTAGAATTTTGATGTTGTGAGTCGAGCAATGAGATAAGATTCTTTGGAAGTGCGTCTCCGATGCAATCTTCTTGTGCGGCCTTAGACTGCCATCGTACTCCCCTACAATGTCAACCATCTCCTCCATTTCTTTTAACTCTTCCCTCAGTTGCACATTAAGGATCAGTGTCTTGAACGGTCTTCTGTCATGGAACGAGAGAAACTTCTTCACAGCGTCAGCATCAGTTGGACCTCCAGACAAGCAGTGGAGAAATCCATCCTCTAAGGTGAAGCCTCTGGACAGTCCGTGTGTTACCAGCTTCACCTTAAGAGGACGCACGGATTCTTGACTATTGCTCGAGGGCATGCTCTCAAGAAATCCTCTGACCACAGCCAGAGCTAGTGGCTCGACATTGCTCTTAGTCACGTGACACTTGGACGAGAGGACGCTCTTGGCCAGCGCCAGCATCTCACAAGAACTAGACAGGTCCAGAGTATGCTCATACTTCGCCAGACAGAGTTCCATCACTTCTCTCAGCAAGTCAGTTGATTCTCCTGGACGACGTGTCTGAGCTGACAGCGCAGTGAGATCGCAAATTAGAGACGTGAGCACGGTCCCTCCGTCTCCCACGTCCTCTAAGAAACCCTTGGCAGCCATCAGGATCGCCTCCGTGCAAGGATCCTTGGTATTGTCTATCTCGAGACATTTAAGAACTCTCTCCGAACAGTTTGTTACTGTAAGATGTCCTCCAGAGCTCTGGAACATCGTCAGACTCCCTCTAGGTCCCAGAGAGCGCAAGAAGAAGTTCCGCAAGCTGGAGAGGTTAGTAATGAGGCAGAAGTCATCACGATAGCAGACTAATGGCGGTGCCATCATTGTAATATCAAAAAAGTAAGTGACTTACAACGTAGGCACCTGCCACTTATGCACCAGCATGAATATCTTTATCGACATGCAGTAGACTAACATCGACTAATGTCTTTGCTTTAGTCATTCTTCGTAGCACCTTCTTTGCTGCCTCCGATCCATTTCCCCTCGATAATCATTCCGATCTACGGAACAATGACATCCTTCGTGCATAGTCCAACAGCTGAATAATACTCTTCTCTTACCCTTCGCCAGGGAGGAGGACGGCTATCCAGAACAAGTTCTTTTTGGTCTTGAAGCCACGTCCACCCAAAGTGAGATCCAACAACGACGATGGCGCAACCAATCACGAGAGTGTTCTTTCGAGCAATCTTCCCTATCCTCTGGATTATTCCCATACCCTCACTCATGGCAGAGGACAAGACCTGGAATTAGGTAGAAAGACTTCATTGGGACACATGGACTGACAACAGCATAGAAGAACCATTGACTGGGTGCTTTGACACATCTGCAGGACTGGACATAATTAACATATAGTGCTCACATCAGTGAAATTCATTATCAATGGATTGACTGCTTTGGTATAGGAGTTGTACTCGAGATCGCACGTCGGATAAGAAGTAGTCCAGTTCAGCATTGGCACTGGCAGCGGACGGAATTAATTCATGAGCAGCTTGATCAGCAGATCGGTTGAACGTGTTGGAATGGTTTTTCTCAGGTTCAAGACGGTTTTTCAGAGATTCCACCTCCTTTTTAAGTGTCTCTATCTCTACATGTTGATCAGCTACAACTTTGTCGGCTTCTTTTTGACTCTGCAAGCTCTTCTTCATTGTCTCAATTTCTTTGAGCGATTCCTCCAGCTTGGCTTCTAAAGCCTTTACGTGATTAGACTTCTTAGCAGGCCTGTATGGTGTAGACTCTGGAAGTGACGTCGGAGTTGGACTAGGAGAAGCGCTTGGCCTTCCATACGAGGATTCAGATCTGGTGCCATTTGGGATTTCGGAACCTTCCAAAAGCGACCGTGACAGCTCGTCTTCACCACTAGTACTTTGTCGTCGAGTGGACTTTTTCACTCTATCCATCATCTTGCTAAGTTTGCGCGAGATCCTGGCGTTCGACTCCTCTCTGGCCAAGAGTAGCTCAACCTCGCCAAGTATCTCTAGCAGTTGGTCTCCAGATCCCTTCGTATTACGCCTGCATCTCAATTCCTTGATTATGCTAGCCACGAGCGGTTCGCCCTCTTGGCCGTAATAGCCGACTCTCAGCGAGTCCGACTTGACCAGGCCGGGCAGTTCGAGCGCGGAGAGAATTCGAGTGAGGCTCTCATTGGCAAGTTTTCTGTGGACTTTGTCTTCAGCGGCGACGAGTCCAGCCTCGGAGACGAAGACCGAGGCAGTGTACCATCGGCCGCAGCACCGGAGGTACTCCAAAAAGAGCTCATCCAGGGCCGACGTCCAAGGATGTCTCTTGTCAGATTGATGCGGACGCCGCTGGTCCCTTCGGCTAAGCTCCATCACCAGATCCGCCCTCAGCTTGGTACGCAACTCCGCTAATCTTCCGGAGTCCCGCAGCCACGTCTCCATCTCAGAGGCGAACTTGTTGGCGTCCATGACCGAGCCGAGAAGTGAGAAGGACTTCTTGAGACAGCCGCTGTACTCCACAGCGGAGACGGTGCGCAAAATTTCTCAGAGAAATATTTACATTCCACTTGAAACTCGCCAGTGCAGCTTAAACAGAGTTGCCATCGACCAAGTCAGGAAAGACCGGTCTGAAGTGTTCCACAGCGTAGATTCAGTGATGTCACAGGGGGAGTAAACAACGGCTGAGTGACTGCTCCAAGACCTTCTCGACTTCGGACTTGTAGGCCAGGAGCTCCGACCATGCATCCAGCCTCTAATCTCCGGATCCCCTTGACAAGGCAATCCCTGGATTGGGCGGCAAAGACAGCTAGACGAGTTGCTACCGAGTCCGGAGGTCACCACGGCCATGGAGATGACGAGGACCGCCAGGCCGACACGCACTTCGGATTTGAGGCGGTTACCGAGGAAGAGAAGGCGGCCAAAGGTTTTTTGTTACAGCAGTGGCAAAACAACTTCCTTATCACACGCTACCCTCAGTGTTTGGCGTGTTCCACAAGGTTGCCGGGAAGTACGACCTGATGAACGACGCCATGAGTCTGGGCATCCATAGACAGTGGAAGGACACCTTTCTTGACAGGCTTGACCCGTCGCCAAACACCGAGCTCTTGGACGTGGCCGGAGGGACGGGTAAGGATTAAAGCTAGAAGAGCTGCAGACCTTACTGCCGTTCAGAATCAGGTCAAGATTACGTATCTTCTCAGCGACTTTTGATCCGCTTCGAGTCGAGTCATGAGGACGTTTGGTCCGAGTTTGTACCGAGTCATTTCAAGTCAACAAATGATGATTGAGGTAAAAATTAGTCACCATGCATACTTTTTACAAGGACCTAGCGAATAACAACAAAGTATAGACGGTAAAGGGTCACTTTTGTTGTTGCTTTTTAGGGATTATGGCTTCCAGGAAGAAGGATGTGCATCTTGTCACTGAGAAGTTAAGTAATCTTGACCTGATTCTGAGGAAGCAAGGTCAGCAGGTCTCTGCTTTTTTTCATGTAATCGATTTCTCTTGGCGTCCAGCAGCTTTGCTGTACCAAGCTCAAGAACAGTGGTAACCTGTTCACTGCTTCTAGACACTATGAATTACATTTTAACTTACTTTTTGGTCGTGTCCATGTCATTCTGTATTGATTTATCTTGGACGGTGACGTCCGACTGGTTCACCTCGGTCCTCTTGTCTCCCATGGAGCCTTTTGTTCTTTTACAGGCGACATCGCTTTCCGCTTCCTTGACCGCACCCGTCACTCGAAGGACGCCAATGTGACCGTGTGTGACATCAATCCGTCCATGCTGGCGGTCGGCAAGCAGCGAGCGCAAGAAAAACGACTGCAAGAGCAACGCATCAAGTGGAGAGAGGGCGATGCGCAGAAGTTACCCTTCGACAATGAGACGTTCGACGCGTACACCATTGCCTTTGGGATCAGGAACGTCGTCAGAATGGAGGAGGTGAGAGTGCAGTGGAGAGACTTCAGTGCTCCACGCGATGAACAGCGAATTCTTTCAGGCCCTTCTGGAGGCACACCGGGTCTTAAGACAAGGGGGTCGTTTCCTGTGTCTGGAGTTCGGACACGTGGACAACCCTGTGCTCAGCTCCATGTACGACGCCTACTCATTCCAGGTGATTCCTCCATTGGGCAAGGTACTTGCCGGCGACTGGAAGTCGTATCAGTACCTCGTAGAGAGCATCAGGAAGTTTCCTCCTCAGCAACAGTTCAAGGAGATGATCGAGGAAGCCGGATTTAGAGCAGTCACGTACGAGAACCTCCTCTTTGGAATAGCAGCTATACACTCTGGTTTCAAGCTATAGTCAATATAGAATGCTTATGAAAAGTCACCAGTACTAGTTTCGAACTTAATTTGTACTGCACATACTTCGTGCATAATCCATCTCTGGCTTCTGGGTCAACATGTCCCTCAGGATCTCTGTCCGGACCTTCTCCAAGTCAAGGCTTTGCGGAAGGTCAATGTACAAGACTACCCAGTGCTGAGGAGGACTTACCTTACAAGTCTTACCTAACACAGACTGCTATTCTTGTCCTCACACTGAAGCTCAGGCTGCACGCGGATGCTGCAACTGTTACTTCTCGGACTTCTTCATCCATGGGAACGTCGAGGGCGCAATACAAACAGCATTATATTGCCAGAGTCGACGCATCTGAGAGAACGGACACACTCAGCTTCAACCTTCAGAAAGTGGCAACCCTTATTCACGGCCAACGTTGATTTTGTAAACATAAGCTGACTTAGCGTTTGGTTTGGAGTCCTCGTCTTTGGTTCGGCAGACGCGGTCGTTCATCGTCTTCGTCTTCCGGTCCTATTCGGTCGCCATGGTGAAGTTGACACCGGACTTAGTGTACGGCGCGGCGCAGTACACGAATCCATGTCGCGAGAGAGAACTGGATCTCAGAGGTGAAAGAAATTGTACCGCCGCAGTTTTTCTGTCGATTCTATGCCCACTTGATCGTCTTCCGCTCTAGGTTACAAGATCCCTCTGATCGAAAACCTCGGCGCCACGCTTAACCAGTTTGACTCCATCGACTTCTCCGACAACGAAGTGCGTAAGATCGACAACTTCCCCTTCCTCCCTAGACTGAAATGCCTGCTGTTCAACAACAATCGCATCTGGTGAGTCCGTAATCGACCCAATGTTGAAGAAATGAGCAAATGAGCTTACTATCTTTCTACGAACAGCCGATTCGGCGAGCATCTCGAAGAGTCTCTACCCGGTCTCAACACAGCTATTTTCACCAATAACGCCATAGCGGAGCTGGCTGACGTCGAGACGCTGTCTACGGTGAAGACGCTCACAATGCTCTCCTTCCTCCACAATCCAGTAGTGGCCAAGCCTAACTATAGGCTTTTTGTCATCCATAAGTTCCCCCGTCTAAGGGTGCTGGACTTTCAAAAAGTACGCGACAAGGAGCGCCTGGCTGCAAAAGCCCTGTTCAAGACCGAAGAGGGCAAGCAACAGCTGAAGGAGATCAAAAGCCGGGCGAAGACGTTCGTGCCGGGTGAACCTCTAGCCGAGGGCGGCAATCAGCCCGTCGGTCGTCCTGCGACCAATGCCTCCGGGTTGACGCCGTCGCAGGTGAGGAACATCAAGGCGGCCATTGCGAAGGCTGGCTCGCTCGAGGAGATCGAGAGGCTCAATCACATGCTGCGTACGGGTCAGATTCCTGGAGAGGAGATCGATCAGCGTAATGGCAACAACCCTAACGGTAAGAAGACTGCCCTGACGCGGGACGTGAAGGATTATATTGATTCTCTAGCTTTGGTTGGAATCTTGCTTGACAGTTAGAAAACAACTCTTTGTGCAAGTCCATGACGAACGCTAGCGCCTTATCCAAAGCTTCTACTGTCAACATTTTTCCTCTTTCAGATGTCGAGGTGTCTATGGAAGAAGGCTGAGCTCAACCACTTTTTCCCCCAACTGTATATTTGTATCTGGTGTGCTACCATTGCCAACATGACTCGGATCGGGAAGGAAGAACAAAGCTGTTGAAGTATTTCACCGCGACTTATGCCCTTGTACCTTGCTATATCATGTACATACAGTAACCATCTCTCCGAAAGAGCACAGCGAATTGCAGAGGCTTGTAAGTGCGAAGTCTGATAACACAAGTTCTATCAGTGTGAGTTCGTAGCCAAAGGCAGAGTATTATTGGATCTCACAACAAAGTTGCATACGGCAAAGAGACGGGTATTTTCTTCTCATACGTCCTTCATAGCATCCCAAGCAGAACATTATAGACAATCAGACGGTCATGTCTTCAATGGTAACCAGACACACAAAGCTTTTATATGTGGGACCTGTTAACAACTGGAACTTTCTGATACCCCAAGATTCATTCACATGAGTAAGCTTCTACATTTTTGCACAGTACGAAGAAAAAACTGGAAGACCTTTCTGTTTTGAACCTCGATAAAAATGAAAACCAGAAAATGAACGAAGTATGAAAATGGTGAGGTTCACTTCAACAAGTCGGCTGCACATGCAGGCAGCAGAACTGGGACTGTTCAACAGAGCAACTTAAAATGATGAAATCATCCCATTGGTGTCTGCACGTAAACTCCTTTAATCAATCGATGATAAATGAGGAAGTCTAAGTAGGCTCCTCAGTCTTTCGATCAACTGCTTTAAGCTGCTGTGGTCCATGGAGACCTTCATTCTGAGGAAAACATGCGTTACGTACCTTGCTGTCTACACATGAAACCCATCAGTACGCAGGCCACAAATGCTAAGAATCCCAAAATGTAATAGGCCTCATGGGTGAAGAACCCAAGTGTCAATGGCTTCAACTGTCGAGGTCCCACCTCTGACGGAACTTTTTCCAACGCATGTCTGAAGAAGATCACCTCCCGCTTCCAGTCGGTTGAGCCGAAGTTTTGCACTAGCACCAAGTTGTGGTCCTTACACAGTTTAAGGGTGAAGGGTCTCAGTTGTTCGCATCGGTAGTTAATCTCGGACAAATGTTCAAATTCAGGCTGCTTCAGCTTTCTCATTCGTCTAGCTGCTGTCTGATAGCATCGCCATGGCTGAGGCTCCAGGAGGAGATAGCGAGCATACGTTGATAGTTTCTGTATGAATATCCTGAGTCCATCATCACCGTGGTTTAAGTGAATCCACATTGAGACTGAGAAACATGTGATCAGGTCGAATCTGGTCCTGTTATAGGTCTTGAGTAAGCTAGCGAAGAACACGTCGGCTTTATCAGACATGATATCGAGCTGAAAGAACTGGACACCGTCGACGACATTCTCCTTGGCTCTTTCAATTAGACCTTGGTCCAAGTCTATTCCAATAGTCCTTACTTGAGCGTCACCACTTTTGGAGATGAAGCTGTGCAAGCTTCTCGTGAGTTCCTGAAAGAAGATACCAATCAGCCGTCTAATAATGCAACAATATCCTTGTATCCAAATTCTGTGGCAACATCTCGACAACTACGCCGGTGATCATCTAGAGCGTCAGTGTCGGCGCCAAGTCTCTTCAGCGTAGCCACGGTCTGCCTGTGGTTTTCTCGAGTTGCCCAGTGCATCGCCGTCATACCGTTATCACTGACGGAGTTCAAATCAATGCCAAACTCAGTCACTAGCATCTCGACGATGTCCATTCGTCCAGAGTGGGCAGCAATGTGCAGGCAGTTCCTGCCCATAGCGTCTTTGGCTTGAATTTTAGCTCCGCCGCTGCTCACCAAGAGTCTGAGACAAGCGCCCTGACCAACCCTGGCGGCGTCCATCAAAGGAGTAGATCCACACGAGTCTTTCTCGTCAATAGAGCTGTAACAGTGACGAGAGATGAGCCAGGCTAAGCAGTCCTGATGGCCCGCCAGCGCCGCGGAGTGCAGGGGAGTTCGACGATTTCTGCTTTTGGTGTCTCTAGCAATGTCGGGGTCCGCTGACAACAACTCCTCCAGCACCTCGAGGTCCCCTTCTCTCACGGCTAGGTGAAACGGAGTCCAACCGTCCTTGTTGGCCAGTTTGGTCCCAGCTCCGGCCTTTAGCAATGAGTTCACGACCCGCACATTGCCGCGTTTGGTACAAGCGAGCATCAGCGGGGTCCAGTCTGCCCTCTTGAGAGCATCCACCTCCGCACGGACGCTCTGCTTACTCAGGAGCCAGTCCACCACGTCTGCTTGACAAAACTGGGCTGCCTCGTGCAACGGGACCTTGCCCTCCTTGTTGGGGATCAGCAGACACAGTCTTTCTCCGTTCAATTTTCGATCCAAATGTTGAAGCATCTGGAGGCGACCCAGGCGGCAGAGCACATGTAACAGGTTGTCGCCCAGTTTCTCATACTTCAAGTCCTCCAATTTTTTGCCCTCGGCATCGAGGCGATCGAACAGGACCACGAACTGCTCAAGGTCTTCTTTGTACACGGCATCTGCCAAGGTCCTGAAGTCTGGAGGAGACATGTTTTATCGACTTACTCCGATGTTGCATCCGACGTCCAAGCAAAGCAGAGGCGGACGATCTGGTAATGCCACGTAGTTCTGCAGAAAGTTCTGGGGCAAGAGCTTGAGACGATTCTCCGCGGGGTTAAACTGGTAGTAGTTGAAGAAGTTGCCCTGCCTGGCGGCCCCGGGATCTATCAACGTCGTCGACATCACAGACCTGAACGTGTTGTTTGTTGTGTTTACGCAACAGCCGTGTCGTAGGGCTGCAGAAGAAAATGGGTCGGGCCGCAAACCTGCGCCACCAGAGGGACCAACCCTGCTCTCGGGACCGGGCGGTACCAGAAAACCTGGTGCCGAAACTGGTGCTCTGTGGTACCTAATGCATAGGAATAACGTCGCACGAGCATATTATAAAAGGATGCCAATCTCATAGTCCGTCGAGTCTAGTCGAGTCCACTCTCAGACGAGCCCAGTTGGCGACCGGCTCAGCTGATTAAGATGCAACCGGTCACACAGGAGGACTGTGAGTTGTCGTTGTGACGGCATAACGTGAGGCATAAGCATAGGCACAAACGCAGGCCCAAGGCTTGCTTTTGTGCCCATGCCTTATACTGTTGAATCCAACGTTCGTCCTGACCACGTCAGGTCTACCACGCGCTGGTGCGCATTATCCACCTTGGTATGACTGAGGGGTACGGTGCCGCAGCATAGGGTGGGTCCACCTTCAGTAGCTACCATGCATGTGCCAAATGGGAGTTTTGTCCCAAATGTGCAAAATTTGGGTCCTTGTTCGGAATTTATCCCAAATTTTTAAACTCAAGCAACAGGATGGCTTAACTCCTCATCAATCTGCAAGCCATTGCCTCATAGATTGACTAGAAGAGGTATCCGGCATTGCTCGGGTTATGGGGTTACATAGATAGATGAGACTGCTTTTAATCTGGCTCATCCCAGTGCCTTGGAGCGTTCTTTCCAAGCCTGGAACTTGGAGAGTGCAAAGCCAATCCAACGCTTTCAGATCTTTTGCGCAAGTTCGGTGGCAGAGGAGTGCATTCAATGGAGAAGCGCCTTTTTGGTTGACGTGTATGAAATGGACGTCTCGGTGAGCCAAAAGGCCAAAGAATAATTGCTTCTGTGGACAAAATATGCAATGCGGTTCGTTGTTTGCTCTTCGGAGAATTAGAGAGGCTACGCCCAACGGCCTCTAGAGCCCTCTCCAGCTTTTCGTCTGTGACGGTCGCATCGGACTTGATCACGTGCAGCTGGGCTCTCATAGCGCTGAAGACCAACGATTCTCTCGACAAGACCATTTCTGTACAAGGCAAGAGGGACATTGAATTGGAGATCACTATTGTACTTATACAGCAACTCCTGACAAGCTGATAGGGCTCATTCGTTCCCCCTATCGTCCAGGTGTATTTCGGGCTGATTCCCTCGCGTACGAAGTACTCGAAGGCCAACAAGGCCGCGGCGGTGTCCAGATTCATCAGAACTTCGAGGTGTGCACACCTGAAGGCGAAGACGAGCAAGAACCGCTTAAGTCGGGCTTGGCCTCGAGGCATATGCATTTTCAACAAAAATGTCACGCGCTGTTGGCTTCACAGAGCAGGATTTGAACTGAGCTGACTCTTCCAGAGGCGCCAAAGTGTTCTAAAAACTCTGGAGTAACCAGCAAAAGTGCATTTAAAAAGGCGAGTACTCCGGTTCAGCCACGATGAACTTCTGGTGTGCACTTTACGTAGGAGCAAACTGTGAATGTAATGCAAGATGATTGACGTCATAGACACGAGGCTGATCCACGAGAATCAACAGGTGCGATCGGTGCGTAGCAAAGTCCGGAGACCTTGATTTATAGCTACATTTCTTCGTCCCCTCCTGCAAAGCAGACTGAAGAAAACGATGCCAAAACGGCGGCCCCTACGATTGCTCCCGACGTCATTGCTATGATCGCCATCGAAGTTGCCGTGGAAGACTCCGCCAAAGTTGTTGCTACGATCTATGGCTTGTGTAGTACATGTGAGTGCACAAAGTCCATGTGCTTCACGCAGTCCATGTACGTTGTGCGTAGCAGAAGAGATAGACAGACAAACAGACGTACATACGCCCCTCGCGGCTTATAAATTGTTTATAGGTATGATGAATGTACTTTCTTGATTTAACTTCAAGATATATATGATGAAGGATATGTTTCGTCTTGGCTGAAACGTGCCAAGTTGTAAGAGGGACGTCTAAAAGCACTGCTTGCATTAACCTTATTCATATGTGGCTTTGAGGATGTTATCCCCCTAAAGTTGTCGAGCCCGAGCCCACGTAAAGTCGTGAATCACTCGAGCCTAGGGCGTCCGAGTCCGAGCCATAGATCCATCACTAGTCCACGAATCGAAAGTTTCTCTGGATCTGCATCCCAGACTTTTTTGGAGCTTCCTGAACTGGATTGACCTAATAACACATTCTCTCTAGAGAGACGTCATTCACAGACTCTGGCGTACTCGAACTGCATATTGAGCTGGTGCTAGCTGCCCTGCGCCAGTCGTTAGTGCAGTTACTCTATGCATTCTCGGCAAATGAATCAAGGTTTATTGGTATAGTGATTGAGTTAAATGTTGAGCGCTTCACAACCTTCAAGTTGCTTCTTTGATATAGAACGAGTTGGTGTTGACGATCCCGATGATGTTATAGATGATATATTTGGTGGACATTTGGCCGGAAGTTCTTTGTCTTTAAGCCCATCTCAGTACTCAGGTCAGGGATGCCTTGGTCGGGATGCCAGGTCAGGGATGCCCGCCAGCCAGAATGAGGCTTCCATCAGGAGTCAGAGAAGCTCCAACTTTGGCCGGATCCTCGGGTTTCCCGCGGATTTCCCGCGGATTTCCCGCGGATTTCCCGCGGATTTCCTTCCTTTGAGACGTCTCCACTTGAGCCTCTTGAGCTGGAGGATGAAGACGACGAATGTTCGGGCCGCGGGATCCTCGCTCACTAGAAGAAAGCGGCGGCCCAGCAGAATACCTGCACGGCAAAATTGAACACGCGGAGAAAGCCACAGTACAGTTGAAGCTCTTTTTACCAGTCTAACACTTCCCGAGAGCGAACTTACAATCGGAAATACTCGTAAGTTGAGTGCGCTTTGAATAGTGGCATGCTAAAACAGAGATATGATAGCTGCAAAGTGACCAACACTGCGCAAATAATTTGCACGGCCAAGTCTAATGCTCGAGGCATGAGCGCTGACTAGCGATGTCAGGCTCTGACCAGGACAGCGTAAACGGAACGTCGACTGCAGCAATGCACCTGTACTGAGAAAACAATGGCTGCTGAGGTTGAGGAGACTTTGAAGAGGCTGGTGGCGCACAAGGGAGTGATCGGGACCATCATTGTCAACAGTGATGGAGTCCCCATCAAGTCGACCCTGGACAATCACACGACCACGCAGTACTCGGGACTGCTGAACCAACTAGTCGACCAAGTAGGAAAAGAGAAAAAAATGAAAGTTGTGACATCACGCATAATTTTGGCAACTCCATAGGCGCGCTCCATGTTCAAGGAGATCGATTCGGGCAACGATTTGACGTTCATGAGGCTGCGGACAAAGAAGCACGAGATCCTAGTGGCTCCAGACCGAGACTATTTGCTCATCGTCGTACAGAACACGCAGGACATTCAATAAAGTCGTCTCACCTGTGGGTTTGCAGAAGTGAAAATTTGTCTGTGTGAGTCTACTGACCACCTGTGGTCTCTCGACCCCTGTCCATTTGTGGTCGTCCAAGTCCAGCAAGAACAAGTAGTTCCGGATGCTTTTGCAGCTGCCAAACTCAAACAGGCAGTCGTTGAACATGAAGGAAATACTCTGACTGCAAGGAGAAGGACTCTCATGACAGAAAAGAGTTGATCTTGAGTAAGATGAAAGGTGGAGGTGACCTTCATATGAGAGAAAAAAAGCTGGGCTTTTTCTTTAAGAACAGTGTCCAAGTGGACAGTCTATCCGAGGTTTGGGGCTCAACGGTCTGGAGTCCAGATCATGGCTTAGCTAATGGGGCAAATGTCGATTACAAGCCAGTGCACTGGATTATTTGAGGTCATAGCCTTGAGAGTTAGTCTGCTGGTACTGGATTGGATTCCTGACAGTCGTCCTGCAATCTTCCTAGCCCCTATTTGATCGTTAATCTTCCCAGAAAGGCACCTGAGAAAGTCCAATCTGGTGGAGCTACTTGGTGGTCTGTGCGCCGTTCAACAATGCATTTACACCTATCGTTCCTTTGCAATGGACTTTGATCTGATGCAGGGAAGTGAAGTCGAACCTGTGTATATCAATGTTGTAGTCGAACCGTCAATGCTTTGACAGACGAATGTGTTGACGTAGTTGGGCTACAAAAAAGCAACATTTTTTAAGGCAAAAGAATCAACGGTTGACGCTTGGACTTTGACTTGACGTAAGCTGTGGAGATGAATCCCATCCTCGGCCTTAAGGGTCTTCACAACTTCTCCCCTCCAAGGAGCCAGAGGAGGTCAGGAAGCGAGTGGAATCTGAGTTGAAGCTGCCTTGCATGAAGAAGACCTGGAAAAAGAGAGGGAACAGATTGAGGCCCAAATTTCTTAAGAGCTGATCATCAACTTATTCCTCGTATTATTCACAGTAGGCGCGGGAGAGGGCAAATTTGACACATTTTCTGTCCTCCTAGACGATTCTGGCGTGGATTTTTCCGCTTTCCATTGTGTTCATCAGTTCGAATTTGATGTGTCTGAGATTTTACCACTGCTGAAGTTGAATATTGTATCATTAGCTTCATGCAGCATCAGGGATATTTAGCAAAACGAGCGAAACGTCCATGATTTACCCATGGTTCCTTGCCCCTGCGACGAGGACGAGTCGGTCCTGCTGATCTACGATTCTCCCCGTGTGTGAACTGTCTTTCAGCTTCATGAATGCGGTTTCCGTGCAAGCACCTCCCTGGAGGCTGGTGGCCTTGGGGGATGTGCCCACCTCACGAGCTTCCAGGGCACCGACACCATCGAGGTACTCAGGGTGGCTAGATAATACAATGAACCTGGGGACTTAATTGCAGGTAGCTCCTTTGCTCCTGCTTAAGAGCACAGGTTTGGTCTATTGGATATTTTTGCACAGTTTTTGCACAGAAAAATGTGCTCTTCCCGCACAGTGACTTCTTGGGCCAAGAGCAATGAGCTGGCGACCACCAGCCATGGGATGGACACCTTCCCTGAAGGCCCAATATGTGTGGTCGCCGACTCCTATGATCTTTGGAGGTTCCTCAATGAAATCATTGACAGAAAAGATCTTGGCGAGAGAGTCCAGCACAGGTAACATCTATAGGCAATTCTTTTCTTATGATTACTAATGAATTCATGTCATAAGCAAGGAAAGGGACGATCGTGTTGGGACCTGACTCTGGTAATCCCGTAGAGGTGGTTCTCAAGGTACTCAGCAAGCTGGATGTCAAGTTTCCAGGCCCTAAGAACGAGAAGGGGTAAGTGATGACACCAAATAATCAAGCAAAGTGCTGAGGGTTGCCATTTCAGATATAAAATTCTCCTTCCATTCATCCGAGTGGTACAGACTGATGGCATTGGTCCAGCCACTTTGGAGGCCATCTTGTCAGCAATGGCAGAGGCCGGATGGAGTGCGGAGAACGTCTCGTTCGGGGCCCTTCTTCAAAAGATAGACCGGGACACGCTCCAGTGTGCCTACAAGAGCTGCACGGTGGTCATCGACGACCAGCAGGTGAGCGGGCAACGATCACATACACGAGGTCCTCATGAAACTGGCCCAGCGACTGCAGCGTGTCATAAGTTGTCTCACATTTCCACTGAATTATCATTAGTCATCATATTTTCTGTACAGAGGGGGCTAAATTTAGAGTTAAACTAACTTCGATACAGAAATTGGACCTGGTTGAGTAGACACCAGATCAAACTCATCAGGAACAATATGGGCAGGGGGATTATTTTGGACCTCGATGATTTTTGAAGGTTGTTTGAGAGGTCTTGTTTGAGGGTTGAAGTAATACCTTATACCTCTTTTGGCATTTTGAACACTCTTAGAATAACATTTGGAAGTTTAGTTTCCTACCACTGAATTCAGAACTAAACTTTTGTCTGACCGAATAAGTCTTTGTCTTCTTAGACTGATGTCCACAAGGACCCGGTGACAGATCCAAGCAAGACATCCAAGAAGGGAGACATGACATTGAGAAGATGACGGAGGATATGGTATCAACCTCCTTTCTCCCTTGTCAACATGTTTGGATAGTATCCAACTTCTTAACATTCGCGGTGCAGGTTGACCAGATGGTCAACGTGAATTTTCAAATCCTCGTGACCTCTTAATGTTTTTTGAATACCCCCCCCCCAAAAAAAAAAAAATATTAATGCAGCAGCGCTTTGGAACAACAATGAGAGGACACCAAGAGGAAACAAGCAAGCAATAGTGCCTGCGTATGACTTTTGCTGCGTCGTTCATAACTAGGGGTAAATTCCCCAGTGTCGGGATACCCGTGTACTCGGGAAATGGAGGACTTTGAGGGTTTCCTCATACACCCGGGAAATCTATCAAATCTCCCGGGCTTTTTTGCCAGTAGTTCAGATTATCTTGTCATCGGATTATCATTGCCTGGAAAATGGGCAAAATCTTTTTGCTACCAAGATGCGCTCCAGATTGAGTCACTCCTCACTGAATGCCCTTATCGTCCTCAAGAGTTACTTGAAGAGGCAGAAGATGCAATAGAACAATCACAACACCCATGGAGTGTACTTTGTTTTGTGATTTCCCATTTTCCCGGCATTTCCAGGGAAATTTCCTATCTCACTCCCACTACCCGGGCATTCTCCACACTCACTTCCCATTTAACCCTATTCTTAACGTCCGCCCATTGATCATGCGTTACATTAAAACTAATTTCCAGCCACTTCACTCCTGCTTAGAACAGGAACATTGGGATTACATTAAGGTAGCGGGACTGGCCCAAAACTTATTTCAGTTTGGCACAAATACACTGTTATAATATGCATATACACAGTGTTGTAATATGCATATGCACATAGATAAATACAACTGGAGTTGACATGCTTTGTCTGCTGTACACATGATGTTAACCTGTGTGTTTCTTATGCTAGTGTAGAGATGGAGCGAATTAAGCTTCGAGTTCGCCGGGCTCACAAAAAGCCTGTCGGGCTTTCAGGCTCGGCCACAGCAGCTCGATTGCACTCCTACACAAGGCAGCTTTGGCGTGGAAAAAAAGGCGTAAAAAGAACAGATTCAGTCGCTGTCACGGATCTTTTTTATCTGAAACGCTCGATTTCCGAACGAAAGTGGATTAACTTTTCGCAAGAAGTTTTGAAACATTCTGTTTTATTTAGCTTATAACTAGACTTTCGCTTGTTCAGTCAAGATCTAAGTGAACCTACAATGGTGTCTTTTAGAGCTCCAAATTAAGGTGGACAAGTCACGAGCAAATAGAGCAGTCAGCAGACTTCTCAGAGTGATTGAAAACACTATGAAATTGTTCCCCAAACTGCTTAAAATCTTGACCTAACCCTTGTAGGTCGGCAAAAAACAGACAAGTTGAACGACGACACATGATATAAGTCGAGAGTGACAAAAGCGAGATGCGACAGCGTTCGACCTGAGATGCCAACACTCCGGTGGGGGAAGCCCACCTTTTGTCACGTTTGCAATACAGAATCAGTATTACCTGCATTCAAAAAAATCATCGATGAAAAAAACCCACAACTGCCCTCCATTTCCCATGTAAGTGAGGACTTCCCCCTCTTCCTCCGTGTCCCCGTCCCACACTCCTCGGGTCCTCGGGTTGAGGCACAAATATCGCCCGGACGAGCAAGACACGCACAATTGCAGCAGTTCTGTTGTGATCATTGTCACTGCCTCAGTGACTCCGAGTCACTTCAAGAGAGAAGACGTCCCAGGCCAAAAAGAAAGAACAACTGGGCCAGGTAAGGTGAGAAAAATGTCATTGACGGAAGGGGGGGAGGGGTAGAATCGTGAGAAATTTTAAACAGTACGGCGAACATGCACTCGTTGAGGAGAGCCGCAGGCGGGGACCACGAGGAGGAGGAGAGGGCGAGGACAACAAACAGAACAGGGTGTTGCAGATCAAGTGTTTGGAGCCCAGAAAGTACAATACTCTGGTCATGGGTGAAGCTCGATTCCGGGTCGAGAGCTCGAAGTTCTGTCAAGAAAACTTTGTACCTCTCCAGCTTATGGATCTCCTTCGTGATGGCCGACTTAAGGAGTCCCAGTGAGGAGTTGCATTGACCTTGGTGAGGCACCCTGCATGTAAACAGAGAGAATGTTCAGACCTGAGTAATCGGCCTGCACAAAAAATGGCGGCTTCTCAGCCTGGAACTTCTGCGTGGTCTTTGACTTGTCAAAGTCTTTTCACTCCCTGGGCCCTCCGGCCCAGTGCAAGCATGCCAAAAACCACGTCTCCCGGGTAAGATGTTGCTAGAATCTCTGTGAAGCTACAAAAAGAGAGCGTCGGGGTGACACTTTGGAGTAAACAAAACGCATCGACGTCGACGATCTGAACGAGTCTCAAGCAATGGTTACTGCTGAGGACAAGGATCTGGTCAGCAATGCTTGTTTCTGAGGTCGACGATCCGGACATCCAATCCTCAACAAGCCAAGTTCCATTCCCAACTGAGTGTGATCTAGGGTGGCTGCAAAAACAACGAAGTGGCTGCCTCCACTGATCAATGCTTTTTTTACTGGATGAATTGAAGTGTAGTGATATCTGGCTGTCGAGACTCATCCACACTCGTTGCATCTGTTGGGATCAAGATGTGAATCCGCCTTGAAGTAGTGGGGCAGGATTCCCCCTATGAAAATTTCAAGCAATCTCATCAACTTTTACCCCCTGAAGGAGAAAAATTTCAATACTCTCCGACTTCCCCCCTCTCTACGTGGTCTCCTTTTGATCTCTCTAGCACCCAGAGGAGCTGCACGAGGAGACCAAAAAAATACTTTACAATATTTGACGAAATTTCAAAACTATTACACTGTACTTGCTTTTTGTTTGTTCGTTCGGGGTCCGTGTACAAGGGATTGAATCTCAAACTCCTTTTGGCCATATGGGGGGAAGTGGATGATCCTGGAGTAAAAATGCATCAAAGTTTTGGGCTCATAATTCCTCATAAAAAGGGTCCCCCAAACTCATGCTTATGATGTCTGTCTGACCTTTTTTGTGGCAGCTGATTTGTAACAACAGAAGAGTCCAAGCTGGACCAAGTCCTACTGTGATCATAGCACAGACACGCATGAGGTTGCACAAAACCTGAAGCACCTGCACCAAAGTTAAGAGCAAATTTCAAGTGCCTGACCTTTTTTGCTGCGCACTGAGTGAAAGAGACAGCAGGGAGTGAGGAAACCGCAAGCATCCAGAGCTTAACAACAGCAATACCTCATGATTCGGGGCAAACCGCAGCGACTCAAATCCTTCCATGAGCTTTTAGACTTGCTCCATCGTTATTGTCCCATCCTTATCAGGAGTCCACATTAGATTGTACACTGAGACCAAGAATCCCTGCTGAAGTCAGACCAAGTTGATGCCATAAGTAACGAAGAGTTACAACGATTGATAGTTAAATGTTTTCACTATCAATGGCAACACCTGAAATCATCCAAAGCCACCTCACAACTGTGCAATGTAGAGCGAAAATATCACTAGAGTGCACAACTTGATGCATAATGCCCCCCCCCCCTTCAGTACAATGTTGATGGTCTCAAAAGAATGACCAACGTTACTTTGGGCAAACCTCAAAGTGTGAGCACACTTTGGGCGCAGCTTCCAACAATGGCTGATTACTGCACTGCATACAGCAAAAAGATGGACTTGGACATTTCTTTGGAAATCTGCCAAAGAGTAGTTCCAGCCTTTCTGTCTTGGTTGCAAGTTTCCTTCCTCTTTACGTAAGCTACGTCATGAAGGACATACTTCATGGTTACCCACATTATCCACATTGACGGGGATGCAGGGCTTATGCAACCAAACCGGTCCAGTTACGCAAAATTTCGCACATACAGTGGATTCTCGTTATAGCGATACTGACCAGAGAGCACTTGACTTATACATCGGCGAGGCCTCACCTAACAAGGAGTCGTGTCCGGACGGTCTCTAGTTCGCGCCGCGTCCGCTCTCTAGAATGGGTCTGGATGGCTGAAGTAAGCCTGGAAAAGTTGTGGGCACATCTGGCATTACCGTTGCTATGAGTGGATGACGATACATAACAGTAATTTGTTCATTATTTATTTTTTGTTGTATTAAGAATTCACTGTTCAGTGCTCGTCAAACGCTGAGCGAGTTGGTTCCAGTTGGAACTGTCCCATCGAGTCGAGAGTTGGAGCTAAGCTTGAATCTCAAAACTCGGCTCAAACTCGAATACATCCGAAGTCGCAGTGTCAACATCTACGATACAAATTGCGCTATTTTCCTACATAGTGATGTCCTGTACTGTGCCAGTGTCTGGTGGAGTGATTTGGACCGCAAAGTTCACCAAGTCCACGATTACAACTCCATTACAAATGTTGATGCTAGGTCTGGGTTTCCACGTAAGAACTGGATGGATGCACGAGCGTAATTGCCCCTTTCAGCACGGTATAATTTGCACGTCCTCCAATCAGCTTAAAACACTCCTGGGCTACGATTTTGTTCTGGACCTGCAAATTTCCGTGCTACCCTGCAAAGACGTCTTGTTCTCCATCACGCAGGCAGACTCCATCAGGGGCAGCGCGGGGATTTTTGCTACTGCATCCAGGAGGGGGCGCATTTTTCACTCGTTCAATGCCAAAAGCTGCAGGCGCGAAGCAACAACGCGACTGCAACAGTCCCACTTCCCCTCCTGCGCCGTCGAGGAGGAGGAAAAGGGGGCAGACTTGATTTTGCCACCTTCCGATCTGCAGCAAAGCTGTCTGCACTAATTCTCTTGTCCCCCCCCCCCCCGACCATGGGGAGTGTGGTAGGGGATGAGACTGTGCGACATTGAAGGAGTATCGTATCGACGATACTCGATATCTGTCCCGAGTAGCATCCCACACTCGATAGCATCGCCACCCAAAGGTGTCGAGTGTCGCAGAAGCATCGTCCAGAGGCATTGCTCAGTTCATTGCTAACTAGTTGCATTTCAACCATTACTTTTCAAACAAATTAACTAGAATGAACTTTATTGATGATTATAGACAGGTTCTTATGGCCAATGGCTTAAAAAGTAGAAAAGTATTACTTAGTCAGTATCACCGATGTGCACTTTTTGGTGCGTCGATACTTGAAAAAGTGTAGAAACTCGATCCCATACATTTACTCGAGTATCATACAGGGAAGGGGCATATTTAGTCATGCCATACTTGAGGCAAAAAATTGGTAACATCTTGTCCGCGAATACGTAACAAGTTTTCTTACATCACATCCCTTAGGACCTTTTGACAAGCTCGCGAAAAAATGGCACGTCCAATGAGGTCTCCCAATCATGCTCTTCGAGCGACAAAATTGAAACTTTGGAGCTCTGATAAGCGGTGAATTGAGCTGTTAAGGTGAGCTGCATAATAAAATATACGAGGAGGATGCACATGCACAGACGCACTTTGCTAAGGCTGTGGCAAAAAAGTGTTACGTACCACAGTTCATTCCACTCGTCCGCCGGTAAAATGTTTCAGTTAGTCATGGTCGTCGAGAAGAAGAAAAGCTACAACACCAACGGCCTGGTGGAGTCGGCCAAGAGTGCTGGCAAGGCTGTGACCGCTGGCTTCAACTGGCTGTGGGGGGACCTGCGAAAACCGCATCTGCTCTGGGTAAGAGAAGAGCGGCAAGATCCTCGTGGCCGGCGACATCTCTTGTATCTATGTGTCTCTTGTAGGTGAAGCTCATCTTCTTCCTGCAGTCCGCCTCTCTGGCGTCCTTGTACCCGTTCCTGAGCGTGCACATGCGATCAGCGGGTTTCTCTCTTGAAGACGTTGGCGCCGTTAGCGCTGCTTTGCCCTTGGTTGACGTCGTCGGGCCGCCGCTCGCTGGTGCGATCGCGGACCGCATCGGGAACTTCGCCGTCTTCATGGCGGCCGTAACGGCGCTCAACGGCGTCGCCAGTCTGGCGCTGCTCGTAGCGCCAGTGGAGGAGAGAGAGGGGGACCAAGTTGAGATGTGCTGTCATCTGGACTGGTGCGTTAACGCCATTACTGGCGACGTCGTCACCCTCAACGTCAGCAACACGCTTTGTGAAGGGAGCAACAACACTCACAGCGACAACCTCGAGTCGACGCTTTGTCCGCACCCTTTGACCTGCATGGCGGCAATCCACGCGCCGTCGCAGGCAACGGTGCCCCCATTGGCACTGTATGTCGCAGCTCGGGTGGTGCTGGACGTCCTCCGCACGTCGTCACTAACACTGTTCGAAGGAGCCGTCGTCGTCATCATCCAGGAGCAAGGCGGTGACTACGGCCTGCAAAAGCTCTTCGGGACCGCAGGTGCCGTCATCTTCGGATTGGTTGCCGGACACCTCATTGACGCTGGCGGTGGCGGCCGCAAAGGATACGCGATAGTGTTCACACTGTACTGCTTCTTGCGGGTGACCGCGGCCGCCGCCATGCTCAGACTCTCTCTCGCCTTCAAGCCGCCCACCAAGAAGGTCTTCTCTGACTTGTACAAGGTGCGAAAACATTTACACGAGCGCGCTGTACTCGTAACACCACTAGGTGTCCGTGCTGCACATCTCGGACCTGAAGGAGGCCAGCGCTTCTGTCTGCGTGCATCTCCTCTGAGGTGATGGACGGGCACCAAACTTGACGTGAAGGGTGAGGGCCCTTGGGGTCGTGACAAGGGGGAGGTGTCAGTTGCGGCTGTAGCAAGTACATCACGGGGTCTATGATTTGAAGGTGACATATTATGTCTGAGAAGACCAACAACCTTTTTTTAGTGAGCTCACTTCGTCACTTTGCCTAGAGAAACAATACCTAGGCCAAAATCTCCAGGTAGGGTCCTCAAAGTCCTATTAGTCCGCGGTGTTACCTGCCTTAGTACTTTCGTGCAAGTCGTAGCAGAAACAGTTCATCAGGCTGCGTTTGACCATTTCTGTCGACCTCACTAAATTACTCGAGCATCACCCACGTCTTACCCACCTGGCACTAATGCTGACGCACTCTGTAGTATTGCTGCTTTTTTATTGAATGACACTTTTACAGTAAAAGTTGCTACTTGTTCAGTCCCCTATCTGGTACCCGATAGATCCAGATATGCTAGTCCACACGAACAGTGAGGCAAACGTACAACTTGTTGCACTAAGCGAGGAAAAAATACTGCAGGTGCTGAGACGTTTAGATGTCCTCGCGTTCCTGACTGCCTTCCTGCTGGCTGGATTGCTATGGGGGCTCATGGAGACCTACCTCTTCTGGTTCATGGAGGACCTGGGAGCCTCGAAGCTCTTGATGGGGGGTTCTTTGGCCGTGGGCACCATCGCAGGGGTGCCCATCTCGATATTCTCAAAGTAAGCATACACTCTCTTCATGATACTTCAGGGCAAGTACGTGTTGTTTCACATATGTACTAGGCTAGTTCGAAAATGTCAATGCTAATTGTTTCAGCCTGGATTTTGGCCTTCGACCAAAAATATTTAGATTTTACAAAAATAGTTTTTTCTTGAGATCTATGAACTATCTGCACTTTTAACTCCAAGTTCTATGACATACCGTATGTAGTAAGTGTAGTGAAGCCTTCTTCTTTCAGCCACAACTTTTGACTCGATTGAGCTACAGAAGCGTTTGACCTCTCTATAGAAAGCAAAGAAGCTCCTCTAAAACTACAGTTTTATGTATTTTTGCTCTAGGACTACTCACTTTTTTCACAACGTCGGATCAAAGTTATGTTCTGTAGCACAGTTTAGTGCATAGAAGTTGGACTGTTTTGTGAACGCATTAGCGATTTCCGTCATTTTCCAAAAAAACCCTTTTCGCACTTGACTAACTTGTACTGTTGCATAGGGTTTTCCCATGCTCCCGTCCCTCAAAATACTCGGGAATTCGGGAACGGAAATGGGTCTCGAATTCCTCTTTCTTTCGGGAAGTCCAGAAGCGGAATTGGAAACCCCAGGACTGCGTACATCAGTTTGCAGCGCACTAAGGTGCTCTATGTTCTTGTGCGCAGACTTATCATCGAGAGGCTCGGCTACTCATTCGTGGTGGTGTCGGCGCTGTCACTCTACTCAGTGCGCTTGTTGGGCGTCTCCCTGCTGCCCGAGTCTGCACCCGAGGTCTCCGGTCCCTTGGCACTGGTGTTGGAGTTAGCCAAGCCCATGTGCACGAGCCTACTGCTCATCGCAGCCTTCACGTTTGTCAAAGACGTCTCTCCGCTGACCTCCGCCGCCACCGTCGAAGGCGTCTTCGGCGCTCTCTACTTCGGAGTTGGCCGGGGCCTCGGCGGGCTCGCCGGTGCCATCGCCTGGGAACTAATAGGCGCGAGAAACGCCTTCAGGGTGAGTATGCAGAGCAGACAATCGACCTTTTCTCCAAGAGCCAACGCTACCCTTTACTTGCATGCATTCATTTCTAGCTGTTCTCGGCGATTTCTCTCGGCGGAGCCTTGATCTTCGTGCTGTTGAACGTGCTGCACTCGAAGAAGTCCTCCAAGACGTTCTCCTTGCCCACCAACTCCAAGGAGACGGCAGTAACGTCTCAGCAAGTGATACAATGTACCTCATACCGTTCAGTCTACATCTGAGCCTGTTGTACAAAGACAAATACATTACATTCTGCACAATCCACGTAACTTTATGTGTACTTGAGTTGGTGCCCTAGTCCTTTGCGTACCGGGATTAATTACTTGTATGACCAAGAAATGAGAACCAGGACGACTTTACTTTCCACATGAACAAAGCAGGCAGTTTCGGCCTTGCAGATAAAGCCATTGGAGAAAGTAACTGTCCCGTCCAAATATTATAGTCCAATTTTTCTACTACTGTTAAATTCCAACTTCTCAAAATTGCGCAACTCTGAATGCAGCAACTTTGCGGAAGTGCAAAAACATAGGTGACATTGCTTGACTTACTGACCGCTACAGTCGCATTGTCAGATACCAAAAGAGGAGACAGGTTTCACTAGGAGCTATGTGAAGTTTTTGTGACGGCGCTGATAGGAATTGATCATATGGTTCAATTCGTCAGCCTTCATCAGAGTTCGGTAGCATGTGTACTCTTAGCAGGTGTGATGGGGGTCACAAGCCTTCTATCTGGTGACTAAGGCGCCTCGTGGGACTCGTGGGTCACCAGCCACGTGAAGAAGGTGGGCCTCGCAAAGGCCAGTTAATATTTGAGCCGTGAGCTTGTGGGATCCAACGACTGAAGTCACTTTTGGTGTGTTTCCTTTTGGTAGAGTTCAGGCATATTGAGACATTAAGCTTCACCATATGCCTACAGCGCTAAATGTTATATTTATACCAAGCACTGCGATTCGACCAACCAACGGATACTGCCCGGAAGAGCTCAGTCTCCGACCTTAGATGCGACGTGCGAACGTAACACACTTAGTGGGAAGCGTTCTCGGGTTTACTTATACAAAGTCCTATTTTAATCGATCCAGCAGTGGCTTCGGCTCCTTCTTCTGCTTGGGCTTGCCCACCTTGGATTCAGTGGCCGACTCTTCCTCCAGCTGCTTCTTCAGATTGCGCTGAAAGGTGTTAAACTTTTGGTTAGGCAGGCTTAAATTTTCAGGCATTTTGGCGCTCATGCGGTGGACGTTGTGTTACGTATGATGTAAACTGCACGGCTAAGAGTTGATAACTGTATAAAGATTGAGCTGCTTCAATGCATCCTTACCCTTTTCTCCTCTTCAATCACCGTCCTCTTGATGTGGAACCTCTTGGCAGTTCCTCTCTTGCCCTTCGTCTTGGGCCGCGGCTCAAAATCTATTGCTGGAGGCTTCAGATAAGGTTTCTTTGCTTTGTCCAGCATTTTTTGCTCAAGAGAGGAGAAATCAACCTCGCTGACTTTAGTCGGATCGAGGGTGATCAACTCCGGCTTGATCTTCTCCAACAGAGCTTTGACCTTTAACAAAATAAGCCATGGAGCAAAATGGTAGAAAAATAGTGGCGATTCCGTGAATTTACCTCAGTCTCCCGACGTTGTTTCTTGGTCTGATATGGATTTACTTCCAGGGCGTCGAAAGTTGCTTCGCCAGAGCCTAGATGGTTTTAAGCCAACATTATTGATAGCCTTGATTTTTCATTCAAGCCATGATTACAAAATCCTTGACCAAGAACTTTGTATCCTACAACAGCCTTGCTACAAGACATTTAAAATAAAAACTATGGTAGAGCTTCCAAGATTTAGCTTTAGGATCCCTACCAGGCACTAGAATGCTAGTGAATCCTGCCGCATGTCCAATGCCCATTGCATCCTCAAAGGGTGCAAACTGGATCTCAGAAACAGTCTTGAACACCTTATGCGTCATGTAAGGATGCTCGACAGTCTTGATGCATGCATCCTTATAAATCTCCACAGCGTTGTCCATGGCCACTCCCAGGAGGCCGCGTCCGCTGAAGTGGAGGTTAGATGCACCAGCATTGATGCGATAGTCCTAGATGTACAATATCAGTAGGTGACATCGCAAATCACACCGAAAAATAACGCATTTCCCTCCACATGCCCAGTGTGCCATTCAAAAAGTTCATAACTTAACGGGGACTTCATGTTTGAGCAATTCTAGCAAAAACTACTAAATATAAAAGAGTCAGCTAAGAAAGAACCTGGGTTCTTTGCTTCTCCTGAAGAGTGGCGAACCTGAGTGTAGACAGTGTTTGCCCAACTCAAGTTTTCAAGGCTAAGTTTCGAAATCCCAAGTAGCTCTAAGAAATCCTTGCCTTTAGACATTGAAAGTTCCTGACGTCCCAGATCTTGAGGCTCCTGTCCACAGCTGCCGTGGCCATGTAGTTACCCGTTCGGTCGACAGCTACAGCCCTCACAGGCTGTCTGTGGGCAAGTATCTTAGCCACAGGATCCCTTGTATTTGGCGTCCACATGGTGACGATTCCCTTGGCGTGCCCCAGGCAGAGGACGGCATTCCATGGGTTCTGGCACATTATGTTGCAGGAACCGAGGCGGGTGTTGAATTGTGAAACAATCTTGCCTATACTGATGTCTACCCAACTTAGGAAGCCACGTTCACTCTGTAAAGTGTATTGAAATCGTTATGACCTATTATTGTACACAAGATGATTTTAGTTGCTGCACAACGATCTTTTAGATTGGATGGACGACACATCGTCAATACCATTGTAGATAGTCACTGCACCGAGTCTCAATATATTGACTGCTAAAAATGTTTCTGCTCCACCTGTATGAAGTCTTTCCGTGATGAATTTCATACTCACCCCACTGGCTAGAAGGAAGTGATAGGGTAGAAACTCCAGTTTGACAATGTTGTCCAACTTCTTGAGGCAGTGGATCTCGATGCCTTGGTTGTCATAGATGTACGTCCACTTTTTCTGCGCCACAGCAAATAAGTTCTCAGTGTGAAGCCACCTATGGGGCAAGGATGATTGAAGTTGGGGACCAAAATAAGGGAAAGATTTTCTCACTTGACATCATGCACAGACTCCATGACATTGATCTCGCACATCAGCTTCTTGGACATCCACTCAAAGGCAGCCACATGGCCTCGGCGCCCGCCGAGGACGAGATGACGCCCGTTGCGAGTGTAATCGATCCTGTGAAGCATTAATAGTTTTTTAACTTTGCTCACTCAGTCACAAATGGTCAATCTTTAAAATTTTGGGGCAACTTCAAGGACTGCATGACACTGAGTTTCTAAAGTTCCTTTCGACGATATCCACTCAAAGGTCCTCACTTGTATGGCCCAAACTGCTGGAGGTTGAGATCAAATCCTTTGGCAGCAGACTCGACATCCACAGCCTTCTTGATCTGTGTCTGGGTGACGCGCGCCGTGAATTCGTCCACATCATCACCCTCCATGAAGCCGCCCTCATCGTCAGCTAACAACTCCGTCCTAGAGAAAACTTTGTAATATTACCCTGCTCTCAGGTGCTCGGTCAATGATGTTTAGTTGCAGGTGAATGCAACCCAAGTGGCCAAGCCTAGGGACTCAATCAATACTTTGTGGCAACAGATCACCCTGTGCAATACAAGAAATCTAAACATAACCATTAAGTCACACTACCAAACCGTAAGACTCGCATGTGCACATGTATACTGGATGAAATGGGCACGCACCTGGCCGCCAATTCCATTGTCATTTGCTTGTCCTTCTCTCTCCTTCCCTGCATTTTTCTCTGGAACTTCGTCCGGACTCTCCCCGTCTGGACTCCGGGGCCACGGTCTTGACGTTCCAGGGCATCTGGGTCGATGGGTGCCGGGCCCGGGTAGGGATCCGACGAGCCAGTTGGTTTCCGGCGGCCACCGCGTACTCTTTGGTGTCGCCATCGATGTTTGCGTGAGATGTCCGGCTGGATCACGACCGGATCCTTTTTGGTCTTACCGCCGGTGCTACCTTTGGGCTCGTCGGCCTTCTTCTCGGAGGAGTCAAAGTAGCGCGAACTCATGTTTATTTCACATGTGTCCTCTTGTTGTCATTGACAGTGTTTTGTTTTCCTGGTCACAGTGTTGCCAGATTTGATGGGCCTACGTCGCCAACAGCTGAGGTGCAAAAAGCAAAGGTTGCACTTCTTCCTCGCTACCACCGGCGCGGTGGTGGCCCCGGACACCGTCAACATTCAACTACTCCACAGAATAGCAATGTGGCCTACCCTCGGTCCAGACAGTGATCATCCCCCCTCCAATTGCGGTACCAGTGACCGGCATCCACCAAACAGAGGTCACTCTTCCTGTGGCAGTCAGAATCGTGGTTGTGACTCTGTTTCCATCAGAGTGATCAATCCTCGCGAAATTTCGCGAATCTCTCGATTTTGTCGGTCCCGAGCGACTATTTTTTACAGTTGGAGGCGCGGTAGTTCATGCTGTCGCACACCTCACTTCCGTTGCATTCCTCTATGTCCATCGCATAAGTGCTGTCGATAACCTTAACCGTTTCAGCTCACGCGACTTCTGCACATAAGTCCATCTCTGAGTCAAAATGTTTGTAAAATAGGACATCTAAGAAAAAAAACCACGTTTTAGCAGTTATTGGAGTGATTTTCGTCAATTCAAGCTGCTTTATAGCATGAAACTTTGGAAGAGAAACACTACTTCTTAGGTAACAGATCCCGGGGTGATCGCAAATTCAAAATTATCAGCTGCTGGGTGTCTGAGCCGCATTTTTGCCCAGACCAAGATCTCTGATCATGCCACATCAGGCGTTGTCCCCCAGATACCGACGCCAGGTGTCTCAAGACAATCGCAAAGTTTGCCAGGTTTACAAGTGAGTGCTCAAAGTGAACCCGAATGTCCAAGTAAACCTATAGTCTGGCATACTGACATCCGCAGCATCCGTCCTGCTTACACTGATCATCACATTGTCTGCTTTGTATTAGCCTAGCAGCTGTCACTAACATTGTTACTAAAGTTGTCAATGCCGAAATAGGTGTACGAAAAAACTAATGAGCTTTCAGACACACAGGCAACTACATCATGCTAAATTCTGCCACATTCTTGTTGAATGCATTTGACACTTGATCGAGCCATTCCCTGTGCATCAGTTACTTCGGCAACCAGAGATTCAGGCTGGGATTTCTCTGCCAGGAGTGCAGCAAGGGCTCCTTCTCAAAAACGTTCAAGAAAAGAAAAATTGTGCTATGATGGGAGATTTCATCTTGGGGTGTTTTTCTATTCGAGACCGCTTGTACGTTGAAAACGCCGCTGTGGATGGGACCAATCGATGAAGCATCGATATGTTGAGCAACTGCAACGCTTCATAGTCCCGAGGTGAATTCTCTGCTTTTGTAGAGCTCGTTTTTATGTTAAAGTTTTTAAAAAATTGCCCGCCTTGGGCCGGTTCGTCAGCTGACTCATCTGTGGCAGGGCCAGTGCGTGGTGCGACTCACCTTAGAGGGAGATTCGAGGCTGGAATTGCTCTGCCGCCCGGGCTGCTCTAAACTAGCGATGTTTGCGAGCCCGACGTTAACCATGTGACCCGGTGGGATCCAAACGTGGGAGTTGTTGCCAACCGATTGAATCCGTCATCCAGGCAAAGTGTCTCTTGACTGATTGTGCGAGCTTCGGTCGATGATGTGCGGCCCGCCGGCTTTAGCAGGTCAACTCAGCCTGCGAACATCACTACCGTCTGTGTGAGAGTCCTGCTGAAGCTGCGGCGTTTTCATCTCCGTGTTTGTTGAACTGGAACTCCAGGAAGGTTCCAAGACTTGAGATCTGCAATGTCGGGTAAGTCGCGGAACCTTCGTCTGTCCGTCCTGATTTAATAGCCCCTTTCTGCAGATTCTGAGGAGGATGCGAGGTCGGCCGGCTCCAGCGCCGGGTCGGTCTCTCCGGGGGGCTCTCCCGCCGGTTCTCCCAGCGGCTCAGGGTCTTCAAGCGGATCTCGGTCGGGATCTGCTTCGCCCGTCCAGGCGCGCTCCGGGTCCGAAGAGCCTCGGCCAAGGTCGCGTTCTAGAAGTGGTTCGCGGTCTGGCTCCGGTTCTAGATCGGGGTCTGGTTCGCCGGTCAGGCAGGGATCCCATTCCGGCTCGGGCTCACCCATGAGGCAAGGATCTCGTTCCGGATCGGGCTCACCTGTTCAGCAGAGATCTCGTTCCGGATCGGGCTCACCTGTTCAGCAGAGATCTCGTTCCGGATCGGGCTCACCTGTTCAGCAACGGTCTCGTTCTGGATCGGGGTCTTCCGCAAGATCGGGCTCCGCTCGATCAGCATCAGGTTCTCCCGTGAGGCGAAGCAGGTCGGGTTCACCGGGCTCAAATGAGGGATCCGTCAAAGGCAAAAGGTCGGGTTCGGAAGGAGGCGAAAAGTCACCGTGAGTCGGAGCTCTTACTAAGATGTACTACATGACGTGGTTAGCCAAAGGGGGTTTCTCGCCAGTCTTTCAATTCTCGTAGTACTGACAGTACCGCTCGTTGAACTTTTGGTACAACGTCTCCTTGCTCTTTGCAGTAATCGGTCTCGCCAGTCGTCCCCTGGTGGCAGCAGCAGCGGGAGCGAAGTTGGGCGACGCCGTCGTGGTCCTGCTGTCGACGATAATGACAGCGAGAAAGAGATGCAGATAGACGAGCCAGAGGAGGAGAAAGTAGGAGAGGGCGACATTTTTGGAGACGATCTTTCCATCAGTTCAGAAGACGAAGAGGACGGGAGGAAGCACAGAAAGAGAGTCATTGAGGACGACGACGACGAGGACAACGTCCAGCGGTACGAAGATGACGCCGCTGCCGAAAAGTCCGACGATGGCGATAAGGGGAGCGGAGATGATGCCAAAGATGATGAAGACAACCGAAAAGAAGAACCAGTGGAAGAAGAGGCGGTAAGATTGGCAAACTTAGCCTTTGCGCTTAGAACTCGGTTGAGAAGTATATTTCGTAGGCTCCAGAGACCAGGATCGACGTCGAGGTGCCAAAGATAACCACCAACTTGGGCAAAGAACTCCACTTCGTAAAATTGCCTAACTTTTTATCCGTGGACTGCCGCCCGTTCGACCCCGAGACTTATGAGGATGAGATCGAGGACGAAGACAGCCTCGACGAAGAGGGACGCGCAAGGCTAAAACTTAAGGTGGAGAACACCATCAGGTGGAGACAGGCATTTGACAAGGACGGCAAGTCTGTCAGGGAATCCAATGCTCGCATAGTCAGGTAAGTCGTCGGCCTTCACTTGTGCCTCAATCCGGTGCTTAGGAAGTGCATGTAGTATGCATGGTTGTAGTATTCAGGTAGCCTGAAGTAGGTGTTTACTGTAAGAATGATGCAAGTCGACACCGTCGAGAAAATCTCGATGGTCGGGCTCAAGTGGTAACAGAGGCCCGTTTTGATTTCATTTGGCTCATTTCTGGAGCTGATTTGAACCGCATCTTGATTCAGAATGGAAAGCCACTTCATAAAGTCTCTTTTTCCAAGGTGGTCCGATGGTTCTATGAGTCTCCACCTCGGCAGCGAGATTTTCGACGTCTACAAGCAGCCTCTCGTAGGCGACTTCAACCATCTCTTCATTCGCCAAGGCACTGGATTGCAAGGACAGGCGGTTTTTCGCACCAAGCTCAGCTTCCGTCCTCACTCGACCGAATCGTTTACTCATCAGAAGTTGACCCGCAACATGGCGGACAGGACCAACAAGGCTGCCGGCATCAAGGTCATTTCGCAGGTTGGCCGAGATCCGGAGATCAACCGCTACAAACGCGTCAAGGAGGAGGAAGAGCGGCTGCGTGCTGCAATGCGAAGAGACAGCAAACAGCGGAGGATCCGGGACAGCGCGTCTCGCAGAGGTCTTTCGTCAGGCTATCTCGAAGGCAGCGATGAGGACGATGAAGAAGGTGCTGTCTCACTGGCGGCCATCAAGAATAAGTACAAGAAAGGCAGAAAGGAGAACAAGCCCATCTACTCTTCGGACGAGGAGGACAGCGATCTAGAGCAATCCAAAGCTAAACGTTTGGAGCAGGCAAAGAGCAAAAATCCGATCAAAGAGGATTCAGACGAGGAGGGATCGAAACGTTCGTCGCGATCATCGTCCCGCAGTGCTTCTCCAGCATCCAAAGGAGGCTCACCTAGATCCAAGAGCTCTCGCTCAAGGTCACGCAGTCCATCCCCTGCCAGCCAGAAGAGCAGTAGTGAATGAACCTTACGCTTAATCAAGCAGACCTTAAAAATAAAGAATCAGATGAGACAACTTCGATGGTCTTTATTACTTGGAGCAAGATATATATCTCACTACAGGCTGGTATGCGCGCGTGTGTGTGTGTCTGTCAATCGGTCTGTCGGTTCGAGGCTGATCTTTGCGCCTGGTTTCAATCATTTTTGCGGCTTTTGTGCGGCTGATCTTTGTCTGTCGGCGGCTGTTTTTCGCGGCTGATTTCCTCCTGAAGTGCTGCATGTATGGTGAAGTTAGGTTCATTTGTGTGTGTCAGCCTGTCTTTCTAGATTTTGTGCGGTTGGGTGACCAAGTGCGTGGTGTGAGACACAGACTTTCTTGTTCTGTCATTCCTTCTACCCAACAAAGTGTGTATCGCGAAAGAGCTTTGTGATATAAGATGTAACTTTGGAGGAGAGACAGATTAAAGCTATTCTTTTTACCATGAGCATCGCGTAGCTGCCGGGGAAACACACACAGTTGTACTCATCCGAAAGATTTCGTCTGGAAGCACTAAATGCACCATACAGTGTACGATACAATAATATCCATGCATGTGCTGAAATATGAACTCGCGCCACAGGTCTGACTGCTGGACCTTTATCTACCAATAGGCCTTGTTCTGCCTCTGGGGTGCTGTTGACGCTCTAGCAGCTCTTGTACAACACAGTCAGGATGCATTTTTCTCACTATCCGAGCTTCATGACCTAGAGAAAGAGAAAAATACGTCTTTAGTGCTGCGGCCTCTCAGACTCATTTCTCGAGAATAACGAGAAAAATGTATGAGGCAGTGATTTCTTCATATATACAGTCCTTGCCGTAAGTAAATGCGTCAAGCATGACGAGACCTGAAACACTGTACTGTCCCAACTGTCGTCGACATGTTTTGTTCACCTGTCAAATACCTAGCAACCTCTCAACCAAGACATGGGGGCTGGGATTGTCCCATGAAAATTTCAGGCCATTTCATCCACTTTTTCCCCCTCAAAAAGCCACTTTTCAGTCCTTTTTGGCATGGCCTCCGCTTCAGGTGGCCTCCTTTTCAGCATTCTAGCACCAAAATGGGCAGTCTTGACATTGACTCAGTGTAGTCAACATTGTGTCCCAGAATCACATTTACGTGTTCCGCATCAAATTTTCACTCCAACATGCTTCAGTACAGTGTTTCAGGTCTCGTCATGCTTGACGCATTTACTTACGGCAAGGACTGCATATATTGTTTTAAATTTTGGCCAAAACGTCCAGATTGAGCATGTGTAAGAGGCTCATACTTGCTTCTCACCCATCCTTTTGAGAACTTCGGTCGCTAGATGGCAATCTCGTACGCTTTTCTGACTAAGTGGCCTATTGCACTTGACACTTGACAGTCGTTGACTTGAATGGATGCGCGTACATCTAAGCACAGCCTCTAAAAAAAGATGATTCTTCCATGCACGCACAGAACTGTTAGATACTTACATGAGGATGTGATCTTCCAGCGTCGAGTTAGCAAGTTGACAAGTTGCTTTGCTTCCTCCTGTGACAGTGTAAAAATAGACATTTCAAATCAAGACATTGCGTGAACTGTCCGGAGATCACTGAGGAAGTGATAGCAGCCACTGTGGATCCTGCTCAAGACAAGCAGTCAACGAACTTGATCGCGTCCGATGAGAAAACTCGTTTCTTCATGCACCTCACTCAACCTCGTCTGGCTGTAGCCCGTCCGTGCTTCCTCCCAAAGCTGCTTCGAGTGCCCAAACCTTGCCTCAGTTCAGTCCTCCCACAGCTTCAGCAGCCAGCGTCAACAGCATTCTCCTGCCTCTCTATCCGAGAAGAGGGCCAGAAAACGTCTCACGTCGACATGGCCGACCCCTTGGCCCTGGTGATCCTGGGCTCGTGCATCATGGCATTTCTGCTCATCGCGGGAGAGGATTTTCGGTAACATCTTCACCCTGTGACGGTCAGGAGACGACTACGGACAGCGGGGCAAGACATCATGCGTTTCAAACAGTTCACCAAAAAGAAGTGCTCGGCCTTCTTCCCAATGTACATCAACTATGCGCGTGTAAATATGTATAAATAAATAAATATGTTTTATTGTACTTAAGGCTCACAGTCGCTACAGAGTAATTTTACTCAGGTTAGGTGCGCAAGTGCACAGTGCAAGAAAGCTTCTCCGTCTATTTCCTTCGTCCAGCTGCAGCGTGCCTGTAGATCATCTCACTGAACTGCTTCGGGTAGTTCTGCTGCATGAAGACGATGGCTTTCCTGGCCTGCTTGCGTGTGCAGGGGTCGCAGGGGTGGATGCAGTCGCCGCGGAACACGTCCGGAGCAATGACTACGAGAAGAATAAAGCAGCCACGATCGCAAACACACGAAAAAACACTTACTCTTAATCTTGTTCTCAATCTCTCCCTCGCAAATCTTCTCGTCCATGAGACACCTGACGATGTCATCAGTGAACTTCTTGTTCTTGAAGCCCTGGTCGACCATGAAATCTTGAGGACAGAAGAGGGGATCGCCTCTGGCACCAAAGCAGACAGTGACAATGCCTAGAACGGCCAGAACGGTCAACAGAGTATTGTGGTGGAACATTTTCTTCGTGTCTGTCTTAGAGACTGGAAGTTTTTGTCTACTTGCTCCCTGTTTTTATGGCCAACTTTGTTGCCGGCAACACGCGCGCGTTGGTCCCTTCCTTCCAAGGACACTGAGAGGGCACATTGGATCGTGGTTCAACAGTATTCTAATTTGAAGAATAGTGGGAGATGCACAATTCCATATCGCGTGAGTAAACGAAACAAATTGACTTGCCCTTAATTTCCTCCCAACAGGACTCTGTTGGCCTTCCTCATGCCTCTGACCACTTCCACGTGCGCCCTCCCCGACGTGAACCTCTCGTCAACACTTCCTGCTGCACACGTCGCAATCACACCTTTTGTGCAATGTTTAAGTCACACGAGGGGGCCACCTGAAATGTCTGATATCACAGATTTGTCTGTGAACTGCAGTCACTTGTTGATCGCTGCAGGACGTAGGGAAATGTTTGTGTGTGCCAAGTTGTTGTACCAGCGTTGGGCCAATTTGCTGAGATTCAATCGTTATTGAAAAGTCACGTACCACATAGGTCCATACTTCAAGATATGCTCGTGGTGACAACTTTTACGTATATGACCTTTACAGCAGGTCAGCTGGCTCGACCATACGTCTTTGAGTCGAAGAGAGATGAATGACATCCATGATATAAACGTTTGTAGAAGTCACAACTAACGTTACTTTGGGTTAAGTCGTGGATTAGCAGCGAGGCCTGTGTGGGTGGGTGTCTGTCTGTCAGTCTGTCCGCGGCTGATCTGCGCGGCTCATTTCCGGCACTGTCTGTCTGCTGCTGATGTCTGTCAGTTAGCGACCGACTTTAATCTTCGCGGCTGATTCTTTGTGAAATCACGGCTGATTTCCCGGTTTTGCGCGGCTGATTTTCGGGTGCGCGAAGCCCATATGTACGTGTGCTTGTCTGTCTGTCCGTCCGCGGCTAATTTTCGCGGCTGATTTCCAGGTTTTGCGCTGCTGACTCCCGCGGCTGATTACCGCGGCCAACTTCCAGCTTTCGCGGGGTCGATTGCGACTTTATTCGAGGCTGATTTTTGCGGGTTAATTTTACGGCTGATTACCGGCTTCTACGTAGTGCTGTGTGTGTTTGGGTGCGCGCAGGCGATTTCCGCTTTCACACAGCAGACAGGCAGACAGACGGACGGACAGGTAGACAGACAGACAGACAGGCAGGCACATGGACAGCACTTCATATTTTTTCCCTACCCAACAAAGTGGGAAACGCGTAGGTGCTAGTATGTGTTTAAGAGTCGAGCAACGCCGGATTGCCGGAACCTCTGCTTTGGTAGTAGAGATGCTTCGAGCCCAGACCCAAGCTCGAAAGCTTGAGGGAGGCTATTTTCAGCCAAACCCGATCCCTGCTCGGAAAAAGAGCTAGCCTGACGCATCGCTGAAACATAAAAGTCGCGCATGTGCGCGTGATCAATGAACCAATACCGGACCAACAGTGAAACGCGCACTTTCCTGGAGGGCCAGTGCGGGCCGATGATTTGCGGGCCACTCGCTATGTGTGGGTTTGGGCCTGCCTGCCGGCCCAATATTGGCCCGCGGACCAGCATAAATTCAGATCGCAGCACAGATGACCGTGCTTAAAGACATAATTTTGGAACGGGACAGAATTATTCTAAAATGCCCCTGATCCATAAATCTGTATTGATGGAATATTGCATATGTGTATGGTATTGAAAAAATGATCCTTTTGGTATCTATTTTTAAATCTAGAGATCCTCCTAGGTATATCCTACTGCATTGTTATACACTGAAGTGCACCGCATCACAATATGTAGTGGCCCTTCATCTTAGATGGTATCGTCACATAGCTTTACCAAGTTCGTTCTGATGCATAAGCTCTTAACCCTTGACCTGCTGGTTTGATTCTGTCAATTCTGTCCTGAAGTTCATCCACCCCATCGTGATGTTTGTCAGCGCAGAAACCATCAGAATTGTCGGACGCGCTAAAGCTGACCGGCCATTGCTGTTCACATACTTGGCGCTACTCAGCATCACACTTATGGGCGCTGTCACTTCCGACAAGACTGGGCTGACCGGGCAGACCTTCAGTAGTGGTGAGCCCGACTTCGGGCTTTTCGCGAAAAAAAATGCGGGCCAGTGCAATTGACGTCGGGCCTGCTGACGGCGGGCCAGCACCGGCCGTACTTTCCAGCGGCTGGAAAAGATTCCAGGTCTTTTCAACCAGGAGCTGCTGAGGACTGCGGGCGCCTGGGGGTGACACAAGAGTAGTGGTGGCCTCGAGTCGAGCTCAATGCGTCTCGGCCCGGGTCGAGCAAGCGCATATCAACGTAGGTCGACTTCGCCACGCATCTCGTGGCGGTGATCATCTACTTTAGGGTCCCTTGATTTTATTCTATATTATGTCAGATAACCTTATTCATCACCGTTTCGGTTAAGACCGAACTCAAACAATTGCAAAGCAGCCAGACAAGTCTTAACAATGACCCGAGCAAAGCCTTGGCTAGTGAATATAACGTCGGTTTAAGGTTAGTACGTTATAGTAAAGCGTCAGAGACTTCTCTTCAATATGAGGGAGAAACGATTTCTTTTCAATACCGTGTAAGTACATAGGTTCAGTACGCGGCTTCTTTACTGTGGAGTACAATTGTCTATACTTTATTGATCTTCCCCCGAGTCCTTCTGGACGGCAACCGATATTTTGTTCCCCTCTCTTCTCCACCAGGCGCTCATCCATGACTGCAGGAGGGGTGAAAGTTGGAAAGTTTTCTCTCTCCGAAGCCACAAACGTCGACGCATGTGAGATGAAAAGGGGTGAAAGTAAGAGTGTGTGGTGGGTTTTAGCGGTCGTCGTCTCTGACGGGGAACGAAGTCTCAATGTGCTACACCGCGGGGTACTTTGGCGGCGCGTACGGCGCGGGCTTCGCCGGCTCCTTGTAGGACTCGTGCTTGGACGGGCCGTGGTTGTACTCCCAATACTGTTCGCCGTATCCGCCGTCCTTGTCTCCCCAGCGGACCTGCGCGTTGTCGTAGTCTTGCCTTATTCGTCAGAACATGCATGGTCACGTAAGATAAACTCACCCTGGTCCTGAACCTGTGGTCCTTGCTCTGCTCGTATCTGGAGATGTAGTGGTGCGGGTTGCCCCTATTCCAGCCGAACTCGTACTCTTTGTGCGCCGGCACGTTCACGTACTGGAAGTAGCCGTCCGGCTGCTTATCGTAGCCGCCGTCTCGGTTCTGGGCCTGGGGCTCCTGGGGGAAGGGGAGGGCCCATGTCAAGGCCACGCAGAAGGCCAAGAGAAGCTGGAAGAAGAAAATGACGCACTCGTGCGACTTCTCGACAGTACAATCAGATTTACCGCGATGCTCGTCGTCATGGTGTCTTCGTTCTTCGTCAAGTCGTCAGTGTGATCATCGTTGAAGTCTCTCTCTGCGTGCTTTTTATAGGCCCTAGTAGGCCCAGGGCCTGCGCGCACGTGCTCGCTCGGAGGCACTAATCATGCTGCAAGAGGGGAGAAGAGAAATTCCCCACAAGTTACAGGGTGGCTAAAGGTGCGGTTCCACGGGCTGGTTTTTGCGCACATGCTCACTGATGCACGCGGCTCACGAGTGGACGGTAAGTGAGAAAAAAATCAAAATCCGTCCGGATACATGCATCCTTCAGTGCAGCGAGGATTGATTCGCTCCTGCTGGCGCCTGGAAGTGCAGCCGTCGTGTCGCTCCTGACCCGCACCGGAGTGTTGGCTCCGCCAGTTGCATCTGGCTCCACGTCATTGGTCTCAGCCGCTTCGTTTTCACCACTCCAGACTGCTCTCCGGGAGGGCTCTGCCAATTGTATCCGGCTCCGCGTCATTGTTCTCAGCGGATTCGTTTTCACCACTCTGCTTGGGCGCTTCAGTGGTCTGGATCGGTCAGCCTGATGTGGTCAAGTCGCTAATCCCAAGCCCCCATGAAATCTCCAGGTCTGTGCTATCGCTCGGCTCTTCTGTCAGTTAGGATGCTGAGAAATTGAAGCTAAACTTCGTAGTCGTAACAGTCCTGGCTGAGTTGCCGACCAAGCGAGGCATGAGGACCCTGGAGACAAAGATGAGGCCAGAGTTAACAGAACTGCGACTTCAAATGCGACCGGGTCTGAGTTTTTCGGGCCACCAAAGCCTGGTGATTCCTGTCCGGAGAAACTCACCAGAGCAGTAAGGGATGTGAAGCTTGAAGGAACAGGAGCAACTTCTTGATCATCACCGTTGCTGTCTGACTCCTCTTGGTCCTCCCCAGAGCCACGATCTGGTGTCATGAGACCGTCAGTATTGGGGCCAGACGTATTCGCACTGGTCCCTGGTGGATTTTGTCTACATTGAAGCAAACAACTTTGACTGCCAATGCCTTTCCAATGACGTCAAGAGCCTTTCTGCAGCTGCCCCATCAACAAAGTTAGGTTTTGTATGGGACGTCCTGGGCCTGACCCATTACATAAACACTACATAGGCAAATGTGCGTTAAATATGCAATTTTTTTCTGAGGGTGAAGTAAATAGCTTCGACTACAAATGCCTCAAGCTGTCCAGCAATCTCCAGAGCACTTCTGTAGCTGCAGGATTGACAGTTATGTTTTGTTATATTGGGGAAAATAAATATTTCCTGTTGTGTTAATGCTGCTCTTCACGTGAAACTTTACAGATGCAGGGTGAAGTGAGTAAGGAAATGTTTCACCTTAAAAGTTTTTACTTTCACTGGCTTAAAAGTAAATGTAGCATAAAACCAGATCTATGCTCGAAATCCACCTCCCACCCCCAATTCCTGGGCCCTTGAAAAGTAGGGTCTGCTGACCAAGTTGGGGGACGACGGTCCAGGGCGTATGGGCGCAGACAGACTGACAGGCAGACAGACAGACAGACAGACTGACTGACCGACTGACAGACTGACAGACAGACTGCTGCGCTTTACGTATATGTAGATTTTAGTTTAGTTCTCAACCCGGACGATGCCGGGGAACTCGGCTAGTTCAAATGTATTTCAAACATATGTCTTTTATCTGGCGTCGTTCAAGGACAAGCATGCTTTGATCAAGGATAAGGCACAGGAATGTGTACAATATATAAAAAAGATTGGTTAAACATTGATGCGTAGCTGGCGACTTACGTTCGTACATATAAACAAATAGAATTGCTCTAAAGTTCTTGGCACTGGCAGATTCTTAGTTGGCGATGACCATCTTGACGAAGTTCTCATAGTTGACGTTGCCTTGCGAGTCCTCCTGGCCATGGATGAGCGACTCCACCTCTTCCTCGCTCATCTTCTCACCCAGAGAGGTCAGCATGTGGCGCAACTCGGCGCTGGAGATGAAGCCGTTGCCGTCCTGGAAGGTGAACAAAGGTCAAACACGGCACCCACATTGATCAAGATCCGAAGAAGAGATCGTTCAAGGAGGAACAACAGGCCAAAGACACTCGGTGTTGGGTGTTTCTATTTTGCTAAGGAATGTAGGACATTCGCGTATATTAAGAACCAAACATTACATTAGTGTTGTACGTGCGAGAAAAGACCGGATTTTAGGTTGAAAAGTCAACGATATCTTTTGGTTCTGCTTTGCCATGAACTCAGCGTAGTTCAGCTCTGTCTTGACGCGTCCATGTGCACACAGGGCTTTCTCATCACATCCTCTCTTCTCGGAAAGTCATCATTTCTGCTACTTTCAGGTGCACGGAAATCCAGACCCGACTTTCGTTTCCCAGAACTTCTGCAATGCAATTTTTCCTCGGTAAAAGCTTCACGGATTTTTTCCTGCTTGCTGCTGACTCATGGTTCTACCTTACAGCAGGCGCGTGTGCGGAGTTAAGCCACATACAGTAAGAGAGAGCTGTATAAACACAGGGCTTCCCAGAAGAAATGTTCCGGAGAGCAAATCTCATTTCCAGTCCTTGGTTGATGCTCCGCCAAATTAAGGCCAGGAGCAAGCAATAAATTCATATTAGTAGACCTTTCAATTTTCTGTTAGGAACCTCATAGAAATTTGAGATCAGGAACCCTCTCGAGTGCTGTCTCTTTTTCGGCCAAGCAGAAATGAAAGGAACGCATTATAGTAAAGAAGAGCAAACACAAAAGTGTGCCAGAAATGCAACATTTCTGATATCAGGTGTGAGTAAAGCAGCAACAGCATTGTTCTTTACCTTGTCGAAGTGCCTGAGCCCCTCGACAAAGTCATCCACGGTGTCAGTCATCTTCTTCTGCGAGACCGCATGCAGGATGGGCAGGAACGTCTCGAAGGCCACGCGTCCGTCCGTGAACTTCTGGTTCTGCACCAGCCGCTTCACTTCGGCCTCGGTGGGGTTCTGCCCGAGCGCCCGGACCACCTCGCCCACCTGGTTGGCCTTCAGAGAGAGAGAGAGAGAGAGAAAAGGTCTTTAACATGGTCAGCGACGTGACAACTGCTCGTCCACTAGTCCGCTTGGGCGGCACTGAAGGCTTTGGTCACTGTCACCTGCACCACTGGCTGAAGGTCAGCCCTGTCTGACGCTGACGGCCTCCAGCACTTCTCGACTATCACCAAAGCCCTCTGTTGCTCATTGCGTTAACCCTCTTACCGGAATTTTTCCATCCCCGCAGGTGTCAAAGAGCAGGAACGCCTCTTGGAACTCGGCGATCTGATCCTCGGTGAACGGACTCTTGCCAGTCATGTCGAGTTCGAAGTCTGAAACAACAACAACGCCGTCAGTTTGGCCTCATTCACATGATAGCGCAAAAGTCTTCCTTTTTCACTTCTGACAACTTCCTTTGCTGTACTGCACAGCACGTTCGTTTAACACTATCTAACGCTGATCTAACTCTAAGTGGTTCAACTCTAACGTCGAAATTGCTAAGATCTGCTAAGATTTCACTGCATTTCCCAGAAAAATGTGTGCATAAGCAAAAAAAAAAAAGCAGCTGCATTCAGTTGTGAGGGTATTTTTTTTTCTTAACCATCCCCAGCAACCGGAGGTGGAGTGAGAGGGACGTAGGGTCTGCTCAAGGTTAAGTCCGCTGCTCGGGGGCTTTGGGCGGAGAGGAAGTGAGGAAGGAGTCTGACGGGAAGGACACTTTTGGGCTATTTTGTGCACCAAGCCCAAAAGACACTCCCGATTCTGCTGTCCCACCTGGATCGAGCTCCATGTTCGAGGCGTTGTCATTACTGACTGAACTTTGCAATTGTTGATGCAATTCGCAATTGGCGTATTTTTCTTACCTCAATTCGCCACCTTTTGCATAGAAAAGTCTCCTCCAGCTGCTTCGACGCACACAAACAGACGTTCTTTTTCATTCTCTCACTCGCTGGCTCGCTTCAAGCGCGCACCCGCATAGGGGTGGCAGCGGGCCTGGCCCGAACCAGCCAGCACGCGGGCTCGAGAGCCGTTTTCGCCGGCCCACACAGCCCGCAGCCCGGGGGAAGAGTAGGTGGTGGATAGTTACCCCTTAGAGTGAATGAGGGGAGTTCATGCCTCACAGTAAGGTGTTAGGACAGACTATACTAGTCTACGCTAACACCTCAGTAGTCGTGCCTCACGGACACAGCTGAGAACAGCGCCGCCGTGACCATGCTGGTGAGCCACTCGAAGGAGAGACTGACTGTTCTGTGCTTGTCCACATGTCTCAACGTTTTAAAACCTTGATATTCCTGTGAATGCATAATGTACACTGTAATAGTGCAAATCCACTTTGAGTCACATCTCGGAAGCCCGACCCGAGCCCGCATGACTTAGGCCCGAGGCATCCCCAGTGGAAAAAAAAGAAAAAAAGAGCGCGCTCGCGTCAAAATCGCATTCCTCCGCCTGCCACCTGTGAAAGAGCACAAAAAACGCAAGCTTTTAAGTCACACACAACGTAGAATCCTTCACATTTCTCCCTGTGCATGCATATGCACAATTCCACGTCCTATTAATAAATGTGTGTTTTTACACATTTAGTTATGTCTGCATTCGCACCCAGACAAGCAGCAGGTTGGCCTGCGGGCTGAGCATCTTCTGACCTGGGGCAGAAAAGATGACTCATGAAGCCTTGAAAAGCGCACGCGTTGACGCTTCTTAACGTCTTGCTTGCCTTAGCCATATTCACTGACTCTTTCAGGATCTCCTTGGCCACGCTTGGCCATAGAGATGTCTAGCAGTGAGGAGGGGTGATGGAAACGTTCACCGCGATCTCCGGCATCCAGAGGAGGCTCATCGAGGTCCAAAAGCTACCGCTCGAGGTCACGCAGTCCAACGCCTGCCAGCCAAAAGAGCAGTAGTTGGAGCAAAAACTTTTATTCTTGACATCATTCTTTGTGCTAAAGTTCCCCACGACATGAGCTTGGAACTTTAAAGCATTCTAGTCTGTTACAGTTCTGAAGTCAGTCTCGCACCCACGCCAGTCCAGACCATTGGCACTCTCTTGGCCGTCGAGAATGCCTGGACAGACCGACGCAATGAAGGCCGGTTTGTGGGCATGGAACAGCTGGAAGTAGAGGTCGTCGGAGTTCGGGAAGACTTCGAATGGTAACTTCACGGTGCAGCTCCAGCGCCTGACGTAATGGTCGCCAATCCAGCACCTTACGCCTGCTTCAAGATCATCAGCGAGGACTTCATCTCCGTTGAGTAGCATGACACGGTAGGCCCCGTAAGGGTTGGCGCCCACTCTCAGCTGATGACCAGTCGTGTTGGTGTACGCCAACCAGAAGGACTCGAAGTCCTCCGTCAGAGCTGGATTGAGTCCTGAATTTCAAATAGGGTTGAGGTTGAGCTTTATGTGCTGTGCAAGAGCTATGACCTGGACTCTTTAGCTCTTCAGGAATGCTTGGCTGAAACGAGACGTCGTCGTCCTGAGCTTTGAACACGAATGTGGTCGACCTCTCGGAGGGATTCTTGGTGGTTTCCACGTGTGATGAGTATGTTTCCGGCACGGAGAGGCAGTCGTTGGTCAGGCTCATCTGGTACCTGTACGTAACTAGAGTGACACCAGTCTATGACGTCAAAAGTTCAGCTTTACTTCTTCACCTGAGAACGATGACTCCGTCACTTGTGGCTCCCTGCCACAGTTGACTCGGTTGTTCGTCCTCCACGAATCCTATCTCTGAGAGATCGATTGAGCCAAAGCCGTCGAGATAGTGAAAGTCGGGCTGCGGCACCACCTCGGGGTCCGCTGGAAAAAGCGACTGGTAGATAATCTCGTCCGGCGCTTCGCTATTCCTCGGCTCGCCGTGGATCGCGTACGCGTTGAACTTGGTGATCTTAGGTGGCAGGTACTGCCTTGGCACGACCACCGCCGCGGTCCACGGGTCCGCGCAGTCTGCCTGGAGGCATGGACTATTGAGACTCTCGATTCCCTTCGGGAGGAGAGGCAGAGGCGCAAGCACCGGATTTCGCCGCCCATCCAACATCAAGAAGAAGTAGGCGCCCTGGGGAGAGAGCTCCAGCTCCAGGTAGTGCTCATCGTCGTTCAAGAAGAAGGCCTCCACCACCTACGAAGACACCGATGGATTCATGCACAATGTGCTGGGAAGTTTCACTTTTGCGCTCACTCAACATCGATATTTGTCACTTCCGCTGTTGCCTCTCTTCTTGACATCCAGGGAAGAGTAAGTACGATAAGTACTTAATTATCCAAGAGCTCACCTCGTAGTTGTACAAGTAGCGATGCGGCCGCTCCGGACAGCCGTTTCCAAGCCAAAGGTCTTCGCGCAGCTTGGGACTGTTGAAAAATGGCGCGGAGACCTCGACTCTCAGGTCGCCCTCTGGTTCAGTCGTGGACAGCGTGACCGTGGCCGGATTCCACGAAATGGGCTTGCCGTCCCAGGTCGTCTCGATGGTGAACGTGACACTGTTATTTGCTGCCGAGGCCGACGCGACGGAGAACAATAGGAGAAGCAGCATGGCGAAGCTTATCTGCCAATTGCTCAAACTGTATCCGCAGTACAGGGTGGATCAGAACGGGGACTCTTGGGCACTCGGCTGCCCCTCATCGACTTGGGTCTAAAACCCTCCTTCTCTTGACTGCTGCCCGTCAGAGCCTCTGCTTCTGGGCCCTCTTTTTCTGGAAAAGTTGGGCCACCGCGCACGGTGCTTGAGTGCGCGGTGGCCCACCTACCCTAGAAACCTAGAGACCCTGCAGACCCCCTTTTAGAGCTACCTTGCTACAGGCCTTGGTTATGCCTGGGCAGCCAGAGTGGGGACGAAATGCCCTTGTTTTCCCTGTTTCATTTCGCCCCCTCTTAGCCTGCTCATGCAGAACTTTAAATTGCGTTTGTGTGCTTAAGCTATTCAAATATTAAGTTTGTTGCGTAGAACAGGAATCTCTATTGGGCAGAGTGAGGTAGATGGTATAAGACATTCATGAGCATAACAGTATAACAGAGAGCAACGATGGTTTAAGTCAAAAAGTTGGCCGTTGGGCTGGCCCAGAAGCAGAGGGGCTGAAGGGCAGCAATCAAGGGAAGAACTGGTTTAGACCGAAGGAGATGAGGGGCAGCTGCATGTCTAAGAGTCCCCATTCAGTTCGCCAAACAACGCGGTTGTAGCTCGAGTTCTCTGGCAAATGGTAAAAACCATGCAATGAAAAGTTTTTTAAAAAAAGAGAGTCTAAAGTATTATGCATGCTGTTTTGTGCACTGGACTTTAGTTAACCAAGTTTTGACTCCTGAAAGACGTAACAGGATTCGTGATTTTTACTATTTTTGTTGCTGTTAAACCGTGTTCAGCTTCTCGGTCTACCTGCTCCCTTTAGCAGGTTTGATATTGCTGCCAACCTGGAATTTGATTTTTTTCCCTGGTTTTTGAACTTTCTTTTTGAGTTGTTCATTCCTTTTGGGATCAAAACCTTATTCTTGCATGTTACTTACCGTGAATGCAGCAATAGTTAGACATGCCTGATTGTTCTTCAACTGCTCCTCCGGAGTGCTGAGTTATTACAGCCTGCCCGACTATTCGAGCCTTCTGAATTATTTTTCAACTCATACCAGTGACGATGCATAGGATATAATAGAGATAGGAGATTCAGGGACGCCAATAAGAGTGAAATAAAGGAATGAAAGGAATTATTGAAGTCTGCAGGATTCTTTTCCAACTCCTCAAGGGCACTGGATTCATGGTGTCTGATGCATTTTAGAGCCTGCCTGATTATTGGGTACATACAGACAATATTTATTGTGCCAGAATGTTCCGCGTCGGGCAGGGTCAATCCCTAAAGGGCTCATGAAATGCCGCAAAATGACCTTTCCGGGATATCTCTTGAATCTGCTAAATCCTCCACCTTCCTACCCATTTCCTAGGTTTTTGTTGCCCCTCACCATTTATTGCCATTACAGGCCTCGTGTTTGCCAGGGGAGGCCTCAGGAACGGTTCTGCATCCTCTACTTAATGTGGCAAAAGCTGCTTGGTCCAAGGCTGGTGCAATAAGTGGTGACTACTGTTTATGAGAAGGTTGTTTTCACCTAAAACATCATATTAGCCACGGAAACAAACGGGCTTAGATATACCTAGAAAAACTTTAGACCCTTCTCTCTGTGAGAGACATGTGGTCGCAACAAGTTAGTTTCTAGATTGCTCAAGATTTTTAATCTATCCCTTAACTACCTCACAATTGTGTGTGATCGTGTCATAAAAGGGTCAGCGATGCAAAGGCTTTAAGAGGCCGAGATGCCACAAGACCTGAAGATGTAAAAGGTTGAAATAATGCAAACATTAAGTCCCAGGGACTGACAACGAACTGACCTGGCATCAGTATTCAGCATCCCATTGTCCCCAGTCTCCTGACCGATCCAGAGGAAAGGAGGGAAACTTGCAGTACGTGAGATGGCTGGGAACAGCAAGAAGACATGGAACTGGCCTGAAGCACGAGGAAGAAGTCGAGGAGACCGAGGTCGTGGCTCAGGGATAAGCTCACCCATTTGCACAGGAGCCTTCTTAGGACCAATGTACTGACAAGTCTCAGTCAACCCTTCCAATTTTATGCAAAGTTGCACTCGAGTTGACTTTTTCTGGTCAGCCAGGGGTTGAGCAAAACATTTATCTCAGGTGAGGAGGATTCTACTGTCAGTACCCACCCTGCATTAATATGTGTTAGTTATATGCTTCAAGAACGTGTCAGACGGCTAAAGCACGGATACAGCATAGTCCGATGCGCCTCAACGTGCACAGGTGACGTCAGCACTGCCCAGCACGCAATCATCCTATTTAGCATGCTGAGTAGTGAGATACGTGAGGGGCTTGATCATGCTTACGGCTCTCACTTACTGCTTACAGCTCCTGGATATGTGCTCAAGCATATTGCATAATTCGTACTGCATTGCAGCACTGCTGTATTTGTGCCTAGTCGCTTATCTCCTATTTTATAGCAATGATAAGTCGTGTACTGTTGTTCTACGTATGCGCTTGCTTGATTTACATGTATGCGCAACACATGTGCTTCTTCTGTTCGGTGGGGGCGTCGCAGTCAAAAGTTTGTTTGAAGCATTCGGCGGGAATCTTCTGATGTACGTGGGACTGCAAGCGCTGCTCGAGCGGAGGTTTGTCCAGGACCTCCTTTTCGTGGTCGTAGGGCGACACGGGCTCGACCGAAGACACCCAGCCGTTCGTCTCGGATGAGATGATGGTCGAGAAGCCGTCGGACGAGGTCACGGTGGTCGAGCCGGTCGTGACTGTGGTGGCCGTGGTCATGGTCGTGGTCGTCGATGATGCATCGACTTTAACGGCAAACTCTTGCTGCTCTTCTTCTTGCACGTCCTCCTCCTGAACGTCGTCTTGAAATTGGCAGCAGCGGTGGGCAGGATTCACGTTGCAGTTGACCACCAATCGGAGACAAATTCGCGGCTTCTTCTTGAGCGTCACAGCGGCCGATGCGGCTACCGCTGGCTTTCTCTGGCTAGCGGCGGGCGGCCTTTTTCGCTCCACGAAGTTGCTCTTCTTGCTGCTGCTCTTGCTGCCGTCTCCATTGCTGTCCTCGTTGATCTCTGCGGCGGTTTTGGTCACTGGAAGTCTGATGGGCCTGATCCGGACGGCGGGTCCAGACTGGTGCCTCTCCTGAGCCGCCGCGGCGGGGTCTGCGCCTGCTGGTGGGAGCGGGAACTTGCAGCACACGTGTCCGGCTTGCGCCTCGCAGTTGAACCGCATCCTGAGACAATAGCGAGGTGCATAACGCACGGGGGTGACGCCTCCAGCCAGGAGAACGCAGTGTAGGAGGAACAGGGCGGCGTAGAAGAGGTGACTCCTGGAAGTGACACACAGTTATGAGCACAAAGAAAATGTCCCAGAGACGAGCTGCTGGTGGGGGCGATGCCACCACCAACGGTTCATCTCAGTGTACAACGTGCGCTACGTGAAGACCAACCGCACGTGGGCAATCATGCAAGCGACCAGGATAGAGTCAGTGGCAGGAGCAGGTGTTGCACGTTCTATGTGGTGGGCAGCAGCGAATTTTGCAGTGCCAACTTCACTCTCTTTTCCAGCATGTTGAAAGTGTACATAGAGCCGGGTAATTTTCTGTGTGTGTTAGGCCAGCTCTTTATGAGATCCAAGGGTAACTCTGTATGCAGACCAGACCTGGCGTATGAACTCCTCCATTCAGGGCCTCCACCATCATGATAGAGCACTTCACGTAGCTCCAGCTGATGTCTAAGATCTCACTTTGAAAATTCGCTCCCAAAGCTAAAAATGGCCTGTTGTGCTCTGCCAGGAACAAGAGCTGTGGCATTCCCCAAATCCAGGTCAAGACCCTTCGCACTCTGCTTTTCTCTCTCTTCTAGAACTTAGCCTCTCAGCTCAAAAGTTGAATTGTTGCTCATACACAGGCACAGAATAGCTGTGAAGCAGTGAATTCGCTGTAGTTTGGTCACGCCAGAGCTTACGTAGGGTAGTTGGTGGACGTGTGCAACACAAGTAGGTAATACTGATGTGTTTATTCAACTTCTTACATTATTGTGAGCTCCCCTTCACTTTTCTTTGCACTCGACTGAAACTCGTTTTGGGCAGCTCGAGCGGACCAATGCTCAGGTGAAAAGTTTTCTCTTCGGCCAAGGAATCTTGATTTTCTTCCCTCTGCTTCAGACTTCAGACACTTTCCTCGAACCACAATTAACCGGCCAACTCATACGAGCCTGTGAGGTATGACAAACGAACCATCGTGGACCTCGAAGTCACGATCATGCAGTAGAGAAATGAAGTAGACATTCCTCTGTGGTGAAGCACTGGAATTTTCGTCCAGCTTTGTCACATGGACAAGAAAACATAAAAGAAAATACTGTAGTATTCTTTAAAAAACAAAAAAAACATATCTGACTGACAATTCAGGCCCCAACGGGGTCTCCTTCGGCCTTGGTGATGGCCTCCATGCGACCTCTAACGGTCGACGTACTGTGAATGTGTTGCACTATATCCACCCTTGCAACGCTCTGGACGATAGTGTTGTTCTGGTGATCATGGCGCACGTTGCATGATAGTTGCATCATGACTTTTGGACCACAGTTGCATGGTCTGCGTTGAGCCATCGAGCGATTGCATTTTGCGCCACTGTTTTCTCGTTGGGTTTGCTGGCGATTCTGCAGCACGGATGCGCCACTTTCTCTGTCTCCCTGCAATGCACGTCGTAGACCATGCGCCAGCAGTTGGACAGCACAGTGAAGAGGGAGTTGGAGTTGGCGCTGGCGAAGAAGTACCGGGGCGCGGCCACGGCAGCCTTGGAGCGGGCGAATGTGTATTTGACCGGTGCGTGGAAGAGGCTTCTGGCTCTAGACGTGTTGCGCAGGCGTTGACGGCGCCGCCATTTTAGGTCGGCGCTGCCGTCCATGCCCCTGGCTCGCGCAACCAAGTCCAGCGGCATCTCAAAGGTGCAGCATGGATGATCGCTGACGAACCTGCAGGGAAACTTCAGCTTGGAGCACGAGGACTCGGAGAACTCCAGAATGTCATTGAAGTCGTCCTCTTCAATGCGTCGATCGCCATCCTGTCGTCGACGTTGCCCTCGCACACTCTTGAGTCCTCTGCGATGCCCGCCACGAAACAGAGGCCGCAGGCGCAGGATCTGACAGCAAGAGTGTTCCGGACACTCGATGCTGTCTCGCTCTCTCAAGCACCTCTTCCACGTCTCCTTCTTGATCTTCCTCACGCCGCCGGCAGCCGAAGTCCAGTCGAGCGAGATGGCCGAGCAGAGCAGGAGCGCGGCAAAGACCCTGCGAAAATACAGGTCGGCAGTTGCAAATGTCTGACCGAGTCTACCATTGCTTGAACACTCACCGGGATCGCTGTTTCCAGGCAGACATGATCAGTGCAGTCTTGGCAGCTTGGGACGTCTCGTTATGTCATAGTTCATAGCCGAACGTTTTCTTCTTCTCCGTGAACGTCTGGAGAGCGAAAGAGAAAAAACCATCTGACATTTTGGAGTGTGCGCGCTCAGCAGCCCCCGAAGGAGAGAAAGAAATTGAATGACGTCGAGAATGGGACTCTTTTTTCGTCTTCCTCCTCCTCTTGTTCGTCTTCCTCCACGTCCTCCTCCTCCTCCTCCTGTGCGCACCCGGCGGACTTTGTTATCTCGTAATCGATCCGCTTTGGTCGCAGATATTATTGCCACTGCCGGCCTCTCCTCGTCCACCGGCGTGATGACGCTTGACTGCACGTTCTTGCAGCCCTTCCAAGTCACCTATTGAACATCCGGCCCCCGGCAAGACATGTGTTTTTACTTTCGTGTGTGTGCATGTGAGAAAAGAAGAGTCTTCTCCTCCGTCATCTGCTTGCTTCGGCAACAAGAACAGATTTCTTCTTGTAACACTACCAAGTGAGAAACAAGTGGTCTATCCTCGGCAGAAAAATGGCTCCTCCAAGCAGGCATACATGTTAAACGTGCGAGCTCCGTTCAACGTCTCCATGTAGAGTCAGCACGGCGCGTGATCACGCCTTTGTCTCCCGCGGCGTATAGCACTCGTGGCAGTCTTGTAGTGCGTTGCCCCAGTCCGGAGCCGTCGTGACACTGCTTTGTGCAGCCCATGTGGGTCGCCGCCGTCGCCGCCGCCGTCGTCGTGCTGGTGCCGTGTCATTTTCGAGTTGCAGGGGGAAATCTTCTTCACACAGGCGAAATTGCGCCGCATGTGCACGAGCTCATGGACACAAGCACGCGTGCGGCACCGTTTTCCTCCAGGTCTCAGGCCCTCTTGCCCTTTTTTAGTCGTGTCGCTCAAAGTCAGACACGTCAACGAGACCCGGGTCGCAGGGGGCTGACACCTCCATAATGGATTCATCCGAGCAGCGCTAACGAGCTTCCCTTCGTCTCATCATGTATGCAGGCCTAACTTCTCGAGCTGTTCAGATCAGGGCAGTCTCATGTGGCCGCCAACTTAAGGCAGACTCTAAAGTGGAGCAGACAGGAGTGGTACTCTTTTAAGTCACATTAGTTCACATCCTCCCCCCTGGAGGCGTCAAGCACTGAACAGCAACTTGGATATCATGTTGTACTAAGGAAGTGAAAGCGTCCCACGCAAAACTAATCATACTCGTGCGTGCAGTGATCGCTGTTGAAGAAACGCAAGAAATATGCGTTGAAAGCAAAAACATGGACGTGGCTTCTCGACAATGATTGGACCTTCTGCTCGTGCCTTGTGGGGATGAGAAGATGCCTCTTGTTCAATGGGTCAGACTCGCGGTAAGGATCAGGATCACTTGGCTGGTGGAGCGCACGTCAGTGTCGTTGTTGCAGTTGTTGGCCCCCTGTCTGCTGAGGTGCTTGGCTTTCGTGGTGCCGGCTCGGGAACAAAGGAGCTGCGGCGGCAACTGGCGGCACCTGGTGATGGGCGAACACGGAGTCATCAGGTCACCAAATTACCCGAGAAAATACGCAGCAAACCAGACGTGCTTATGGAAGTTGCGGGTGAGGACGACGATGAGGACGTTGTTGTTGTTGTTGCGCTGCACCTGTTGTCACGCGGACCATCCGAACGGCTTTTCGCGGCGCGAGTCACCGTTCGGGCTAATCTCTTTTCAAGGGAGCTTCGCCCGTCTTTGGGGATTTGCTCTTTTTGTCGCTGCAACATGTTTCGCTTTTCTGACTCACACGGTGCCGTCTTCTGTCCTCCCAGGGTCCTTCGTTCACCAAGATCTTGTTCACGTGCACCGACGTCCTGACGGAGAAATGCGTGGACAGTAATGACCTCAATGACTACGTCCTGGTGAACCCAAACCCCACCAAGAAGTTGTACTATGTGTAAGGAATCGCATGAAAAAGTTCATAGTAGCTTAATCATGCACGCCTCTTCCTTGTTTTGCAGGATTTGTGGCTATTACAAGAAGCCTTTCGAGCTTTGGTCGCAAAACAACGAGATGTGGGTCTTCTTCCGCAGCTCCCAAGCGTTCCAGTACCGCGGCTTCGACTGCCACTGGCGAGTTGTAGACGTGAGGGAAAATGACGCCTTTCAAGATCCTCACACAACTACTGCAAAGACGACTTCGACCATGACGACCCTGAATACGACCACAACAACCCCACCAAGCACAGGTCCTACGTCGACGATGTCGACCCCAATGTCGCCACCTATACCAACAAATGCAAGTTCTCCATCTACTACTGCTGCTACTGCCACAAGTACCATTGCTGCTGCCGCCACTACCCCAACCATACCTGCCACTTTTACTTCTACTATTAGTACTACCACTACTACTAGCACTGTTACTACTACTTCTGTCACAACAACTACTGCCACTAATACCTCTACTACTGCCACTAATATCGCCATTGCTACCACCATTGCTACGACTAATGCTGCTAATGCTGCAACTACTACTACCACCACCAACACTAGTGGCACCAGTACTGCAACGACAGCCACTACGCCAATGACGACTTCTGTTAATGCAACAGCAACCACGCCGTCGGTGATGACTTCAACTACAACCACAATCATGACCACGACTGTAACTGCTGCTGCAAGCTCTCGACCTACAGCAAATAATATTAGTTCAAGTTCCACACCCACCACTACCACCACTAGTAATACTACTGCAAGTTCAGTACCTGTCACAACCGTTCCAAGTACAACTACAATCAGCACAACTGCTGCAAGTGTACAATCTCCATTGACAACTACCAAAAGTACCACTGCCACTACGCCTGGTGCGACCACTGCGGCTATGACAACGATAAGTGACGTCACAACATCTGCGGCCACTACCACAGCATCTTCTTTGTTAACTGAGATCACCACTGAAAACCCAACTACCTCCTCTGCAGCAGCAACAACTACTACTGGTAGAACAACATCTTCATTACTGACTACATTGAAGCAGACACCAATGGCCACGACCGCGACTACAACCATGACCACGACTACAACCACGACCACGACTGCAACCACGACCAAGACTACAACAACAACCGTGACCCAGAGTGCAACCACGACCACGACTACAACCACGACCCAGAGTGTAATCATGACCACTACTAGAACGACATCCACGACCACGACTACAACCACGACCACGACTGCAACAACGACCATGACCACGACTACAACCACGGCCACGACTACAACCACGACCACGACTGCAACAACGACCATGACCACGACTACAACCACGGCCACGACTACAACCACGACCCAGAGTATAATCATGACCACTACTACAACGACGACCACGACAACAACCACGACCACGATGACAACCACGACCACGACTGCAACCACGACCACGACTACAACCACGGCCACGACTACAACCACGACCCAGAGTATAATCATGACCACGACTACAACCACGACCACAATTACAACCATGACCACGAGTACAACCACAACCCCGACTACAACCACGACCACGACTACAACACCGACCACAACCACGACTGCAACCACGACCAAGACTACAACAACAACCGTGACCCAGAGTACAACCACGACCAAGACTACAACCACAACCACGACCCAGAGTACAACCACGACCACGACAACAACCACGACCATGACTACAACCACAACCACGACCCAGAGTACAACCACGACAACAACCACGACCATGACTACAACCACGACCATGACTACAACCACGACCACGACAACAACCACGAC
>JAAUXU010082292.1_pt1 | contig 101443 bp, 123 predicted proteins | sample 7278151 | NCBI WGS metagenome assembly JAAUXU01 (sample SAMN14350113, study PRJNA611818) | marine sediment metagenome | isolation source: surface marine sediment (1.8m) | place: French Polynesia: Moorea | collected 2018-08 | reverse complement strand
ACCCCCACCGGCGCCCCCAACGCCCGCATTTCTGCCCCCACCGCCACCCCCCCCCAGCGCCCCCCGACACGCGCACTGGCACCCCGGCGGGCACCCCCCCCCCCCCCCGCCCGCCGCCCCCCCCCCCCGCCCGCCCCCCCCCCCCCCGCCGCACCCACCGCCCCGATGCCCACCCCCACACCCTCCCCCCCTGCGACCCCCCCCCCCCCCCGCCCGCCGCCCCCCCCCCCCCCCGCCGGCCCGGCGCCGCCGCGCCCCGCCCCCCCCCCCCCCCCCCCCACAGAACTAAATCTAGTTGCCAACCGCGGATCTGAACTGGACCAGCTGGGCTGGCCCGGGTCAGCACGGTTGCTGCTCTCGCTACTCATACCATAAAGTGTTTGTGAGAGTATAAATAGATTTGGTCGTTTACAAAAATGTAAAAGGCTGCCAAGTTTAGCCAGGTGAATACGTGCTGAGTCATCTGGAGGAGAACTGTCTGCAAGGGTGCAAAGTAAATAGATTGGACAATCCTCCTGGTGTTAGGATTCACTACATGATCATAACTTTGATGCAGGTCAACTCCCAGCTTTACTCGTGAATGACTCCACATTCGTCCCTCTCGCAAACACGCACATTTTCATCCTCATCCTCGGGGTCTACCAAGAGTTCCTCAACATCAAGTGCTCGAGCAACTGACCCAACATGCAGAAGCTCATATCAACCCTCATAACATGCGCTTCCAAAAACGATTTTTGATTCTTTGTTGCTCTGGTTAAGGCTGAGAAAGCCTGACATTCATATAGAAGCCTTCTTCCAAAAACACACTACTAGTACTAATAGCACATCTTTACATACGACACGATTTTCTTACCTACTGACCATCTCGATGGATTGTCACAGCCAGACCAGATTGCACTGGAATGATCACCAAGGTAAAGGAGCTGTCGACATTTCTGGCTGAAATGAGAAGTGAAGATTTCGAAAATTGTATGGTACAATATAATTTTCTTCTTATGTGCTTTGGTTGAGATTAGCACGCGCTGTTCTAACACTGCCACAAGACAGGAGTGATCTCTATTGTGATTCCTTCACACACAGATCGCAAGTATCCTGTGACTCAACGTTCACCAACAAACACTTTTGCTCTACCCCATCCCTTCCACGGCCTTCTCCATCCGAGTGATCCTGATCAGGAGCCTTCTAAGATCCGTCCATCTTCTTCTGAGGTTTGCGTATACAACGTTCATCTTCTTATAGTCACTGGTCAACGTTCGACGAAACGGACATTCACGGCCTTGAGTTTGGCCTGGTACCTCCCGAGTGAGAACTCGACGTTGTGTCCGACTGCCCTAACCAAGGGGTTGACGATGTCAGAGATGTGGACGAACACATTGGGCAAGGACTGTGCCGCCTCAGGAGGGGCAATGACCTTGATGAAGCCATACGTGCTGACCCACTTAATGAGCCGCCCCTTCAAAGTCCCGCTCTCCGTCAGGTGCAGTCCCTCACCCACATTCCTCAAGTTCAACTTCAGCAGGCGACGGTCCTCATTGTCCGTCGCCGTCAAGGTCGAGTGAAACTGTACACGGAGGAGAGAGAGTCGATTGAGCGAGATCAACGTGTCAGGGGTGGGGAAGTACAGCGAGGTCCACGATAAATTGCCCAGAAAGAGATGCCTCGAGGTACCATTCATCAGACTGAAAGCGTGGTTGTCTTCGAACTGATTTTGGTCCTCGAATCTGCCACTGTTGCTGTGTTTCCTGATTACGCACTTGGTGAGCTCGTGGAAGCTGCCAGTGGTCAGGTCAATGGCAAGCACAAGCAGCTTCTGGTTCAGGGTTGTGAGATCACCGAAATGGCTCATGGTGTGGCCAGTGGGAAAGCGAAGGTGCTCCTCGACCCGATAGACGCTAGTGAAGACTCCATCGAACAAGGCTGCACTGCTGGAGAACCATCTCTTTTCGGGATCAAATGCTGATGCAGCGCCACTGGCAATCACCTCGGGCTGGTCATCATCGGTCTCTTCATAGGTAAACAACTGATAGCTACTAAGTTTTCGACTGGTGAGCAGGAACTCATTGCGATCGGCGGCCTGGTCGAACAGGACATTGTACACGCAATGACACACTGACGGAGTGTGCGAAACGTCTTTGCAGAGGTCCTCACTGTTGTAGGTGGCGATCACGCGAGGGTTCTTCGTGCCGACATCACAGAACAGAAATTCGTGTCCACGAGAATCACTCAGCATCACTCTACTACCCTTGGAGGCTTCCAGGAAGAGCTGCTGATCGGCAAAATGAAGGATGCATCGTCGACCATCATCACGGTGTATGAGCTGACCAGTATCTGCATCAACCAGAAAGAGCCAAGTCTGTGGATGTCTCCCGCCCAGGTGTTGGCAGACAACGAAGATGTCTTTGCCTCTCAGGCGGGAAGCTCTAAAGGTGACGAAGAGTCCATAACAAGGCAAGGGACCACGACTGTTCAACCTTTTCTTAAGGTCAGCATTGAATTCGTTTTCAAAGTCTTTCTCATTCAGATTGGCAACAGGGTCACCGTTGGGGTCAAAGCGCCAATACTTGATCGAGAAGAGAGGATTGGAGCAGCTGTCGGGATCCTCCGAGGCAGCAGGGGCGAGGGTCACGGTGTAGGCCAGTCTGTCGGCCGTGAGTTGAAATAAACAAGTCGATGGGACAGGCCCGCCTGTGATGTCCAAGTATTTCACCCCTGTGTGGATCGTGGCTACAACCTTGTTGCTCTTGGTGTTATAGATGATGGCTTGCATGGTGCACTCCTTTGTCTTTCGTCCGTCGTCGAGAATGGCCACGACGTCGTTGCAAGTCTGGGAGACGATAATAGTGGAAATATCGGTATTCTTATCGGTTCTGCGTCGGTTGATATCTTCACGAGGGATGGCTTCATGAGTGACTGTGAAGTAACCTCGGGTAATCTTCTCCACGAGGGAAGTAGCTGACTCTTCGGGACCTTCGACAACTTGTAGGCGAGAAAAGTGTTTCTCAAAGCCTTTGAAGTAGCCGTCGAAGACGCACTTGACGTAAGGGATGACTGCGTTGTTTCCCGCCGTAGCCTCTATCTCACACCAGGTAAGCTCTGCTAGTGGTGGCGCCACCGTGATGTGAGGATCCTTGAACAGCGTCTCGAAGATGAACATGTGCAGGTTGCCAGCTGAACCGAACAGGTCCATGATGCGGTCTTTCTCCAGCCTGAGGTCATCCGTGGTGGTGGCCTTGTAGCCCGCAAGGAAGGACTCGTCAGGGGACCTACCCTGAGTGTGCTTCCATACCTTCTCCCAGATTTCACTCGGGAGCTGGTCTACCACGTCGTCGGGCAGAGCGGCAAGGAAGAGGTTGAAGATCACGGAGTGAACGTACTTCCGCGCACGGAGCACGGACCGCAGCACCTGCTCAAATGACTCGTCACTGACAAAGATCTTGTAGAATAGCCGGACCGACTGGCAGTACTTCTTCTTGGTGAGCGAGTGGTTGACTTCTATGGAGGACTCCGGAGCTGTGCGAGAATTGCTGGGTGGTGACGGGAGAGACATGGCACCCAACATAGGATGGACCGGCTGTCCCGGAGAAGCCTCGTCCGACTCATCCTCCGAGGCCTCGGATTCGTCGACTACGAAATCTTCGCCAAATGTGAGCTTGCCCACGTCAGCTTCTTCTTCCTCTGCCCCCTTTCCATCGTCGTTGAGGCCTTTGCCGTCCCGAGAGATATGAGCCGTGAACGGATGCTGTGTTCGCTTTCGCCACGTCTTGAGCAGCAGTTCCAGGTCTTCAAGAACTTGGAATAGCGATTCGTAGGTCTCTGGCTCAGAGAGGTCGACGCGGGGCAACCTTGTCTTGTAAAAGCGCAGCCGCTTCAGCAAATCGGAATCCGCCAGCGAGACGAATATCCTGTTGTGGCTGTCGTCGCAGAAGAATTCGTCGTCGTCATCGAAGTCGTCGCCGCCGAAGAAGTCATCATCACTGAAGAAGTCATCGGGATCCAAGTCTGGATCATCGAAGAAGAGGTCGTCGAAGTCAACGTCGTGCAGGTAATTGACCTGCGGGCCGAAGTCTATCTCGCGCATCACATCGAGAAACACGGGGTCTTCATCGTCGGAGAAAGACATGTTGGGGGAGAAGACGGGGAGGGAGAGGGAGACGGGGTGCGGGTCAGGGTGGAACTGACCAATGCGACACCAAACACTGGGGTAAGACTTGTTTGGATTCGACCGACAAGACCGACACGAACTGGATAGTAAGTAACCTGATCACCAAGCTAGACGTCCACAGTCAGCCGCGTCGCGACAGCGGCAAGCCCGAGCTGAACTACGCCGACCAGACCTAGGCGGTGTACAGAAGTCACTGCTAGACGGCGGCGGACACCGTCACACGGACGCCATCTGGTGGAACAATGATGCTTCCCGGGTAGCTTGTCCACACCATTGGAAGCTGTTGGTAACGTTACCGCTGGTCACAGTCTAGTCTCGGCGACCGTGCTCCATCTGGCGGCTGAGGCGCGTCGGGGATACAAACAAAACACAAGTTCTATTACTTATAAGTATGTTAGTCACGTACTGAAGTGAAACAACAACAAGGACAGGTTGGACTTATCGTTTGCGCTCTCTCTCCTTTCTATTCGTTCAAGTGTTTCTGACATTTCCTTGTTCTTATCAAGTAGCCCTTGGCTTCTAAAAAGAGCAGTTGCTACAGCGGTCGAGCATGGAGGAGCAGTTGAGGATCCTCTGCTCGCAGGCCGACCACTGAAGACAGTCGGTCCAAGTCAAGGTGGTCAGAACCAAGTACTCCTTGGTGGCAGCAGTGAGAAGTCGGATGTCAATCCAACTGATGGAAACTGATCAACTTATCCCTGTGACGGGGGGCAAATTTCCTCACTGTGCTTGTACCTTAATCCACCACACAGTAAATAAGTAGACACCTGGCACTTTGATGCACATAATCTTTATTACTTGGACAAAACAGAGCAAAAGCGCTAAATTATACAAGTGTATTTGATTGCATCACTGAATTAGTAACGGTAATAAGCATTCCTTCTCGTGTCGTGACCGCTGTTGGAGCAGACCTTCTTCTTGGTGACCTTCGGCACCCTCTTTGGCTCCTTTTTGCACTTCTTCTTGGGGACGTCCTCACAGTCCTGGTAGGGGCGATTCTGGCATCGCTCTTCAGTCACGTAGGAGCACTTTTTCTCAGGGACATCACGACAGTCCTAAGGATTTAAGAAGAAAAAAAAACCATTTTTACATGTCCATCCATACAGAGACACCGTCCACTCGGGGAGACCACCTGGTAGGTCTTGTACTCGCACTCCTGGTACGGCTCCTTCTTTGGCCTCTTCTTCTCCACCTTGCGACACTTGTAGTACACGCACTCCTTCTCGTAGTACGTCTCGTACGTGGTCCTGTACTCGGTGTGACACTCGCGCTTCCGTTTGTCCTCGCAGTGGCGCTTTTGCTCCACGTGGCACTTCTGCTCCTGGTGAGGCTCGCAGTGCCGTCGGTACGCAGTCTTGCACACATGTCTGCAGGAACAAACATTCGGCGCCATCGTGAACTCCAACAGGAGTGTGGACTGCACAGTCTGCACGACAGCACATGTACTTACTCGTACTCGGTCTTGCACACGTTCTCGTACACAGTGACGTATTGGACGTCCTCGACGTAGTGGCAATTTTGTCCGTATCCCTCGGGAATACCAACAACGCTGCTGGCCAGGCTTCCAAGCAGGCAGAGAAGGATTGTCGCATTCATCTGAGCATAAGAGATGTTACTTACTGAGCTAAGTTAAACATTTGAACTTGCAATAAGTAATTGGTTAAAAAAATTAAGAAGCACTTACTGCGAACGTGACGCATACGACGACCACGGGTCACTTTCTCCACGTGACCCGTTGAGAAAGTGGTCAAATTCTGCCCGCGAGCAAGATTAACTAACTATATTGATAGTGAATTCACTAACAGATGAACAGACTAACAGATCTGTACGTTACCTAACAAAAGCCCATGGCGTTAAATAAGTAAAATAAAGCATTTAACGCATGATTTTTCGTAATGTTTTCCCGCTTATTCACTCTCTGGAGGGAAATATTCTTGCAGTATATTTCCCTCTCCACATGGACATATTGTGATTCAACACTCTGAAAGTAAGGCTGTCCCAGCCATGATCTTCCATCATCAGCGGATTCTCCATTGTTCGGAGAGTTTGAATTGCGTGTGAATCGTGACTCGCTTTCTCCACTGCATTTCACAAATGCAGGTGTCACGATTGCCAAACTTAAGCTACAAATTAACAATTCACGACGTGTCCTCATATGCACCCTCTTGGACTTGGCAGCACTCTGGTACATATCGTAGTTCTACGATATGCGTCGTTAAGTATTGTTAAAACTTATTTCCAACATGAAATTTTTCTCATGTTCAAAATAAGTTTTTTTTCGACTTTTTTTCACCCTTTTGGCCTGCACAGGAAAACTTTTTCACTGTACCTTCTTATTTGGGAAATGTTAGGTAGCAAAAATACCAGTCGAACATGCCTGAAAACCCTTTTCCACTAGCGGTGAAATGAGCATTCCCTTCTCCATTTTGGATGGTGACGACACAGGCAGTCAACAAGCACAGAAACACCATGAGAAGAAAAGAGAGTGAAATAAAGTGACAAGGAAGTAACTTTATTTCTCTCACAATTTTCTCATTTCCCTATGTTTCGGGGAAAAAAGTCGATTTGTCAAAGAAAATTTGTTGATACATAATACCAAAGCTTTCCTGTGAAGTGAAAATAAAACATCTTTTCGTGTCACCTTTATACTAAAATATACACTTTCATGAAGTTTTGATCTGGCTCAAGAAAAAGTATAAAGAAGCATGTAAAAGTCATGCTGCTACCTTGTTGTCCAATGAAAACAAGACAGAGAGACACCGCTTAAACTTGCCCTACACCATTTGAAGTTCCATGTACTTAGCTCATTCTTTGGTCGCATAGTGCTATAATTATTGTGTAGATGAGTTACATATAGTAGAATGGACTGTATTTTAGTGCTCATTTTCCTGAGTTGAGTCGGTGCAATTGTTGCCACCAACTTGTAATACACTTTGGGGGCCTTCTAAAGAAGGATCTTACTGTTGTATGTTCAAAAAAGTTGCATAACAGCCCATACTTTGCTGCCCAGACACAGATCTGCACACATAGCACTCAAGATCAGCTTCAACCGTCACATCAGTGGGCTAGACGTAGGTGCTGCCAAAGGTCACCATGCCCCGAAGTCTGTTCCAGGCCCAAGGGCCGGCATTGGCTACCTTCTGGAGATCTCAGAGTCGATGCGTCTGTAGATCCTCCCCGTTCCTCCTACTCAAAGTGGCCGCCCATTTCTGAGGACAATTGCCCAATACCATGGTAAACCTTGTAACCTTTAAACACACTACAGTTTCACCACTTGCCCATAAGAGAGGAACTGTAAGGGCACTTAGTCAAATTCCATAATGGACCTGACTTTACTTACTCTGGCTTTATGTCAAGACGACCTAGGACAAATGACTTAGTGCTGGATGATCATTTGCAATGAATTCTCTTATCATAGCTGAGACTTCTTTCTTCCTTTGCCTCTCCTGCATCTTCCGCGCAAAGCACAAAGCTGATAAAGCGGAAGGAAACCCAGGATGTGCAGTCTGACAAGCCTTATCAACTTCATTGGTACGAAGGTTCATGCTTGAGAAAATAGTCACGCTTTCATTACACGACATCTACCCCAAGAACATGCAAAATTTGACTGTACGTGGAAACCAAACATTGCAGAGAACACAATGTCACGTGAATGTCAGTCAAAGATGTCTGGTGAAGCAGCCTGTCCGTGGAAAGAGTCATCATCATTCCTTGATCTTGCACTGCAGAGAGCTGAACACAAACGCTATCACTCATACGTGAGGCGAGCTATGATGTGCACTTGGACATGAATATCTTAACAATTTGTATTACCAAATCCATACATCGTGTTGCAACTCGGGCTCAGAACTTAGCAACCTTTTAAAGAATCTGTTGAGTTCGGCTATTTTCTTTTGCTTACGATGGTCCTCCTTCAGGACATCAATCTGCCCAGCTTGACCGAGATGACTGCTCTCCACATCCACTTCCTCCTTGGCTACTCCATTTGCTTTCTTCCATGCATCGATGGGGCAGTAAAGCGGAGAGAGAAGTGCCCAAAGTGAGAGAGATCCCCATCCAATACTTTATTGAGATTAACAGAAAGTCGGATTGTTTCCACATGAGTGTGGTTGTGGCCACTTCATACAATCTTCCAGGAGCATTCGTCAAAAACTTTAATGAAATGTCGTTGAGCAGTCGGGGGGACTTCTCTGTTGCCATTTATGAGCACTTGGTCCTGGCCACCTTGACTCGGGCCGACTGTTCTTTTGTTATAGTGGGCTGACTTGGCCTGGGAGCAGAGGATCCACAGCTCCCGCTGCTCCTCCGTGGTCGACAGCTGACCACGCTACAACAACTGTCTCTCCAGACCAGACCAGACTCTGTGAACTGCGCTAACTAAAGCCAGCAGAAGAGCAGCAGCCCGAGCAACCAGTGAGATTCTCGGCGAGTAACAGGATCCCAGCGCGCCAGAAGGTAAACACCGTGTACTCCTTGCCGACCCGGCCGGATCAGGCGTTAGTTTGCTGCCGCCTCCTTGGCATTCGACTCTTCCTAAGTTGTGTGCGCCACTACCACCGTCTCAGGTTCTGTGTTAAACAACACCGGGCGTGGATCGGGGAGCAGGGAGAATAAGGTGGAAAGATGGGTTCTCCGGGTCTGTCTCCTCCGGCCGGGTCCTGCGTGCATCTAGTCACGCTAAAGGAAGAACTCTCGCCCGGTGGGTTGCTCTCCATCTATTCAAGGATCGCGAGGGCGCTGGTGGCGCCGGCGTCGGCCTCAGCCCGCGCCAACAAGGCCCACGGGCTTTTTTGCCACATGTGTGGACAGTCAAGGCCAGTTCGGGGCGGGCGAATCCACGTCTGTCTCCAGTGCATCCACTTTGCCTGCTTCCCCGACCATTGGCAGAGACACCTCGCAACCGAGAAGTAAGCGTTCTTCTTCTGATCATAGGTGACGGCAAGATATACTTCTTACGTGTTCTGTAGGTCTCACTTGCTGTCTCTGGAATCCCAGTACGGCAACGTGTACTGCTCGGCCTGTGGCGACTTCGTCTACGATCCTGAGCTGGACTCCGCGACCGAGCGCGCCTTCTCCCGCTCCTACAGATGCCTGGGTTTGGGCGCCGCTGCCTTTTTTCCGCCGTGGAGACCCACGCAGGAGGAAATTGCTCTTCTGCGCCGACATCGCAAGCGTCGCGGCCTCGCTGGTTCCTCCGCTTCCACTATCGGCCTCAGGGGTCTGGTGAACCTGGGCAACACCTGCTTTATGAGTTGCATCGTGCAGTCTCTCATTCACACCCCGCTGCTCAGGGACTACTTCTTGTCCGACCGCCACATTTGCATGCTGGAGGAGGGGCCGGAGCAGTGCATCGTGTGTGAAATATCAAGATTGTTTCAGGTGCGTAGTGAGACCATCTTTTTGAAACCTCGATTTCGGCCCTATTGGCCGACCCATTGGTACTCCGATTGGTCGCAAGAGATGTACTTGCTCTAGAAGTTCTGTTGAACTCGACCACAGCCTTGTGGCTCCATTTATAGCGGCCAAAGTTATAGAAGTTCTGTATCAGCACTTGTGTAGAATTACATTGGACTCACCCTGTGTAACCACGTTTTTGTTTCAGGAGTTCTACTCTGGCTCTAAGACTCCCCTAGTTCCTCATGTCCTTCTCCATATGACCTGGACCCACGCGCACCATCTGGCTGGTTACGAGCAACAAGATGCCCATGAGTTCTTCATCGCCACGTTGGACCTTCTGCACAGACACCTCATTCACCGCACCGACGTCAACTTGGCAAATTGCGACTGCATCGTCGACACCGTCTTTACGGGAAAGCTGCAGTCAGACGTTGTATGTCAGGTGGGTGAGACTTCTTTCATCTATCCCCAACCTGAGGTGAGTTGGCTCCTGCAAACTGCTCCTTCCAGGCCTGTAAGAACGTCTCCACGACCATTGATCCCTTCTGGGACATCTCTTTGGATCTCCCCACTGTGTTGCCAGCTCAACAGGCCGGACCGGTGTCGCTGCAAAACTGCCTGGAGCGATTCACGCGGCCGGAACACCTGGGAGCAACAGCCAAGATCAAGTGCTCAATATGCAAGTCTTACCAGGTACGTGAGAGTGTGACTGACCTTCGTAGGCTTGGCACAAGGCTGATCTGTCTCCCATGTTTGCAGGAATCCACCAAACAGCTCACGATGAAGAAGCTCCCATTGGTCGCCAGCTTTCACCTTAAGCGTTTTGAGCACTCTTCACGCTTTCACAAGAAGATCACGACGAGGATTGCGTTCCCCGAGTTCCTAGACATGTCGCCTTTCGTGTCGCACAGGAGGAATCACAGTTCCCCCGGTGAGCTCCGCCTGTCAAACGTTGTTGTACCCAACGTTTGCAGCTTTTGAAGCCGAGGAAAACGGCTTCCTTGCTAAACCTCATGTCAACCCTCCTTCCTTTTTTTTCTTTCAGATGTCTACGAGAGCCCCGTGCGCAACAACAAGTACACGCTGTTCGCTGTCATCAACCACATCGGCAACATCGAGGCTGGCCACTACACCTCCTACATTAGGCAGCATCGCGATCGTTGGTACCGGTGCAACGATCACCAGATCGTTCCCACCACCATTGCAGAGGTGCTTGACAGCGAGGGCTACCTGCTGTTCTACCACAAGCACAAGCTGGAGTATAAGTAGACCTCGCTGGAAACTCTGACCGTATGAACACTAAATATGAGTGTATTTTGTTGTAGGCTTGATTTCTTGACATTGCAAGCAACAACTTGGCAGCATATATGCTTAGTGCACGTAGGAATGGTGCGGAGAAATGGTTTGTCAGATCATTTCCATCGTTGGGAAGTGTACATTGTCTTACTGTCACCTTGTCGTTATACCATTTTGACACGTACCTACGCGGCCAATACACCTGTCATTAAGTAACGCAGTTGTAATAACAGCTTAACTGTCTGGTACTCTTTACCTCGGTCATTAAGTTAATTATTAGTGAAGAAACTGGACCAGCCAGACGAAGCAGACTTAAAGTGATTATTGCAGTGTGTACGTGGTAATTGGGCATAAGGTTATGAGACGTTAGTACCTGAGCTTAAAACAATGCATGTCGAGCAGGCACCTAACCACTGTTGACGTGTACGTGTTGGTCACGTCCATTGGACGTCACAAATGTCATCGTCCGAGTGCCAGCTCCTGGAGAAGGAGAAAAGTCCGGCTCAATGAGAATCATGAGATGAAGGTCAGCTGTTGGTCAAGAGAATGGCAACCCTAGTGAGGCAAAACAAGGAGAGAAACACTGGGACAGATCAGGACCTTTAAACGTATTTAACACCTTGGAGGAGGTCAAGATTCTAGGACTGAGAAATGCCTCTCCGACTTACTCCTCTCTGGCTCTGTCGCCGAGGGATTCTGTCTCCCTCCTCCACATTATGCGTGCCGGCGTCGTTGTCGAGGTCGGCGTCGTCGTCCTCCTCCTCCACCATCTCCAGCACATCGGAGGAGGTGATAGGCGGACCGCAGAAACCGATTACGTCTTCCACACAGATGGTAACCAACGTCTTGGGCTTCTTCGGACAACCTCATCCTCTCACTCATCCACATCTGCTCAAGCATGACGAGGTGCGTCTGTACTTGTTCGGTGTCACCGTATTAGGACCTTATTTGTCACTCCTTCATGTAGATCAACCGTGGCATCACTCGCAATGAGTTCTGCGAGCGCCGGAAACGTTTGGCAGAGAGCCTCCGTTGGGCCCCGCCGGGTGAAAAGCCTCCTGGCTCGCAGTCGTTGCTGTCTGGACACTCCCGCTTCACCAAGCACCTGGCGGTGATCCCGGCCAGCCAGAGAACCCTCATGTATGATGCCATTCCTCACTCATTCAGACAGAACTCAGACTACAGGTACGTCGACAAATGCTTCATGCCCTTCATACTCGTATAAACAGTGAAAAGTGTTTTCTTCCAGATATCTGACTGGAGGCTTAGAGCCTGACTGCGTATTGGTCATGGAGATAGACAGGGTAAGGAGTGCTAACAACTGTCACCACGATGATTTCATATGGAACGTTGGCATTCTTGGACTTGCGCAGGATTATGAACGCTCACACTTGTTCTTACGAGATCGAAACGCCAAGGAAGAGCAGTGGGAAGGTCCTCGCACCAGGGCGGGACCTGAAACAGAGGAGTTCTTTGGTGTCAACCAATGCCACTTTATCTCCGATTTGGGATCCTTCCTGCGGAGCTACAGGCGAGATGCCAGAGAGTTCTTGCTGTGGTATGACTACCTCAACCCGAAGAGCGACAAGATCCACTCGGCGATGATGGAGTTCATCAGCGACCTTTCGCCCAACCAAAGCGTTCACTCACCGAGGTAATCCAATGCTGCCAGGTCTTCTTGCTCCAGCAATGAAGCCGGCGTAGCTGCTGGGGATAAACGCTTGAACAGCAAATGCGCAAGCTTTTTAACTGCAAATGTTACGTATCAAACTCCCTGTATCCGACATCTTCATGATTGATTGCTTATCATTGTGTAAAAGAGGTCCTGTATGAGTCCTGCTCGTAGTAGTAAGGGATGCCCATAGTGCGGGACGGTAGAATTAGACTACGAACGACCCAGAGGCCGAGATGCTTGCAAAGTTTCTCCCTGAGAGCAAGATTGCTTCTGTTGCCCTGCAGTTGGTTTCGATCTCGACCTCGGCTTCGGCCTCCATGCCTCGCAAGAGCTTGTAACAGTCAGTCTCCACTGGACTTATTGGTCTGAAAATGATCTATCGTTCTCAGACAGGCCATCCACCAACTTCGAGTGATCAAGAGCGCCGCCGAGATCGCCCTGATGCGCCGCACGTGCGCCATTGGTGCTGCCGCTCTCCGCGACGCCATGCTGGGCTCTCGACGCTGCTCCACAGAGCTCCAGTTGCTCTCCATTGTGGACCACAGCTGCAGGATCCACTCGGACGGCGCGCAGATGCTCGCCTACCCTCCAGTCGTCGCCTCCGGCGTCAATGCCACCACAGTTCATTACACGCAGTGTACTCAGGTGGACACATTAAGTGCTTTGTGCTTGCTCGTACACATACCACGGGGTACCAACTGTACTTCTAGGCTCTACATCATGGAGACTTGGTACTTCTGGACGCCGGCTGCGAGTACCACGGCTATGCCAGTGACATCACTCGCACTTGGCCAGTGAGCGGCAAATTCAGTGACCCGCAGAGAGTTCTCTACGAGGTCACTTTAGAAGTGCAGAAAGAACTCGAGGTTATGGTGAGGGATCGCAGACACGGGATCAAGACTAGCGTGGACTCGCTCTACCACGACGTGCAGGCCTCGTTGTTGCGCAGGTAGCCAATCAGCCGTTTGGCATGGGTCTCTGGCTCCAATATCGCAGTGTAGAATTGGCATTCACTTCAGTTCTAAAATGCAGCATTAGAACTCACTCCAGTACTTTAGAACAGTGCAAGTACTCTCTACAGTATTACAATACTACGACAAACTTCTGATACTAACACGTTTTTGTGTCGCTGATCCAGACTGAAGGAGGCTGGGATTCTTCGCACGGAGCCCGTCCAGCATAACGAGTGGGGCCGCGTTAGTGTACGAGAGATTTGTCCTCATCATGTCAGCCACTTTCTAGGGATGGACGTCCACGACACGACAACCATCGACAAAAGGTGCAAACTGAATATCATGAGCTATCTACGTATGTGTGGTTGCTTGCACTGTGTGCACAATTTGGTTGTAGTCTTCCCCTGATGCCCGGTTCCGTGATCACGGTGGAACCCGGCGTCTACATCCCGGCAAGCGGCCGATCAGACGTGCCCAAGGAGTTCTGGGGCCTGGGAGTGCGCATAGAGGATGATATCCTCATCACAGAAGGTGGTCTTGAGATACTTTCTGAAGCCTGTCCTAAGAGTGTTTCAGACATTGAGAATCTCTTCAATCGTCATCCGGATGTATGACAACTTAAATACTTTCAATCGTGGTGCTTATACAGGAAACTTCAGTGACTGCAATTTTACAATTATGCTAACAATGTATGAACTGACAATACTGTACAAATTCCTGAGTAAATCAATTTTGAAGCATTGATACTTGGCGACTCAGTACCTGGGTGGGATGCATCTCATTGAACGTATGTTCCGCATGCGTTCCTCAGAGGTCAACTAGTACACACGAGTGTGATTTGCTGTACATACTCGAGTTATTTGTTTCACCACTAGTGGCTTCCGCATACGTCGGCAGTCCTTCTTCACCCACTTCTCGATAGCTGGGAGGCAGATCTTCTTCTTCTTCCTCCAGCACTTTCTCCATGTCCATCCCGAGGTGGATGACGTTGGGTGATGTAGACAAGCTGGCGTTGAACCTTCTCAGCACAGCGTAGCAACCGTACAGGATGATGGAGAGCAGGAAGATTGCCAGGAGCCAACTCAGAGTGGTGAAGTCGGTGACCTGGTCCAGAGGCACATAATACGTGTAACTCATTTCGCGAAGCTGCACGCGGGAGTGACCTCTGTCGAACCTATGTGAGGATTTCATTCCTCTCCAAAACACGTGGGTACTGTTGATGAAGTGGAAGAACCTCGCAGGTTGGTCAGCGGGTTACCCTGCCCAACCTGCTATCATGAAGAGAGGATTGGCCACTACCTCTGAGTTGGGGTCGTTGGTCTGACCGTGGGTCCAGAGATTTGCCTGTGCCGGCGTACCAAAGACGAGGCTGTCCACAGCGGCGGGGACCACGTGGGGGCGGCAGCGGCGACTTTGGGGACGACTACTGGCTGCGTGAGGCTGAGGGCCATCGCCGCCCCCACGCACATCATGTCCTGGTAAGTGATGAGCGGCAAACCAAATGGCAGCAGCGGGCATTTGGAAGTCAATTCGCCACTTCTACACGTAGCGACGTCAACGTGATCCACCTGTCGTCACCTACCCTGACTGAACCATTCTAACCCTGATCAACGAGACCGTTTCGATCTCGGTCCGGAGCATTCACATCTGAGAAGCAAGAGAGAGAACCTGACCGACGCGGACCTGATGACGCACCAGCGTTTTTTTGTACAGATAAGAAGTGTTGCAATGACAACCCTGGTTCTCGGTCTTGGACACACGTAAGATCATATGAATGTACATATCCAATAAAGCCATGCATCTATATACATGTAATGCGATATAACTTTTTGTACGAATGTTGTGTTCGCTGAATGTTTAGATTAGTATACTTTGGCTGGAAGAGACGTTGCTGACAGTGGAGTCTTTGCGGTATCCCGGCATGTTCCTAGCCTTTCTGATGCAGTTGGAGCTGCAGAGGATGAGGTCTCCTTTTTTGGTCATCTTGCGCCTCAACAGCGACATGGTGCAGACAGCGCACTTGAAGCAGGCAGACCGGGCGTGCCAGTGCTCATTCTGCAGACTCACGCGCTGCTCCTCAGGGTCGATGTACTCGCCGCAGGCGCGGCAGATCTACCAGAACGACGGAAGGGACAGTCATTTAAAAGGACGTACACGTCTGTTGCTGTTATTTACTGTACCTTGCCATGCTTGACGCGGTAGCAAAGGAGGCAATGTGGATGACTGTCGATGGGGATGTACTTGAGTCCTGCCAAGGGTCGGTCGCACTCGTAGCAGCAGAAATGCTTGATGTGCCAGACGTGGTCCTCGGCGCCGGTGTACTCTGCGGCGAAGATGAGCTCGTCGCAGGCGTGACAGCGCGGAATGTTGGCGTGCCAAGCGTAGTGGCGGGCGCAGAACACGCGACCAGAGTCGTAGTAGTACAGCAGGTCCACTAAAATCTCCTGTAGAGAGAGAAAGAGATCAGCAATTTGGATCATCGTCAGCGTTCCATGCCTGAGTTGCCATCATACCCTGCACACGGAGCACTTGAAGCAACTGGGGTGCCACAACTTGTCCGGGCCGGCTCTGTCAGCAATAACTGCTACGTCTCCAGGTCTCATAGCCGCGTTGCACTCCTCACAGCTCCTCACCATCACCGCGGCGGTTGACGACGTGGACGTCTTCTTCGAGTTAGTTGGAGAATCATTGCGAGAAACAGAGAAGGAAGGGTTGGACGAATTGGAAGAGGAGCCACCGGCGTCATGACGAGGCGACGTCACTCTGTCGTCACTCGTATCCTGGTACAAGTAGGGTCTTGTTTCCGTCGAGGCGTCGCTCGTCTTCTTGTTGCGCGTGGTTAGCGTGGGTGGCGGAAGCCCACTTGACTGCAGATGGGGCGTTGTCCTATCCAGGTGATGTCGTCTGCCGTCGTTGGCGCTCAGTTCCGAGAAGTGTCCCGTGAGCTCGTGAAGGAGGTACGGCGACAGCGGCGGCGGGAAGAGGTCGGGTTGGCTGACTTGGGTCACCATTCCTTGTCCGACCACATTCGTGCGGACGTTCCTCACAAAATCCTCCATGCTGCGGACAAAAAGTGCTCATGGACAGCGAGTAGCGTAACAAAATTATGCCTCTGCTGCAGTTACTGCGCTGTTTCGGATGAAACGTGATACCTTCTGGAGTACATAACGTACTGACCATAGCCTCCATCAGCTACTTCGTGTCCAGGTACACAGAGTAGAGCAAAAAAGCACGTAGCATGCAACAGAGCCGACACTGATGAATGAAAATAGCAAGAAGCTGTGTCTTATGTACGACTCACGTCTCGATCTCAGTCTGCGTAAGCTCGTGGCACTTCTCGGGTTCGATGTCGTGCACGGGGAACTGCTTCTCCAGCTGCTGCTTTCGGTAGCGAGAGCCCTGAGACCCCGAGATAGGCAAAGAATCTGGGGGAAGTTGCTCGAGGTAACGCTTGGCCTACAGAAGATGAGTGGGATGACACGAGCACGAAGACAAGCAGCGACTTCTTGCAGTACTGTACGGTGCAGTATGAATTCACACATCAAAGGCGATGTCGGCTCATGACTTAATGGCTTGATAAAAAATGAACACGATGATCCTCTTACCAAAGATAGCGATATGTTTGGTGGAATCCAATCAAATCTGACGGTTTGTCCTTTCCGGCGCCTCTTCTTCTTCTTCTCCTTCTTGACCCCGTTGCCGGCGCCGTCTTCGTCATCTCCACCGCTGGAGCTGGTGTCTCCGTAGCAGAACTCCATCTCTTCCTCCTTGGTGCGCAGCGGCCGGTCGAAGATCTTCCCCACAAAGTAGAAGCCGGGGTCATGCTCCTCCACTACGTTGTGCTCAGCTTTGCCGCATCGACAGTTTTGACAGACTTTCCTGCGTAGCAGAACGAGACTTCAGCTCACGCTGAGATTCCACGAGTCCTTCCAAACTCACCGCCAGTAGTGGAGCTGGAAGCCAGGACACTGGTCGCCGCACCTGACGCACCTCGACCCCGCGCCCAAATCGTGGGCCAGGTGAGACCTTTTCCTCCCGGAGACGAAGCCATCGTCCAGCAGCACTGGATTGGGCTGCAGGAATCTGTGTTCTCCAGCCATACCTCCCATCGACTGGGCAGAGAAGTCTCTTTATCTCCGAAGAAGAACCTCACAGTTACCTAGAATCAATCCTTCTGCCACGTTGACGCCTCCGCAACGTAATGAATAATGTGGATTCGCTCACCTCCGTGGCTTTGACTCACACATAAGGCGGACCCCGGAGAGTCCTTATCGGCGAACAAACGATTCAACAATCGCTTTGCTCCCACTGCACACTTTTCGTCCTTCATTATGCGACTTCCTTTTTTTTTCTTTCATAAAATACCTGTCGCTATCGTACCGTGTGAGTCAAAAGTATATCCACATGAAGGGAGTGAACAGGAGAAGAGGAAGTTGGTCAGGGACAAGAGGAAGAGCAAGGTGGAGAAGGGAAGCGACGAGTCACAATTGGTCAGAGACTGGCTTAGTGTGCTTTGGACATCTGTTTGACTCAAGCGATACTTAGGTATGCAGTCCGTCCCTTGTACTTCTTTGCGGCAAACTGAGCTAGGACAGGATGCATCCTGCAAGTTTTTATTTTTAGTGTACTCAATCCAAATATGTCAAAGCTGAGAAATAGTGTGAACTGCGCAGATTGGTCATTAGATGGGCTTGATTTTGAAGTGCAATCCGATGAGCGAGAAGACGAGACACTTGAGATCCTGCACCAGGTAGTAGAAGCCCCTGAGTGCGTCCGGGTCCTTGCTGGAGTTGACGTCGACGAGGGATCCGATCTTGGACGTGGTGAAGGAGATGTGCTCGTCTCCCACCACGATCTCGAGCTCCTGGCGGCCGACGCGATCGGGCTGCGGCCAAAGGGCGTCGTCTTCGTCCAAGATCTGCGACACGAAACGGAATGAGCCCTAAGTCGTATTTCAGGACAGTATTAGGCTCACCTCAGAGTCCTGAATGATCCTGCGCAGCTCCTCCATGACTGCTTTGTGCACGTATGCCTCCTTCCTGATCATGGTGTCGTTCTTGTAGTTCGAGTTGTTGGCGTAGCGCAGCTTCCCATCGGGCCGGAACTCGAACTCGAGGAATTCGTGGCCGAACTTGCCCTTGTGGCCTACGTAGTAGCGCAGATAGAAGTCGTTGCTCATGACGAAGATCAGGCCGGCGTTCGTTCTCACTCCCGATATAGCTGTCGATGCGATGCGCTTGTGTGACTCTTCGTAGTGACCCAGATGAGACCCAACTCAGAAGCCAACGTTTTTCACCTTGCAGCAGCTGATCTACAGATGAAGTAGATATGTGAGCTGGTCACAGGGAATAAAATAAACAAAGTATCAACAACCTCCTCTACTCGGTGAATATGAACGCTCCCGGCCATGACTTCGACCAGTCCTTGTCGTCTTCTCCGCGGCCGACGACGGCAACCACGGCCACAACCGCGGCGGCAACCGCGGCGGTAACTGCGGTGGCAACCGTGGCAGCCACGGCCGCTGGCCAACGCCAAAACTGTTTCTCGTGCACGTTTTGCGGCAAGAAGTTCACGTCGCGCTCGAGGTTGTTGGGACACAAGAACTACGTGCACCACCGGAGGCGGCCGTACTCGTGCGAATTGTGTGATCGTCATTTCAACGCCAGTTTCCAGAAGTTCGCTCATCTCCACAGGGACCACGTCCAGAGGGATTGCATGACTCCATCTGCGGCTGGCGGTACCCACAGTAACGGTGCCACTGGTCTTTCTGTACGAGGTGAGTTACGTGCTCTGCCTGATCAACGAGAAACTCATCGTCATTGTGTCTGCTTGCCACCAAGGCCAAGTCGAACCTGAGGGTCAAAGTGACGACGATCTCCTTCAGTTGATCGCCTACGTACCCGCACTGACCGACTGCGACTACGTCTGTGCAGAGTGCGACCAAATTTTCTACGATGCCAATGAGTTGGTCCTTCACCTCATCTCTGCCCATCACAGCGACGAGAGCAAAGAGGAGGAATTTGCCTGTTCCTTCTGCAAAGAAAGCTTCCCCGCCGCCAAGTGGCTGTCGGCTCACGTCAAGTACAGGCACGGGAACGAGAAGACTTACTCGTGCAAGACCTGCAAGCAGGAGTTCGACAGCAGCTCGTCGCAGGTCCTGCACGAGCACCTCGCCTGTCCGGAGCTAAAGGTCCAATGCTCGGCGTGTCCTGCACGGCTGAGGAGCGTCGGAGAATACTACGATCATGTTCGTGCCATTCATTCCCAGTGATTTGTACTAGAAATATATTTAGGGGATGTCAACTAGAATACACAACTAACAAATGTGTCTCTAAATGACCGCACAAGTCACTCTGAACAGTTTCACAGAAGGAATAACGTTTTACACAACCGGTGTTGTCTAGTACTTTTGCTCCACGGGGGCGGCGGCGTAGCCAACGGCGGCGACAGGGGCGGCCACGGGATGCACGGCGGTGACCGCGTGCACGGTCGGCTGATGGATGGAGACAGAGTGCTCCCTCACGATCGGGGTCTCCACGACCTCGTGGACAGGGTGCACCTGGTAGGGGGCGGGCACGGGGACCGCGCGGGGCACCTCGACGGTGTATGGCTTCTGCACGGGCTTCTGGACGATCACTTCGCGGTGAACGGGCACGGGCTCCTTCACGAGGACCTCATAGGGCACGCGGTTCACTTGCAGCTCGGGCTCGATGCGAGTCACTCTGGGGGTGATGCGAGTGTGGGTGCGCACGGGAGCAAGGACGCGCTCCTGAGTCACGGTGTCCGCGGGGGCAGGGCCGTATGGGATGGGTGCAGGGGGGATGACAGCGGCGGCTGGGGAGGCCACGGGGAGAGCTGGGGGAGCGATGGGCACGGTCTGCTGGGTATTGACAGCCTCGCTGGCCACGACAGAGTAGGGCTGGGGCTGATGCACCTCCTGGCCGGCGACGTAGTACTCATGACCCACCTGGACGGGCTGAGTGCCCACCTGCACCGTGCGGTGTCCGACAACTCCGTGCTGCACATAGGTCTTGGCCACAGCAGGGCCTGGGTGATAAGACTCTTGCACCTGCGCCAGTGGAGGGCCCGCGGGCACCACTTGAGAGGACACAGCATGACCCACAGTGACGGGGACGGAGCCCACAGCCACAGCGGCTTGGTTGTAGGCCGGGGCGGCGTAGCCGCTGGCCAGCAGGACGGACAACTACAGAAGAAAGAGTTGTAAGCATTAAATGTGTGCACCACGGACAAGAGCACCCAGATGCTCTACTGTATCATACGTACCACAACGAAAACCTTCATGTTCTGTTCAAACTGTTCAGAGTGAACTGTGACGACACGTAGACGCACGAGCGCTTTTATACGGATCCGTCTGGTTGTCCTGCATACTTGGGCGCGTGCGTGCCTACGCTCATCCCATCAGCATCGTCTTCTTGTCCTTATCCAGTGCCAAAACGGTTTCAAGGACGCCGCGGTGGTCGCGCTCGCTTTGTCTGCGCTCTGTTGTCACGCCCAACGCGTGAGAAAACGGGGAGGAGGAGGGGGAGGGGGGCGGGAGGACGGGGGAGCAGCAGCGAGCGTTTTACTTGTTCAAGAAAGTCGAGTGCAATTACTGCGATCAAAGCGTTTTTCAGCCCGGTCTTGGACCGGACCACGTAGTAACGGGGTAGAGCGGCGGACAAAGCGGAGGAGTCGACGAAATCGCCCGCTCCAGCTGCTGCCAGGAGCAAAAAGTCGCTCAAAAGGTCAGAGAACAAAGAAAAATGCCACCGACGTAGGCACAGTTGCTTGCCAGCTTCATTGTGGACTGCAGCACGTACAAGATGACTTGCACAGGAGGTCCAGTACACAGAGCGCCCACCTCTTCCTGCTGCTGGAGACAGAAGGGGAGGGAGTGAGGGGGGAGTGAGGGGGGAGTGAGGGGGGAGGGAGTAGGAGCTTTTTCTCCATCCTCCAGGCCAAGGCCGTGGATCAAGCCCACCCGGCCGGGGTGATCGCTCTCGGGGTGATGCGCGGTCAGTCGATTGAGTCTGACTCTTACATCATGTCTGCAGCTGCGGAGCAACAATGATCCGAGGTTGACGAAGCGTGCACAGGTTGTTCGCCCACCGGTCGAGCTCCTTCCCGCGTCTGCACCACCTTGCATAAGCGATGGACGGACAGATGGGTGGAAGGATTGATAGCACTGACCAAGTCGCTTCTCAAAGCTGGCTCGTGGAGAGCTCTGATCAGCGTTCTTCATGTACTGCAACGCTGCGGTCGGCATGAACGATTGCTAACGGTCTTCCTCACAAGTCTTGACAATCATTTCTTCCATAAAAGAGTCCATCCAGCGGTCCGACAACTTGTGGGGCGTCTTCAGGTGCATGAAAGCGTAGCAGGTGACGACAAATCTCTGTCCGTCAGATAAAATCCTCCTCTTCTTTCCGCTGCATGGATTCAAAATCCATGGGCAGAACCAGCTTCACGTCGTACTACGGACGTGTCATTTCCTCACCGTCAAAACTTTTGGCGTCGCATCAAAGTTCTCTTTCGCCTCCCCGGACGTGTCGACGTCGCCATAGAAGAGCAGCCCGGAGCTCTCCTTCCCTCAGGGACATCTGGCTCGAGACTGACAACGTTTATCCCACGTGATGTAGAGATCAGTGGAACGTTCGTGTTCACCTCAGAACCCTAAGGAGTAAGCAGGGGGCAAGTTGGTGATGATGATCAGCTCCGACGCATCCTGGACGATGACAAGATAGTCCATATGGGGTGCGTTATCTCAGCTCCTCTGTTGCGTTCACCGAGCCACACGTGACATATGGGCATGCCTGGGAGGGGGAGACCTCGGTGTCCCAGTTGTGGGTGGCCAAGTTGTGGTCGCTGCCAGCTTCTCAGAACATTGACGCTCTTCCCCACATCTGACCCATGGCATTTGTGCATCTTTCTCGTCAGCGGCTTCTGTGGCTTCTCATCCTGCGTGCTGTTAACTCCTCCTCAATGCGTCTATCTTCGTCACGTTGGGGAGTGCCTCCGCATAGTCTCTGCCCGTCTCACTTCAGCTGGCTGCCTGTGAACGAGTTCTCCGGGCAACATGAAGTAACTGACATCCCACAATCGGTTTCAGGAACAGTCCCAAGGCCTAGTAGTCACGTCGCCGTTGGGCCACTCCTGGCGCATGGGGAAGCCGGGGGTTAGCCGGAAAGCTATCATCTCCAAGGGTGTTGGTTTCATTCCCGTTCTCCATGATTTTCAGGCGTGCCGTGCACTTGCTGAAGTTTGCTGTTAGAGACTTAGCTGGGCCTCAAGTCGGAACTACTTACTGAGGCAGACCTTTGTCTAGATCGGATAGAGCAATTGCTCTGTCCAAAGAAAACTTGCTATGTTAAAGAACTGTATTACTATAAGTTTATAACTTTAAGCAGTCATTGATCTCTCTTGTTTCACAACAGCATTGTACTGCTTGTCCACTACTCTCCCGTCCCCTCCGACCGGTCCAGGGGGACCGGAGAACACAAGCCCCCAGCGCTGAGACATGACTCATCTCTCCAGATATGCAACTACAGTTCATGATGACGGTTGGATAGCTCAGTGAATCGTCAGGAAAAAAAAATTCTCCTTATTCTTCAGCTCTTCCCCGCACGCCTGGCGCAGTTTCGCCGCCATCTCCTCGGCCTCGTGCTTCCCTGCGCCGGACTTGATGGTGACCCTGACCAATTTGTTTGCCTGCAGCCACTTGCGAATGCGCTTGACCCCCACCTCCATATCGCGCTCGGTCATCCGCGTGTGCAGCAACAACTGCTTTTCCTTAATGCGACCTGACCGAGCTGGGCTACCCGAGGAAGCGTCTTCATCGGAGATCTGCACGATCTCGTGGATCACCTATGAAGAAGAAAAAGACATTTTTCTGTTAATAAAGCAAGGACATTGTCCAGCACAACGGCACCAGGTCTCTCACCCCTGAGTGCTGGTGCCTAGCCTTCCTGACGGCGGCTTCTAACTCTGTAGGTGTCATGGCCTTGAACTCCGGTATCTTATCTTGATTCCTGGAGCCTGAAAAGATCCTGACCATAGTGCGGTGCTTCTCCTCGAGCAGTGTGGCCGCCAGAGAGCGGACTTCGCCGTATGTCATGTCGTGCTTCTCGTCATGAGCGTCAATGTAGTGAACTGGTCTAGAAGAGACACACATAAGTTGAGCGGATACGAGACTCCCATGCCTGTCTACAGGCATGGCACACGCCGAGCCTTACGTGGAGTCGTCGATCACCTTGCGCGTCAACGTGCCTGATGCGAACACCGTTCGTCGATGCTGTCCAAGCAGTCTTCCAAGTCCAAGGTGCTGACTTCCACCGGCCAGCACGAGGCAGCCTGTTAATTGCGACGACCGCCTCAACAAGGGACACAAAGACATATTGGAGTTGGATGAAGTTGTCAAAGGTCAAGAACGAGGCGTTAAGACCATCGTGTTGGGTTCCATCCAAGGTTCAGTCAGTCAGAAGTAAACAATTCGGAAGCTGCCGGTGCCCCTGCCCACCTCGCCCCGCTTGTTGCAGCTGTTGGGGTAGCACACCATAAAGTAAGGAAAGAAGTCTTCCTTACTTTATGTAGCACACAAAGGGGTATGTTTGGGACAGCTCTCTGGTTGGGTTGGGTTAGGGTAGGAGTTGTCTCTCTCGTAGCAACAGTGTGACCAGGCAGACATGAGGCTGGAGCAGCTCACTGGGCTGGGGTGACGCATCAGCTGCAAGGGGGCAACATCTACGAGAGGACAGACAGACAGACGTTTGGGGCGGCAGGCACAGGACCGCAGTGATCGTGAGCACTCGACAGGACGGCAGAGAAGCCGAGAGCTTCTTGTGCGCGAACCTATTCCTCCCCCTCCCCCTCCCCCTCCCTATCTGCATCGAACGACCCGGCAGTCAACTTGACGGCTAACGGATCTTGACCAAACACTACTCGTACTTGCCTCGCGAGTACCACTAAGACTGTTAAGACATTCGCATAACAACAGTCCGAGTCAAAGGGGAGTTTCTCCGTCATGGCTGACGTGGCAGAAGAGGTGGGGCAGGAGCTCTTGAACACGGTGGCGAAGACGATCTTCAACGATTCCTCCCCAAGCGGTGAGGGAGAAGAGGACGACTTTAAAGATCTTCGCCACTTCGACGAAGAACCTTTTTTTCATCATGACAAGGGATTCCCTACCCTGCCACCAGAGACTGACGCTCACGGCTGCCAGCGTCTCCTCTGGATCACCGTCCAGCCCAACATACGCGTATGGGATCTGATCATCTTCCTGCCTTGCTCGGCGTACCTCACCTTCCTTTTGGCGGGACTCTCTGGCGCTCGCTCCAAACTGCGCGCCTCGAGCACCGGCGGCGCGACATCCCTCTTCGGCGCATTCTACTCCATCGTGTTGTGCGTCGCCGTTGCTTGCACCGCCCGTGCCTTTGCCTCCATTTGCCTGCTCGGCCTGTGGGAGAATGCTGACGTCGCCGATCGGATACTCTGGTTGCTCCTGCGCTGCTGTCTCCTGGCCATGGAGATCTGGGTGCTCCTGTTGTCTTTTTCGTCCGCCGCCAGCGACCGCAAAGTCGTTGCCATGATCGCGACGGGGGCCATTGTCTGGACTGCCATGGAGGCGGCCTTCGAGCTGGGAAACCCGGACGCGACGTTTGCCGTGGACAATTCCCACCTCTACGGTCATGGCGGCCTCGTCTTCTGGACCCTGACTTCTGGATTGGAAGCCACTGCCTACGCCTTGGCGCTCGTGTTGCTACAGACATGTTGCCCCCAATTGGCCTCGGCGCTGATACCTGGCGGTCGCACTTTACATCGTTACGCGGCCTTCATGACGGTAGTATACACTTTCCAATGCGCTGGCACAGCCTCGGTCCTCCTGTGGGGATTCCTGGACGGCCTGTGCATAGCCAACCTCGCCTTCTACCTCTACTTGACATTGTTCGCCCCCGTCGTCTACATGGTCTTCCTGAGAAGCTTTCTCTCCAACGGAGCTTCCGCCCAGCCGCAGCTGCTTTTCGCCTACAGAGCACAGGTGAGCTATGACCATCACAAAGAACCACTGCGTGCACCAAACCGACCTCTCTGTAACCCCCTCTCGCTCCCCCAGGTCGACGATGCCGTCGAAGAAGAGGACTTTGCTATCGCGGAGAACCAGGACGACACCCCGATCGTAATGTCGGGAAGCGTCCGCGCCGGGTTCTGATTCTTGGGGCATCTCATCTGCGAAGAACGCGGCCGTCGCGTCAGCTGAAGCTTGAAACTAACAATTACTTATATCCTTTTTAGTTTTATTATTAACTAAACTAGGCCTAAGATCTTGATTGCGAACCTCACAGGTGTTACCACTCTGAAGTTCTTACGGGTTTTTACGGATTGAACCTTCTTCTACATACTTGGGCGTCATTCAGTGTGCTCTGTATCCCTCACTCATTATACATCAGTCAGTGTAAGCTGCCCCGTATGATATCCTTGGTACTAAGGTACAATGTAAATGTGTTTAGTATTATGTGGACGCTGCCAACAATAAATTGTCAGAATGGCTCCAACGACGCCTGTGGGGGATGCTCTTCTTCGTCAGGATCCTCGCCGCTGGGGTGATGTACATAAGAAAAACAGAAGGGGTCGAAGACCTTGCCCATGTGCCAGGAGAAGCGCCTCCACCGGAGGTCGTCCTCGTGTGACACTGTCTCGGTCACGCACCGCCAGATCCAGGTAGGTGGCGTCCGAGTCCTCCTCCGTCCCAAGCACCGGCAAAATGAGGGGCAAAACGACCACAAACGTTCTGCAGTCAGCCTTCAACAGCTTACACTGGCTTGTATGGAGGTTCTTCACTTTCTCAAATGTTCTTTCATAACAAAAGTGGGTCAGTTGTACTGTTAATATTGAATCTTCACTATATAGAAGATGACTATGACTGGAATGGACCAACTGCAAAAAGCACCGAGTACATAAGAAGTCAATGTCGAATCTTCACTTTATCCTGTGTCCTTGCACAAAAAATGGGTCAGGTGTACTGCATAAAATGTCAATCTTCTCTACATTCTCATGGCGTGAATGAACCAACTACAAAAGACACTGAGTGCATCCGAGGTCAGTCTCGAATCACCGAGGGTTTTTCACTTCATCAAATGTTCTTGCATAAAGAAGTGGATCAGTTGTAGCATAGATAAGATGTCAATCTCGAATCTTCACTATATCGAACATTATTGTGGCCTGAAAGAACCAATTAAAAAAAGCACCAAATGCATCGCAGGCAAATCTCGAATCTTCACTTTATCGAATGTTCTTGCATAAAAAATGGGTCTGTTGTAACACATAAAATGTCAACCTTCACTCTATTGGAGATTCTCATGGCCTGAATGAACCAAGTGCCAAAGACACCGTGTGCATCAGAGGTCAATCTCGAATCACCGGGATTTTTCACTCTATCGAATGTTCTGGTATAACAAAAGTTGATCAGTTGCGACAAAACTTAAACGACAACCCCGCATCTTCACTATATCGAATATTATTTATTACGAATGGTTCAATGGCAAAACGCACCGAGAACAGAAGAGGCGAATCTCGAATCTTCCCTGTATCGTAGGCTCACTTTAAGAGCCTGTTACAGTGTGACAGAAAAAAAATGCTGCCTTCCCCGCCAAAATAATCACTTTTTATTGCCAAAGATATGGGAAACAATGAGAGGACTGGGGACGACTTCACCTCGCTGGGCGTCACAAAGTTGTGTCGCTGTTTTTATGCTCCTCACACTGTAGTTTGGTCAGTGCATCCTCGAATATTCGGCGGGCATCGTCGCCAACAGGCTCGGTGTCTTCTTTTTTCTCAAAATGGAGCCGAGGCAGTGGCGCACTAAGACAAGGAGGGAGGGCGGATATCAATGGAGTTCTCGGTGCCGTCCATGGCCGGCGGTCCAATGCGGTCTCGGCAGGTGGGCGGTCGCTCCCTTCGTCATTGGCTCTGCTGTTCCCGGCGGGGAGGAGCCTGTGAGAGAGGAAAATACGGAGAAAAAGAAAGCGGGGAGGGAGAACGTCAAATTTGTGAGCGTTGAAAAATGCAAATCTGACGAGGTGATCATGAATCCAAACCCGCTAAGCACCGTCTACGCCACCAAGAGGAGGAGGAGGTCCAACAAGAGGTAGGCTATGGAGATCCCCACGGACATGCAGAGCGGCTCCAAGCTGAGCCGGCCCTGTCGGTGTTGCCAGTGTAGCAGCACTGGCTGAAGTCGATCCCGGCGCCTTTGAGGAAGTCGCTGTCGACACACTCATTGCGGGCCTTCGCAGTTTAAATGTAGTCGAGGTAGACAGACAATTTTTTGGTGACGTCAACATTGGGCACGGCGGATATTTGTGACTGAGCAGGCAAATCACGGCCTGGCATTTGGATTTCCTACTGATTGGCGAGGATCTGACCCGATCTAAAAGGCCCGGACGATGAACACACGAGAAGCCCGATTGCTTGAACCAGAGTCCAGCTCATGGCAAAGTTCTTCGGCTGAAATTGCTGAAGATAAAGCGAGATGAGCTTGTCTGGAGACAATTTTGGGCGGCACAAGCAAAGCAAAAGAGTCTCCAGTTGCTGTGCAAGCTGAGATCATCCTGAACAAGGCCTTGTTCTCGCTTCAAGCCTTTCACACTGTCTCGGACTCCGGCTGAGTTCGTGAGAAGTCACTTAGGTTAGTCTCACTGAAGCCTCAGAAGATGTCTTGCATGCTGACAAAGTAGCTGCGACTGAATTGCTGTGGCAAGATTGACTCGTCGATTTGGACTCAGACATCGCTGATGAGACACTTGATAGGTCTGAAATCGTCTCGAGATGATCGGAGTCGTTCTGACGGCGGCTGAGCACTTGCTGTCGCTGGCGCAGTTGGACAACGCGTAGTCCTTTTGCACGTCCCCGGACCCAGCTTGACCTGCTGGTGTCCGGAGATGGACTCCACTGATCATCCGTCTTCAATCGACGCTGTTCAAACAGACTCCATTTGGCACGTTGGTTGGTGCCAAAAAAGAAGCCATTTCAGGTAGACCCAAGTGCAGTCAGACTGGTGTGAAAAGATGGCATCGTTGCTCGTCATCTCCTGATGCATGAACAGCAACACAGCAATTCGTGCAACTCGACTTCCAAACCTTGCCAATTTGTGACTCAAAAACTACTAAAGTAGCTTCACATTAGTCGCAATTGGTAGGAATTTATCATTAAGATTTAATTTGAGAACAGTTTTGCAATAACTCAGCAGTATCTTCATTTGTGCACTTCCTTTGCTGCATCATGTTGCTTCAATGAACCAGACTGTGCAAAGGGTACAAACCATGTTTGTTTGTGCCAAAAGTCAAAAGCCAAGTAGAGCATAGTGAGGCTGATGAAGCTGGATGAAGCATCCGTCTGACCTGGGCTGACTGATGCCAGCACCACTGGCGAAGGCCTCGACTCATAATGCGGTGATGAAGTAGGGCAAAGTGAAGTCCACGTCAATTTGGCACTCGTGCACCTGCCAAGACAGAAAACGGTGCCAAAAGCTGACCAAAGAACGACTCAATTGTGGTCGTGATCGCCAGCTAAAGAATTTTCCTGGGGATCGCACAACTTGAAGGCTTCCAAAGTCTCCTCACGTGCACTGAAAGTCCGCATTTGGCAGTGCCAAATCTCAATGAGGACACCCCTGTACAGCGCTCATGGTATACTACGTTGAGCGCTTTAGCAGCCAGACGGTTCCAAGTAGCGGCCTCTGCGGCGAAAGTTTGTTTCCCGTAAGATTTCCATCGTTGCCCATCCAGCTCTGGATGAAGAGCCTGTCTGGGACTGCAGCTCCGACTTGTCCCATAGAGCTGTGGAAAGTGAAGCCCTGGGTTGCCAAACCTAAGGCCAAGAGACCTAACCTCAGCAGCCTAGCCTAAGTAACGCACCCTGGAGGCCCTCAAGAGAGGCGAAGGCCACAGAGCTGGGTCAAAAAAGTCAACCGTCTATGTACCTCTCTTAAAAGTGGGATTCAATTGACATATATTGCCATCCAGTCAATGCAATTTCAATGACTAAGTTGACAATGGCACAGTTAAATCTTGCAGCATCAGATTCTGCCCCAGGTGTTGTGCATTGCATTGTCATATCAAGAGTCCATTTTCGTTTCCAACTCTACTTGAGCGACACATCTCAGTTCACTCCAGGCAGTCCAGAGCGTTTTGGACAAATTTGATCTGGCATGACAGTCAGTTTCTCCCTTGAGTACCTAGTCCAACAAATTACCCAACTTCTTATCTTAACTAAACCTAAGAAACATTACCTAAACCCCAGTAGTCTTACCAGAACCTATGCCTATGTTAAAACTGGCGTGACCTCACTAACTAACCCAGCCTAAACCCAACTGACCTGAACCTCCTGACTAACCTAAACCCAAGTAACCTGACCTAACCCAGATTAACTTGTTCTAAGCCTGAGTAACCTAATCCAAACCTAAACTTGAGTAACCTGTCCTAAACCTAAATGGGGCCTAATAGAGCTCTGGGGGGGGGGAGGGGGAAGGAAGCAATAGGAACCTACTTAACCTCAGCTGAGCCAAACTAAACATAAGCCTAAGATATCTATTAAGGCCGGTAGCTGCAGCGCTTCCCCTGAAGCGCAATACAACCTTTGACCTGCTAGGTGAGCGAGCTGGTTAAGACAGTGCAGTCGGCCCATATCCGCCTCAACGAGATCGACGTGGGGCTCGGCAAAAACGGCTCCGTCCTGACTCATAAGGAGCTGAATACATTTTTGAGAGGCGTGTTTGGAACGCAAACTCGCGTCCGAATCTTGAACGCTTCAGCCACCGATCGGAGTGAACGTTGAAGGACGACGACTTCTCCATGGCCGTGAAGATGTCGCAAACTCAGCTTCTTTTCTGCAAAATGCCAACTTTTGGGTCGCAAAAATCTGACTTGAAACGCTATCGTTGCGCGAATGTTGTCGCTCTTCCACTCTTTATTTGAGAGATTCCTCGGCCAATTCTATGTTGCATGTGCATTAAGTGGCGTGAACCGTAGAAATCCGGGCCCGGCCGTTTTAACACTTGCTGCTGCGGCGCCATCGTCGCAGTCGTGATCGGGGTCGTCGGCCCAGACGTCGTTGGCAACTTCAGCGCTCAGGTCGTCGTTCGTTGGACGGCGGCATCAGGAGCGAGTTGCTATGTAATCAATGGATTGGTGGAGGTGCTTATTTAGTGACTGAGTGGCCTTCAAAGGCCAGACAGGAGTCATTCCATAACTTCAAGGCTCCCACTTGGTGTCCCCGCTCAGTACCGAGCTGGTTGAGGACCAACTTTCATCATATCCGACGGAGTCAGCCGCTGGGAGAGGTCGAGAGTGCAACTTGGAAGTTCTTTTGGATGACCAGACCTTTTGGATGTCCACCCACCTACCAACCCAGACGTGGACACAACCAAACCATGGCCGGACTAGAAAAAGATTTGATTCTGGCTCACTCTACCGTGTGGCTTCTCACTGGCACAAAGTGTGAGGGAAGACTTTTTGCACGCCATCACTCTGTTATGAACCAATTAGTCAGGAATTGGCTTATTATTCTCACCTGATGATTTGCACAGGTGAGAGAGGCTGACTTGTGTGTGGATGTTTCAGGACTCCAGCACGTACAGCCTGGAAGGAAGTGCCTATTTTCCATCTTATTACCATGGAAAGGAGGGTCTGTTGATGACCTACTTCCTCCTGAATTACTTGGACAGACCGAACCTGAGGATGGATGTTGTCCAAAGGACTAGAATGGCAAATATCGTACTGTGATTTGTCATATCCCATTCATGAGTTGGCTTGTGAGTGTGAAGGGCAGAGTCTCCAACCCTCGGATGTCCCACCACCAGGTAGCCAGGTTTTATCAATAGTGGCTGAGTTGGGCTCCACATTGGCTGAGCATGCATTAGGCGAAGAAAAGGTGCTTTTTTTTCCACGACGTGTGCACCATGGTGCTGCTTTCCAAGGAGAGCACGGTAGAATTAACCATCTGAGGAGCAACCCCTGCAGCTCCGCAACGTGTTATTACCTTTTCCTTCTCCCCCTCCACGCTCTCTCTCTCTACCCTCAGTATCTAATTTGGTATCGACCGACTGCTGGGCGCCAACGTAGACAACGAAGGTAGTGCAGAAGCTGGCGAAGGTAGCAAAGCGCCGAGGAAATTGCTGCATTTGGAGACTGAGCAGTGACTCCTGATATTGCCGGACACTCCAAAAGCTGGCAGGAACATGCAGCAGTCGCTCCAACGGCAGTTGCTGTGTCAGTAGAAGTAGTGCTGCAATCTGGTAGAATTTACGTACACGATCAATGTTTCATGGGGTTCTTTCCTTCTTTTTTTTTTTTCCTGTTCCCCTCTCCGAAAATTACCTGTCGACCGAGCTCGCCATCCTGTGCTGTCTGTCACGCAACCGCAGGGGGAAGGAGGGGAGGAGGATCGTGGTGGGGGCCAATGCACAGACTCGAGTCGTGGCCGAGTTCGAGTCGGGGCAGTCCTGGTGGTTGGGGTGGGCGCCCGGAGTGTTGGAGGCTTTCAAGCCTTCGCTCACCAGCTGCGTGTATAAGATGATTGCGTGTAAGAGATATGGAGCGGGTGAGTCATGGTGGACTGCATGCAGTCGCAGCACAGTTACAGCTTTAATGCGAAAACACGGCCGACTTCAGCTAGTCCGTGCAGTCCGCCGATAACTCACGTCCTGTTTATGCTGTCCACACGCATGGTCGTCCAAACATGTGTGCAATATAAGTATTACATAAGCTGGTGTCAGAGTCTCGATCTTGGCCACTCCATCCCCAACCAGGCTCTCTCATGGATCGGGATCAGGCAAACGAGTTCGGGGGGAGAAGAAACAACGGCCGGCTGTTGGGAGAATATAACTAACCTGCCTGATGGCTGAGAGAGAGAGAGGACTGTAATCTATTGCACGCAAAAGAGAGAGAGGGAGCCTATTAACTCAGGAGGAAAGAGGGAGAGTCAAGTCGATATCGACTGACTGTGAATTCACGAGAAATAAATGCCGCTAATGCTATTTGGCCCCCGGCGGACATTGATATGCGTTTGCACAATGGTCTCAGGATGATACCAGCTCAAGTTGATATGCGGTCAGTGATATGAGCCAAAAAAATGCCGGAGGGCGTGCCAAGGTTTGGCACTTTTGTCATCCCAAAAGCATCGTCGGTCGGGGACGCTGGATAACTATCTGTTACGGGCAACTGTCCGGCCATGCAAGTTTTTCCTCGGACGATTTGGACGTGGATAACGGTTTTTCAGCCTTCTTCTTGGCTCTTTTTCTCACGCAGTAAAGTTGTGCGTACATCTTTTTTTTCTTCGCTCTCGCCCGCAGCCTCCGTCCAGCTCCCAAGGAGAACTCCGGGGGAGGCCAGACCAAAAGCAACCCTTCCAAACGCCACCGGGAGCGCCTCAATGGAGAGCTCGACCACTTGGCCTCGCTCCTGCCCTTCGAGCAGAACATCCTCTCGAAGCTGGACAGGCTCTCCATCCTCAGACTGGCGGTAGCATTTCTTAGGACAAAGACTTACTTCCAAGGTATTCTTCTTCTTCTTCTCCTTCATTCGAGCTAAAGCACTTACTGGACTTGTTCAACTTGCCTCTAGTTGCGATGCATCGCGAGAAGGACGAGATGCACGACACTCCTTACCGGAGGGACTTCCTCACCTACGACAATCAGCTCCTGGACGGCGACGTCTTTCTACAGGTACGAGCTGACGACGACGGCGAGCATGACGGAGTCGTTCGTGGACGTGATTTCAGAGAGGTTTCGCGATTGTCAGTCCGCGGAACTGACTTTCTCCTTGCTGACGGTCACTCAACTCCTGCCGGAAGACTTTTGTTAGCTTCCGAAAGGTTTCGTGACCGCCAACTCCGTCTTCATTTTCTAGTCTCGTTTCTCTGTTCCAGGCCTTGAACGGCTTCCTCATGATCCTCGACTGTAACGGAGAACTCTTCTTTGCCACGCATTCCATCGAAACCTACCTCGGATTCCACCAGGTTCGGTTCAGCTCCAGCCAGTACCGTACATACGCGTACTTGTTCAACTTCGACGTCGCTTCTTTGCAGTCTGACGTGATCCACCAGTCAGTGTACGAGTTGGTTCACTCGGAGGACCGTGAGGAGCTACAAAGACAGCTCATGTGGAGCTCCTTTCTCACCCCTGAAGAGTCCACACTCTCGCTGCAGGAGCTACTGCTGCCAGAGAACAACCACTTGCTCGAGAGGTCCTTCACCGTGCGCTTCAGGTGCCTCCTCGACAACACCTCGGGCTTCTTGGTGAGAGACAAGTGGCACCTACATGGAGAAAAGGCGGGCCAAGACTCATACAACATCACCATTTCTCATTTTTCTTCCAGAGATTAGACATCCGCGGCCGCATCAAGTTGCTCCACGGTCAAAACAAAAAGACCGAGGACCCGCCACTGGCTCTCTTCTGCATCTGCACGCCGTTCGGTCCGCCTTCGCTGTTGGAGATTCCTCAGAAGGAGGTCATGTTCAAGTCCAAACACAAGCTCGACTTCTCCTTCGTCTCCATGGATCAGAGGTATTCCAAACGTGCAGTTGTAGTCCGCGTGATTCTACTGTATACAATTGTTATCCAGGGGCAAGGAGATGCTAAACTACGAGGAGAGCGAGATCACTGATGTGGGCGGCTACGACCTGGTGCACTACGACGACCTCGCCTACGTGGCCAGCGCACACCAAGAACGTAAGCAATCCTAGGCCTAGATGAGCCATTCGCAAACACGTAGCACTACTTGGACGAGTAACGCCACGCATCCTCTCTTTTACTGCAGTCCTGAAGACTGGAGCCAGTGGGATGATCGCATATCGGCTGTTGACCAAAGATCTCAAGTGGCAGTGGCTGCAGACGTCGTCAAGGCTGGTGTACAAGAACTCGAAGCCTGATTTCATCATATCTACCCACAGACCGCTCATGTAAGACAGCGATTACGACAATTTTTTCACGTTGCAAACGATATCGTTACGCTACGTCCTCCTCAATGGCTTTAGGGAAGAAGAGGGTAGAGATCTTCTGGGCAAGCGGACAATGGACTTCAAGGTCACCTACTTGGACGCGGGCCTCACCAGCACGTACCTCGACGGCGAGGTTGGGAGCGGCTCCGCTACCACAACGAATGGCGCTGCCCCGCCACCGTCGTCCAACAAGATCACCAAGCGCTACAAGACCCACTTGAGGGACTTCCTGTCCTCGTGTCGCGGCAAGCGGAAGGCCGCGCAAGCGGCGGCTGCAGCAGCCTCAGCAGCAGCAGCCGCGGCGCAGGCAGATGCAGCCGCATATGCCGCGGCGGCAGCGCAGGCCACAGCCGACCCGCCACCGCCGTCCATTGCATCGTACGCGTCGGCCATGTACTCCCAGGCTGCCAACCCGTACGCCGCCGACTACTTGCAACAGCAGCAGCAGAATCTGACGGCTGCGGCGGCTGCAGCTTCCTCGCCCTACCAGTCAATCTACTCGCCGGTGGAAAACCGATATTTTGCTCCAGAGTACCTGGCCAGCTACCGGTCGCTCACCACCTACTACCCCGAGTACGCGGCCTCCTCCTACATCAGCAACAGCTACTTCGACTCAGCGTCAAGACCCGCCGCGGGCGCTCCCGCCGCCGCGCCGCCTCCACTCTATGACGGCTCTCGCTACTTCGACGACAAAGCGGAATGCAAGTATCCCTTCGACTCCAGCGGGGGCGGCACGAAAGAAGCCGGTAGGAAGAAGTCGGACAAGAAGCAGCAGTCGGACAAGGTGAAGTGCGAGCCGACCCCAGCGTCCTACGATTACGCGGCAACCGGGGCGGCCAACGCCAACGCCAGTAATCAATGGTAATTTCTGTGCAACTTGCATCATCCCCAAGCTCACTGGTCTTGCATTCTTCCACTTGTGTTTCAGAGCTAAATCGTGGCCGGACTTGTCATCCTACTAGTCAAAAGCAGCATCTGGATGTTCTTCGTTGACAAATAAATCATTCCCAGAGATGTTTTCTCACTTTATCACGATCCTCGGGTCGTAGCTCGTCCTTCTCCACCTAGACACACGTACGAGTAGTGCTTGAGCCCATAGCTCGCGATCATAACACATTCTCTGAGCTCTCTGGGTCTCCTGACCGTTTGTCGGCTCCTCCGGATGCAGGATTTGAGTACGTCTGTACTGTCGGATCACAGCTCTTCGTACTAACGTGCTCGAGGGTCATCGAGTTCCCCACCGTGGAGGCACAGGTGGGGACGTTGGCACCACTGGTCCCGGAGAAAGCCTTCCCGGTCGTTTTCATCTCGGGTCAGACTTGGTTCTGGCATCCAGCAGAATCTTGGACTTGGCATGAGGAGGATTCCACTACTTCTTCTTCCACACCAAAATGTCTAGGTCAATCTGACGCTCACCCAACCTTGCCGCCCTTGCCGCTGTCCTACCAGGGTTGCTTTCTTCCAGCACTTTAGTATTGTGAGGGGCTTTTGCTTTACTGCCTCTTACCTGCTTTCTCAGCCAGGTATTCTATGCACTGGCGCACATTCCACTAGAACTTTGTGGCAAGAATTCTTGTAAGACGAGTGAGTGAAATAGAAAATATGCGTTTGAAGACCTCGAATCTGAAGGATCCCAAGCACTCTGACCTGGTCTCCTGTGTGAGCTGGATGTCACCAGATGACGTCATCTCCATTGCTGATGACCACAAGATACTCAAATGGAACTTGGTAACAGAACTAAAATAACCCGGGTTTCTAACTGAGGCACGACTCGAATATTCGGAAACTGAACCAACGTTCGAACGAATAACGTCCAAACTATCTTATGTCCGATTCTTCAGATTGCACTGTTTAACTTTGTCTTCAGGGTTCCGGCATTGTTCAACACTGTTCGAACATTAGCTTCAATTTTCCTTCAAGTGTTGAATATTTGGAATTAAACAACAGTCATGCCCTCCGTGATTCTTACAAAAGAGCTGCATTTTCCATAGTTCCATACTCACTCAGCCAATTGCTCCGTTGTCCAGGTCACTGCTGAAACAGTACAGCTGGCAGAGCTCCCGGATGACTTCCACCCAACAGACATGCACTGGTTTCCAAGAGTTGGCAACGTTGGTGGCGGCAGCAAGAACAAGAACGTGTCCGGAGGAAGAACTCAGCAGACTGAGTTGTACCTGGTGACTTCAGCAGAGGGTCGGCTCCAACTAGTAGGCAAGAGCAGCCGCATGGAGAAGAGTGTGGAGGCTCACAGGGGAGCATGTCTTTCCGGCCGTTGGAGTCACGAGGGTGCAGGTATAGCAACTGGTGGCGAAGATGGTGCCGTCAAGATATGGTCACGGTCTGGAATGTTGAGGTCAACTTTGGCACAGGTACGAAGTGTCGGACCACTTCTACAGATGAGGTTCTCATGTGCCAGCACTGTCTCGACCCTCTCCTCATGCACAGGTGTCCGCTCCTGTGTATGCTGTGGCGTGGTCACCAGATTCACAGCAGCTCTTGTATGCTTCTGACAACTTGTTGACCGTGCAGCCACTGGCGCCCAACTCAAAGCCACTGCAGTGGCGTGCACATGATGGCATCATTCTCTGCGCCGACTGGTCAGCTTCCAATGGCCGGATTGTCTCAGGTGGGGAAGACTGCCGATACAGAGTGTGGGATGCCTTTGGCAGGTAAGAACCACAGCTTTTAGACGCTTTCCATTAGCAGTCCTAACCTGGTGCTGTTGTATGGGTGAAATGACTTTTACCACGACAGGCAGTTATACAGCTCTGCACAGCATGACTACCCAGTGACTGCCATTTCTTGGTCAGCTGATGGACAGCTATTTGCAGTTGGATCCTTCAACACACTCAGGCTGTGTGACAAAGTGAGTGACAACAGCATAAACACTTTGTATTGTGCACTGTGTATTGTGCCCCCTCAGGTTGGCTGGTCACACTCTCTGGACAAGCCTGCAACCGGCAGCATCTTCAAAATTGCTTGGTCAGCTGATGGCACCCAAGTAAGAATGTTGAAGCATCCATAGTTCCAGATATAGCATAGCTATACTTCATGGATCTTGTCCGTTGTTCTTACTTCTTCAGTCCTTAACTACTTCATAAAGAGGCTGCTCTCACCACTACATAGGCAGAAACTTTTTAACTCTCTACGACTGATGTCTCTTGTGTAGGTAGCAGGAGCCTGTGGAAATGGACATGTTATCTTCGCCCATGTCATAGAGAAGAGAATTGAGTGGAGAGAATTTGAGGCCACAGTCACAGGTACCAGTGCAGTTCCCTTTTTCTGTACATGGGCTCATAGCAATTTTGATCATGAGTGAGTCCTCTGACACAGGTCGGAAGACCATATCTTTGCGCAATGTGACCAATGACTCCTGGGAGAAGTTGGAGTTCCGGGACCGAATCATCCAGGTAGGAGACGATGTTGCTCACTTTGTCAGTCGTTGTGACACTCATTTCCAGTCGATGAGTTCAGCTAGAACATACAAGATGACAGTTTATATTTGTCTCATTACAAAACTACGCCTACAATAAAAGTTAATCAAATAACATAACGCAAAACAGACGTTTTTTGCACGGGGTTGAGGGGGAAGGACGTTGTTCAAGTTTTGTAATCATGTACGCTTTGCACAGGTGTCACTTTCACACGGTCACCTGGTGGTTGCCACCACCTCTCAGTGCTACATCTATTCCACTCGAAACTGGAACACCCCAGTCATCTTTGACCTCCGCGGAGGCGACAGCTCTGGCGGTGCCGTCTCACTCATTGTACAGGTCGGTTTTGCACAAGTGGCCAACGAAGAATAGCTTCAAATCCCTCAACCTCGACAGGCTGACAAACACTTCTTACTGGTGGAAAGCTCTGCAGCCCATTTGTACACCTACGAGGGGCGACTCGTTTGCAGTCCAAGGTGGCCAGGAATGAGGCCTGGTGAGACCGAGTCAGTCACGTTGGCACCCCTAACATGGACTCTGGTCTTTCAGACACGCTCAATGCAGCCACGGTCAGCGTGAGCAACGACACGCTGGCCATTCGAGACCAGAGCGACGAGCGAGCCGTGCTCTTGTTCGACGCACTCTCGGGAAAGCCACTCAACGATGGAAAGCCCTTGGTGCACCGTCTGGAGGTTTCAGAGGTGAGGACTCTTGACATGAGTCTCTCATGGCACTGACAGAAACGTTTAGGTCGCCCTGGACCAACACGGTCTCCCCAACCAGCGCCGGCTAGCATTTACGGACAAGAACCGCGATCTCTTCCTGGCTGAAATCCGGCGCTTTGGCGGAGCCCATGCTGCACCACCCGTGGCCAAGCTTGGTGCTATGGTGCAGTCCATGAAGTGGAACGCAACCTGCAACATTCTAGCAGCAATGCAGGTGAGCAGCATCCAGGATGATGCAACAAGAGGGATGGAGTCAGCCCAGCCCCTAACCGTTTTAAGACCGTCCACTATTGAGACCAGCAATAGTTAGGATCACCCATTGTTATTGTGAAATTCGCGCACAGCTTCACTCTACAGTAAAACTCTGTTGAACCTAAGAATCTTTGACTTTTGTGGTGGGTTAGTTTTTTTTTTAGTGACACAGGTCTTATGTCAGGGTAATGTTTAATGCGTATGCATGAAGGAAAAAGATGAGTTCCGCACGAGCAATGCTGTATTCCGTCTTTCTCCATGGCCTTCATATCGCTGGCCTTGTCTGTGGCCCGGTCTCGGCATTGACTGGTCTCGGCCTGTCCGACGCCACCAAGAAGCAGTGTCACGTCTGTATTTCTTCAGGATTCTCGCTTCACCGTGTACCTGCTCCCCTCTGTGGCCTTCGTGGATCGCCAGCTTCTCTCTTCCACCTTGCTGGAGCGCGACGCTTCTGACCTGGGAAAGAACCCGACCGTGGCCTCCTTTGAGAGCAACTCTGTGTCCATCCGCAGAGCTGATGGCTCACTTGTCACCTCAGCAGTCTCACCCTACCCACCGTTGCTGTTAGAGTACGCAAGCAGTGGACACTGGTCTGATGCCGTCAGGTTGTGCAGGTATTAAGAAATGGCATTACTGTTATGTTACAATGACAAACATGTGTTATATTCATCCCCGAACGACACCAGGGATCTGTAGACAGAGCCACAGTCATGTAGATCTCGGCTTTGTCCTTCACAATTAACACAGTGCTTGGCTGATTGACGCATTGTCCATCCACGGGTGTGTCCACTTGTAGGTTTGTGCGAGACGACACCCTGTGGGCTGTCCTGGCTGGCTTGTCGGTGGCGGCCAAGCATCTGCCCACAGCTGAGGTTGCGTATGCTGCCATCAAGGAGGCAGACAAGGTCCGTTACAAGTTGAGCGTCTGTGTCTTGCTCCAACTCAGCTTCTTCCTCAGGTCCATTACATTCAGTACATCAACAGCCTTCCGTCCAAAGAGGCTCGCGCGGCTGAAGTGTCTGTTCTGTGTGGCAACTACTCGGATGCTGAGAGCCAGCTCCTCCAAGCCGGACTCACCTTCAGAGCCATCATGCTCAACATCAACCTGCATGCCTGGGAAAGAGCTCTGCAGGCAAGTGATGCTCATACGCATCGTACAGGGTGTACAAAATTCAGAGAAGCAGTCAAATTAGAAATGGCCACAGTGACAAGTGCAATTGGCAGCTCAGCAATGGCTGTGACTTTCGAGTCATTTTGTCACAGAATGCTCATCCCATCATCACTATTCACGTCAATGTATTCTATGCAGTACATTGGCAAAGCTGCCTGCGATAAAATCAAGTGAATACGTATATGAACCCTGAGTATGAGTGCATCAGTGCAAAATCAATGCCAAGAGTCTATCCTTCCTCCTGTCCCCAATATATATTCCGCTAATATATCCTCAGCTTGAACTTCTTCATCCCAAGGGAAATGCAGCTGGAGCTTGTCATATTGTTCCACTCCGGATGAATTTTCTACTTGACGGAGTCCAATCTTCCTTCAAACACCCTTAATATAATAATATATTCAGACACAAAGATGACATTGCACTTGCTCTACTCCCCAAGCCTACCAGTAGTGACTCGATCATTTTTTTACCAGCCAGGAAGCTAGAGTACATTCTGGAACTATCATAGTATAGTCATACTACTATAGAAACCTAAATACAGTGAGAGTTTCGTTTTTTTCTCTGAATTCTCTTATCCTACTAGTATTGTCTACCTGCACACGATAATGTTCAATTGTCTTTTCCGTTCTGGTGCAGCTTGCAGTCAAGCACAAGACTCATGTGGACACTGTGCTGGCTGCCAGGATGAAATACTTGGCCAGGTGTGACAAGGAGGAGAACATTGAACAGTTCGTCAGGTGTGGTAAAGAGTCGTATCAAGAACTGTTACATCTCTGGACATGTCTTTTTCCTCTCCCAGGTACAACAAGGAGGTGGAGATTGACTGGGAGCAAGTGGCCGAGAAGATCACCGCTGAGTACGAAGAAGAAGCTGCCCGAGCCGGAGGGAGTGCCGACGATGCAGGCGTTGCAAACAGAACGAGGAGAAAATAAATGCTGCACGACTCGAGCATTGGAGGGAGGTGCAGAAGGCATCTCAGAGCTCTTCTCCAGCTTGTGAACAATACTCATTGCCCCGTCGGGACGGGAGCGACCAAGACTCCGGGATCAGCCCACATTTCCTCTCTAGGGGGTTCTACTACCGGGCACGCACACACTCGTGTGTCTCCGAGGCTCTTCTGATTAAGATGTCCTAATGCGGCTGCAGATTGCTCACCTTGAGTTTAGAGCTTACCCTTGTCGTCTGAGCAAATCGTAGGCGAAAGCCTTGACGACTACCTTGAGGTTGGTCCACCTCTCCAGCTCGGACCTTATGACACTGACTATACAATTTGGAACATGTCCGTCGACGGCACCTGGGCCACGCTCGGCGTGGAGCCCATGCGCAGGGGTCACGTCTGACAAAGCAGACTGTTGAGCAATGATCAAGCGCAACATTCTTGTCATGAGGAGTCCCAAAAGCTAAGCAGAACAAAACCTAAGGTTCACGTTTGAATAATCCGCTGGTTGACGGACTCTAGTGTGCCAGTAGCTTAAAAAGACTCCTCCAGATTTCAGCCCTCATCTCGGTTGAGTCCTGGACCACATCAGTGACGACTGGGACTTCCGAGCACTTCTGCCAGGGATCGCCACGAAGGGTTGCGTACTGAGAATTGTACTCAATGAATGATGCTGCCCAATGAACTTGGTGCAGCAGGCGTTAGCAACTGTCAAGTTTGCTCAATACGTGTTAGATAATCTTTCTTCTTTAACTGGATGTGTAGTAGACCTCACGTAGTAGTACAGAAATGAACTAAGAATTGCTTCTCCACTGTCAAGAAACTGGTCCTCAAGCCGGTGGACTTTGGCCTCCTTCTCCGTACTCCACTGTTCGTTTTGATCTCCTGATCTGCGAGTATCGCAGGTTGAGGTCGTCGGCGATGACCTCGATGGCATTAAGCGCCCGGTCCAGGGTGGCGCGATCATGGCTGGAACTCATGCAGAAGCGCGCGCGCTCCTTGGTCATGGGCACAGCAGGGAAGCCCACACTGACGGTGGCGATCTGGAATCTCTGGAGGAGTTCCTCAACGAAGGCGCGAATCTTGGCCGGCATGATGAGGAGCACAGGGATGACCGGGCTGTCGTCGTCGCCGTACACGATCAGCCCCATCTGCTGGAGGCGCTGGCGGAAGTAGCGAGAGTTGTCGGCCAGTCGTTGGATCCGCGAAAGACCGGCGCACTCGCGATTCATAATCTGACGCATGGCGGCAACAACCTGAAGGAGGTCAACAAGGAACTGTATGACGAGGACAAAAACTTGCCCGAACTAATGTAGAACGCGGAGAGCACGGAAGACCTAACTTATAACTCAGAGTCGGTCGAGAGCGCAAGCGCCGCGGCACCAATAATCCGTGGGCATCTCACGGAACATGCTAATGTTTGTCACCTACCTGCATCGCCACAGGCGGGGAGACTGAGACAGCGTAGCAGGAGGCCTGCGAGTGCATGCGCAGGTGCTGGATGAGCTTGTTGCTGCCAGCGATGTAGCCGCCGGCCGAACCAAAGCTCTTGGTAAAAGTGCCCATTAGAATATCAATGTCGGCCGGGTTGAGGCCGTAATAGTCGACGACCCCGCGGCCGTTGGGTCCCATGGCACCCACAGAGTGTGCCTCGTCCAGGTATATGTAGGCACCATACTTCTTCTTCAGGGCCACGATCTCAGGCAGGCGAGTTATAGTGCCTTCCATCGAGTAGACACCTTCCACTACGATAATGATCTTCTTCCAGGGCCTACGTGTGCGGGGGTGGCCCCTGATGATCGCGGAGCGCAACAACTTTTCTAGATGCTCCACGTTGCAGTGTTTAAAGACCATGACAGTGGCGCCTGAGAGTCGCATGCCCAGGATCAGGGATGCGTGATTCAGCTCGTCGCTGAGCACGAGGCAGCCTTTGGACACGAGACGTGGAATGTTCAGCGTGTTCGTTGCGAAGCCCATGCCGCAGGTGAGTGCCGCCTCTGCCCCTACGAACTCTGCCACGGTTCTCTCAAGTTCCTGGTGAATCTGCATGGAGCCTAGTTCTTGGCGGCTACTGCAGGAGCTGAGCCCAGAGCGGTGCACGCTCTCTATCGCCTCGTCGGTGCAAGGGCCGGCGTTCTCGGCATAGCCAAGGTAATTGTAACTCCCCAAGTTGATGCACTCTGTGCGCGAATCGGGCAGGAGGCGCGAGGTCCAGTAGTAATCGTCCGAGGCGCGATTGTTGATCATCACCCTGGACCCAGGTACGGACACGATGGGCTGGCCCACCACGGGCTTGTATCGCCTAAAGATGTTACGTGTATAGAAGCCCTCAAAACTGGAGTAAAGGGGCGCATATCCATCGCGATTGAACTCTCGGCCGAAGGGAGTGTTGATGGGCCCGATACCCCAGATGAGTTCTCTCAGGTACCCTGTGACCACCAGGAAGATGTAAGAGACGTACGAGAGGATGGCCCAGTACAGCGGCGGCCGCTCCAGCTTGTCCTCCATGGCCCTGACACGAGTCCGGCTGCTGCTCGTCGTGGTTTGGAGGGGAATCGACGCGGGCTTCGGGTTGACATCTTGTCGGCTCTCGTTCTTTTTTGTCTGGTTGATGAGCGGTGTGGTGACCTTGCTCACGATCTTCTGTCCCATGATGACGGCGGAGTCCTGGCCGGAAGAGGAGGACGAGACGACGGACTTGAGCTGGTCCAGGGTCTTGGCCAGGTCGCCCATGATCACCAGATGGAGAGAATCAGACGTTCATGGACCAAACCTTTACCTCCTCCTGGGACGCCGAAGTCGAGCAGTCTCCAAACTCGACTCGACAAACGAGAAAAGAGCACGAGAAGCTGCAGGAAAGAGAAAAAGTAGTGGAACAGCCGCCGTCGCCGACGCCGTCACCGTCGTCGTCGCCATCGTCGCTAGCGTCGCTGCTGGCCCCATTCTTCTTGCAGAGAGGAGACCAGATTTTTACCGGCGAGCGCGCTCTCTTCCTCACTGGCTGCACCCCACCCAGCCAACGAAGTGCTCTTCGTCGTGTCCTCGCCTCGCCTCGTCTAGCCGGCATGTTCTATGTACTTGGTTACGTCCCTTAGGAGGATCCGCGTATGATAGTCATGCTCTTCTGCATCCATGCCTAGGCCGTCGTCGTCGTCGTCCTCGTCGCAGCCGCAGTCAACGTCCATTCATCTATCGACGCCTCTCATGTGACCCCCGCCTCGAACACGACTCACGCCCATGAGCGCAACCCGTTTTCGTGTCTGTGACTCCAGCAGTCGACTCCACCGTGATGCCCAACCGTAGTAACTGGTCTGTCACCAAGAGCTGAGGCCAACGTTCTAAGCTCCTGGGCTGATGCGATTCTCATGGATGTGGTGAGAGGCTTACCACTGGACGAATTAGCGCTCAATGTGTTATTTTAGGTGAAATCTTAAGGAGCACTTTTACTAATAACAATACATTTCCCATTAGTCACGGATCAGTTTTAAGTTCATCCGTCATAGAAATTCACTGAGCCACTTTTCTCCAGGGTGCTCAGGAGCTGCATCGTCAGAGCAATTCACCTGTCAACAATGGCTTTTCAGTCAGTCTTTGCTAGCATGGTTTACTCGAATCTCCTGGAATTTCCAGAATTTCCCTTAAATTGCGTCGCGATTTCCCATTTCCCGGGAATTTTTTCAGTGCTGCGTCTGGGAAGTCCTGGTACGCTGTTGTGCACTGCACACAGAGGGCGCGCGAATTAGCTTTAGAAGAAATGCGACTTTGTCATTAGTGCACAAAATGAACTTTAAGTTGCACCAACAGCAAGGGAACTTTGTCACGAAGTCCACGACGCAGAATCAGCTCAAGGAGTTCTTGCTCAAGACAGAACAAATCTGCTTTCATCCAGCTTCACCTCCCAAGAAGCAAGGACTAAGGGAAATCCCTCTATTTTAGCCATTTTTCAGACTGGTGCTTGCCAACTTAGTTAATCCTTACATCATTCTTCCAGTCAACACCTCCAGCACAACCACCTGCTGAAATCATCCTTCTGCATTGCGAGGTGCGTCCTCTTTCCCGCCTCTCCTCGTCGACTTTCAGAAGGTTCTGTGACAAAAAAATGAGAAGTTCTACGAACAATTTAAAGTCGGTTTTATCATAACCTCCCAAAACTGAAACAATTGAAGCTTTACCTTAACCTCGTTCTGCTTGGTGTCAGTTAGGAGGCTTGGACTGGAGGAAAAAAAGTGTCTGTTTGGGTCTCAATTCACTTCAGTTATGTTTTTTTTTCTAAATGCTTTAAAAGTCTCCACAACCTTGTCCTTTCTAACCAAGACTTCATGTGAAAGACACTTTCTCCCCATGTTGTTCTTGGAGTGGTCGGACACATATAGTCACTACGGAGCTTATTCAAAGTGGCAAGTCATGATCAAAGCCAATTCTAACGCTCCCTGCAGGCAGAGGCTTATATTTTCTTAGGTTTGTTTCCCCTCACTAAATACAACTGCTGATCAAGGTCAACACGCGACAGGACATGGTTAAAAATACAAGGACTTGGAGGCTTGCATCCGACAGCCCAAGATCTGGCAGGAAACAACGTAAGAACGTGCCAGCAGTGAGATTGTCCTTCGTGATCGAGGTAGGTCTTTATAGAGGTCCTTTTCTAACAGTAAAAAACGTAGAACAAATCCCTTAAGAAACAGCTAGTCATGAGTAATAAAAGCTGGCAGACATTGTTAAAGAACATACATGTATTCCTCACCCTGGAGAAAATGCACTTCCTTTGTCAAGAATGAGTCCTACCGGCGGGCAGACGTCGACGTCGCTACACTAGAGAGCAACACCCAATTCACTCCAAGGAGTTAACCATGTCCCGTATGCATATAACATGAATCCAGCAAGGGATGAGGCATCAATGCCATGTCTGCAATATCGAGCATCTTGCTGAATACATCTTTACGCGTAGAATCTTGCGCTGATGATCACCTAGGATAATTCGGCGGCGGCGGTGGCGGCGGCGGTGGCGGATAACTGAAGAGAGACAAGTTCGGCCCCGGAAGGTGCTGCGCCGGCGCCTCTCCTGATCGCAGTGGGCCAATGAATCGAGGCCCTGGAAGACGCTGCGGCCGCACTTGGCCATGCTGCGGAGACGCACCGAAGGCTGGGCAAAACTGAGAAGATCCAACCTGGCCATGCTGTGGCCACTGCTGCGGCGCAGTAGCACGAGGTGTGTGCATCGAGTTCCACTGGATGGGGCCGTAGTCCCTGGGATCGTAGTGCCTCTTGCGGCGGTAGAATGGGTTGTCTTTGCTGGAAATGTTGGGCTTTCTCCCTCTGCCCTTGGCTCTTCTCTCCTCCTCGTCGTCAGAGTAGTCGAGACACTCCTCGGGCGGTTCCAGGTCTCTCTTCCAGGAGGCGTCGCTGCCCTTCAGCTTTCGCAGCTGGTCGACGAATACGAACGAGGTGTGCTGCGAGGCTGGAGCGTAAAATACTGGCGTGCCGGGGACAACCGCTGCCTCCGCCTCCTCAGCAGAGTTGAAGCGCACGCAGTAACAGGGCTCGATCACGACGCCGAAGACGTCGAAGACCTTACCCAGGGGTCTCTGACCGCGATCCAGGAAGAGCACGGAGTCGAGGTCGATGGCCGGAGTAAACGGGGCTGCTCGCACGACTACCAGGTCGCCTACTGCGCTTTGCACGCGTCCAATCTCCACGCACTCGGAGGCTGGCACGCTGATGTGCAAGTCTTCCACAGGAGGGAGGACGATTTCGTCGTCGATTTTGGACCTTGCGTGTTTCCTGTGCTGGTCACTAGTGGTCGTCTCCTTCTCTTTCCAAAGTTCGGGGTCGCTGTCTTCCTCCGACGAGTCGGAGTCTTCTTCCTCGTCGTCCGTCCCGTCATCGCGGTACTCATCTAATTCCGGCTTGATGGGTCTGTTCACCGCCCGCTCGATGACCTCGAGTAAAATGGTGGAGATGATGGCTTTTGGGTCCGACGTTGAAGACGTCGTTGCCGTCGCTAATGACGACTCCTCGTCGTCCGACTCCGAGTCCGAGTACGCCACCAAGAACGACATCCGGACAACCTTCAACGCTTGTTTGTTGAATGTTTATTTATTTTGCTCTCGCATCGGGTCAGAGTTGCCATAAAGTGTCTCAGCGGTTCTTTTTAAATGTCAATAAATCGTGAAGATTTAAAAATTGCAAATCAGGGTCCAATGTAACAAGGGGAAGAGTTTTCGTGTCCTAACGCTCGTGGAGAGAAGCATTTGGAGAACCTTGAATAAGTCAAGATGATTCAATCGCTTGGCAACCGATGTTCGTTTCCTTCCCTACCATAATCTTTCCACAAGACTATAGTCCCTCCTATCTTCTATGCTCATGCTTAAGGCTGTTATCGAGCTTCGAACCGAGCAGACCTTTTTTTCGGTTTTTTTTTTTCAAGATTTTTATTTTAGCCCGATCAAGCTGAGCTTTTAGCTTTTCAGATTCGGCTTGGTTCGGAAGAAAAGGCTCGAGTGACACCACCAGTTTTGGATTATTTCATGGCTTCCGCCTTGCACTGCGATATGATGTGTTTACATTTTGCTCTTCCTTTTCCGACGAAATCTTGCCCAAGGAACGCTTCTGATTCAGCGCTGAGTCGGAATCCCCTCCGATTTATCTCGATCAGAAGAGTGAAACCGACGCCATGGTGAGTAACGGCATCCTGGAGGACAGGGCTGACAGTGCGGTTACGTCCTTTGTCTCTGGAGGGATTGAGAGTGAACGAGTGGATGGACACGGCCTTCCTTCTTTATGAACTAACCTGGTGTTCCTCTTTCAGTCCGCCTACAAAGACCAGAAGCCCAGCGCCGAGGAGGCCCCGATCCACCGCATCCGCATCACGCTGACGTCGCGCAACGTCAAATCGCTGGAGAAGGTGTGTGCCGATCTTATCCGGGGCGCCAAGGAGAAGGCGCTGAAGGCCAAGGGTCCCGTGCGCATGCCAACGCGCACCCTCAGGATCACCACGAGGAAGACGCCTTGCGGAGAGGGCTCCAAGACGTGGGACCGGTTCCAGATGCGCATCCATAAGCGCGTCATCGATCTCCACTCACCCTCTGAGATCGTCAAGCAGATCACTAGCATCAGCATCGAGCCCGGAGTGGAGGTTGAGGTCACCATCGCGGACGCGTGAAACTTGAATGGCCGAGGAGGCAAAATATACACACAATGAAATCACAACTTTGTCGTCCTATTGATAGGAGGAGGTTGTACTCCCCGGCATGAGAATGGCGCCTGTCCCATTCATGGACCTGGACCAACTATTTGATGGAGTCGTCCTCAGCGACCTGTTTTTACGTCATCGTCTTCAGTAGGACGGGGTGAGAAGGTCCGAAAGAGGCCCGCAGTGGTCCTTATTATACGGAGAGGCATAAGACAAAGGGAGTGTGACATGAGCACGACGGACGCGGCTGCATAGTTACAAACGAAAGGACAGTCTTAACTGTGTTCCGCTTTTCCCCGGCGGAGGAGGTCACTCTTCACGCTGACCATGCACTCCGTATCCTTCAAGTCGTCGTCCGCTGAGATGAGAGACGTCAGGATCCAGTCTTTCATCCTCTCTGCCCGTCGAACGGCTGCCGGAGGACACCGAGGGTCTGTTGTGTCCGAGGAGAAATTGTACAGGTGATGATACCGGGACAGCGTGGGTCGGGCTTCCCCTCGGAAGGTGTTCCTGGCCAGGTAGTGAGAGGGGACAATGGAAGACTGAGATTTCCCCGCCCTCTAGTCTCTCGTCGACGTCCACGAGCTGGGCGGTCATCCCCAAACTCGCCTACGGTACCGTAGAAAGATGTGTCCTCGGCGCTCTCGATCACGGCGACGGCGAAGACTGCGAAACGGCGGAGTGACGCAGCATGTCGAAGTCTTTTCCAGTTCGCCCCTTTCTTTCCTCACTTGCTGGAGCACCAAGCACAAGTGCAGACAGAACAATTTCGGCACTAGGTTATTACTGGTGAGCCAAATTGAAATTGCGTTTGAACTGTCTCTTGATGATGCTCCTTCTCCTGAATTGACTGTATCTCGGCTGACGTGTCTGCATCTGAGGCCTTGGTAGAGTGTGACATCCATCCAGAGGTTGTTTGTTGGCAGTGCCCATCGTCCTGTGGGTGCAGTCTTTCATCTCAAGTTCATCCACCGGCGTCGCGACCGCGGTTGCTGGCGGCGTTGGCGTTACGGCCGAGGGTGGTGAAATCAACCTGCGTCCCCTAAGGAGGAAGTTTCCTACCGCCCTCTCTTCCATGAGGGTCTGGCCTTCATCGACGTTGCCCCGACCACCCAATGTCGGTCTTGAGGAAGCGGCGACCTGTGGATACGCACTTGAGCAAACGCCTTGGGTACGGAGCCGCCGGACAATCCCATGCTGAAGTCGAAGACTTTGTCTTTCGTCGTCTGTCTCAACCAATGGTCTCCAGACTGTGATAGCAACATCAGAGCGCGGCCGCAGCCACCTGCGACTTCCTGCTTCATACAGAAGTTGTACGATTTTCCATAATAATAGAAAATAGATCAATCAAGTGTTGAGACTTCTACATATATTAACAACGCAATATCCAAAGTCGCTTGTAGAGTGCTATTTGCCCAGAATTACGCATATATACTTAACAATTGACCTTGAGTATTGTTCTCGCTCACGTAGTTGATGTTTTCGATTCTACAGCGACTTTTTCACTGTGCGGTAGCTGGGACAAGCAACGTAAACTTGTCTCGTAACCACCACTACTTCCTGCGTCATAGTATCTTATGCCTTGCTCTCGTCTTCGTCGAAGAGGACGGGGACGTCGGACCCCACACCTATGGTGTCGACGACGTTTCCGATAAGAAATCTCCAATCCGCCCAGGTCGTTCTGACATCCATCGACCGCTTCGCATTTGGGCAGAGTCTGGGACTCGGAATTGGTGTCAAGACCACCGGCCTTCAGATCAGCTGGGACTGGGACCAAGGTCTTAGAGGGACCCCGTAAGAACTTGGGCCGGGACAAGGGAGAAAGGGTTGTGGCGGATGGTGAACTAAAAGTGCTGATCAGTTACGAAAAGCAGTAGTGAAAAGAACTTGTAATAATAACAGCCATTTACGCCACGAGTACGCAAAAGTTTGTTTTGTTTGTGTCATGTGAAACAAAACATAAACAAGTTCAGGGTTGCCAGATTCTCCATCAAAGAGAGCTGGAACTCATGTTTTTGCAAAAAATTGCACATTTTGTAATGTTGCATGCAAAATGTGCTCGAATAAAGATGTATAATGCTTCATTAACACGTCCATCTGTAGTTATGAGGCAGACAGCTTCAGATTTCAAGCTGGAGTCAAGCTGATAACATCACTGGGTGGACGTCTGGTGTCATAGTCCTTATGTAGCAATCGGGACAGAGCAACGTTGCTCCACAAGGGACTTAGGGAAGTACAAGACCTTGATGTTTTAGCAAGGTAACACAGACGGGACCGTCATTTTGACTCTGTCCAACGCCTGGTCGCAAATTTTGCCCCTGCAGGACCTTCTACAGCTTGCTCCCGCCCGCGTTGGCCTACAATAGGGGTGTCGGCGAGCCTGGCTCGACCTTGGAAAGCTCGAAGCCCGATCTGTGGGTGCGAGCGCCTGAACCTCACCAGTAGAGCAGTTATCGAGCTTCGACCTGAGCTTTTTCGAGCCTTGGAAGTTGTTCGTCCAGCTGTATCGAGCCGAGCTTTCAAGTTTTCCAGCTCGTCACCGCTTGAAGAATAAGCTCGAACGACACCACTACTCACGCTTGGCCCAGTGAAACCGCGTGGGTTTTCAGTACTAACTCGACTCGAACGTCCGAGGGTTCTCCGTGTTGGTGACGATGGCGGTCTCGTCCGGGGCAACGGCGACGACCGCCTTCCCTCGCGGAAAGAAGCCCAAGAGGTCCTCAGAGGCGTCCCTGGACGCTGTCGCCGGCAACAAGAAGGACGGCGACGACCTCTTCCAGACTAGAGTTGACCTCTCGAAGGAGGAGAAGAAGCGGGAGGCGAAGAAACGAGCGAAGAAGAGCGACAAAGAGAAGACCAGCAAGGCTCCGGTTTCCGCTGGGGCGACGTCTCATTGGAAGAGTCGAGCGGAGCCTCTCACGTACCGATCACTGTCAGAGGGAATGGTCCTGTTGGGAGTGGTGTCGTCTGTGACAGAGTTCCAGTTGCGGGTGTCTCTTCCCGGACATCTGGTGGGCACCGTCGGCATCACTGCCGTTTCCAAGCCCTACACCAAAGCTCTCCGGATGCTTGCCGAGGCGGGGGGAGAAGAACAGGATACACCGGACGTCCGCCAACTAAAGGACATGTTTTCTCCGGGGCAGGTGGTACTCTGCGCCGTCCAGAAAGTGGAAGAGGTACAGCGCAGAAACGACCCCAGCAGTGGTAGCTACTTCAGAGTGAGTCTCAGCCTGAGTCCGCAGTCTGTTCAAGTCGGACTGACGTCGGCACTGGTGCTGGGGAGCAAGGCAACGAGATCAACCACGTTGTTGCAGGCTGCTGTGTCCAGCGTAGAGGATCACGGCTACGTTATGGACACGGGGGTAGCTGGACTTAAAGGCTTCTTGCCCCACAAAAAAGCACAGAGGTATGTGGAAGACGTCCTTGGCGGGGTTGCGCCTTCCGTCGGCCAACTCCTTCCCTGCCTCATAGCGGGCAGAGGTAGTTCGACCGTTACGCTCTCCTGCGAGCCGATCAAGTTGAAAAACGCCGTATGCGACGCAGCCGAGGCGTCCGTGCACACGATGCTCCCCGGCACTTGTTTCAAGGCTCGCGTCAAGAAATTGCCATCAGCCGGCGAAGGACTCGAACTAGCCTTTGGCGACTTTGTGGGTTACGTTCCCCCGGACCAGCGGGACTATGCCAACGAGTCGCCTCAAGTCGATGACATCGTGCACGCCAGGGTCTTGTACGTGATGCCTACCGTCAACGCCGTACATTTGACCTTAAAACCTCATCTAAGGATCGGCCTCAAGCCCGACTGTGAAGGCGAAAACGATCCCCTCAAGAAGATTCAGGTGGGACAAGGCGTGAAGGAAGCGGAAGTCGTTGTGACGAATCGTCGCCACGTCGTTCTCAAACTGGGGAAAGGTGCTGGCCTCGTGGGATTTGTCACCCCCTCCCAGCTGCCAGCAGACACGACGGGGGACATCAGCAACAAGTTTCCTGTGGGTTCTCGACACAGTTGCCAAGTGATCCAGTATGACTACGCATCTGCCATGTTCGTGTGCTCCATGCAGAAGCATCAGCTGAGTCACAAGATGCTGGTGAACGTCGAACAGCTCAAACCAGGGGACCGCGTCTCTTGCGTCGTCAGAGAACACGGGCCCAACGGCGTCGTGGTGGACGTAGCCACGACTAACAGGAGAAGTAAGTCGCAGGCTTTCATCCCTACTCTGCATCTATCCGACGTGCCGCTCAAGGACGCCACGAAGAAGTTCCCTCAGGGAACCAAGTTGGCTTGTCGGGTGCTACGAGCAGATCCTGAGCGACGCAATCTTATCCTTACCCACAAGTCCATTCTGGTCAAGGAGGAGTTTCCCGTTGTGAGCGACTACTCCTCTGCACAAGTGGGCATCGTCACCGAAGGTGTCGTCACCAGAGTCGGCTCCGACGGCCTCTTGCTTACCCTTTTCGGCAACGTTCGAGGATTCGTACCTAAATCGAAGATAAGCTCTGACCCCATCGACTATCCGGAGAAGCTCTTCTTTCTCGGTCAAGTCCTGAAGTGCAAGGTGGTGGAGGTGGGGCAAGAGGTAGGGGGGAAGGAGAAAATGATCCTGTCCCTGATCTTGGGCGACCACCACAAACCTCTCGGCAGCAAACAGAGGAAAGAGGCAAAGGTGCTGAGTCTTGGTGCCCTCTTAAGCCCTGACTTCGCCGTCGTCGTCGATGTCAGTGAAGAAGGGCTCACCGTTGAAGTGTCAGTAGAAGGTAGAGAAGCCAAGGTTAAAGCCTTTTTGCCCAAGTATCACCTGACGGACCACCCGGCGGTGGCGGAGGCTGTCCTGCGCTCCTACTCGGCGGGCGACAAGTTGGACAGAGAGGCTGTCTGCTTTGAGCAGGATGTCGTGCCAGTGCTGTCGATGAAGAGAAGTCTGCTCGACTTTGCCAAGTCTGCTGCTGCTGGCTCTGCATATGAGGACCTCCACGAGGGGTTGGTCATGCCCGCCGTTGTCTCGTCTATGAAGAACTTCGGAGTCTTCTTGCGCTTACCTGCCTGGAAATTCAACAAGGTGGCTCTGGCCCCCATGAGGCTACTGGCGGATGCCTTCGTGGAGAAGCCCAGCGATGTAGTCATCGTGCATCAGGTAAAGTGATATTACGGTTCAGTGATGTGCAGTATAGAACCAGTGATGTAGTTCTGCCTTGACGGGTCAGACATCCTTGGGCTCCCGCGCATGTGCTATTGCTAATTGCATTTTGGTCTCTCTCCAACAGACAGTCGTGGCCAAGGTCATCGAGAAGGACGACCGCGAGCAAAAGGTGACGATGAGCATCCGCCTCAGCGACGTCACCAAGCAGAGAGAAAAGCATCATGGCGGCGAAAAAAGTGCCGACACAGGAAGTGAGGCACTTTCCTTCCTTGCCTCCCTCCTTGAAGACTTGGAGACGGCGCGGAGACTCTCGAAGAACAAGCACCTGGCATCGTTTCACCCCGGCGACGTCGTCTCGGGAGTCGTCACACTAGTGACGGACCTCGGTCTCGAGATGGAGATCGGGACAACTCGCGCCATCGTGACCAATGCGGGTCTTACAGAGCTGTCGCAGAAGCCATCTGTGGGAGAGCAACTCTCGGGTGTCGTCGTTTTCGTGGACTTTGAGTTCTCCTGTCTGGAGGTGACGGCCTCGCCGTCACTGCTGATGGCACGGTGCTCGGCCGTGAAGAAGAAGAGGCGGCGGTTGAAACCCGAGACTAAAACAGTTTCGGCGTCAGTCGTGTTGGTGAAGTCTGAGCTGCAGTATCTCAGCCTGTGCGTTCGCTGCGGGCCTCACGCTGGCCGCTTCGTGCACGTCTCTACTCGAAGTCATCTGAATGACTTCCTTTCAGCCACAGACGACTGCTTTGCCATTGGGGACTCGTGCAACGTCGTGATCTGCAGGAATCTGGCCGGGGACAACTACATCGGCGTGCTCGAGGAAAGGAGAAGAAGGCAAAGGCAGGATAAGAGGAAACTTAAAAATGACCGAGGAGACCTTGATGTGCCTTCTACCAAGAGGGCTAGGACCGAGTCGGAGATGTCCAACGAAGCCTCTACCGTGTCTGCAGCTTCGAAGGCTACAGCGACTGCCACATTGAGCAACACCGAAGTCGTTGACCCTGGCTGGGACGAAGACTACGATCCCTGGTCTTCGTCGAAAGACAGAAAGAAAATGGCCACCAGTGCTCCTTCATCCAGCGATCCAGAGGCCAAAAAGGTCAAAACGCATATCTCCAAGAAGGAAAAGAAGGAGCTGGACCGATTGGAGGCCGAGGAAATTGCTCGCGCTGAGCGACGCGCTGCAGTCGAGGCAGATGGCGGAGCCAATGCGACTGCCTTGGAGCCGGAGACGCCGGACGAGTTCGACCGGATGGTTCTGGCCAGCCCGGATTCTTCGCTTTGCTGGATCAAGTACATGGCTCATCACATGCAGCGTCAAGAAACCGATAAGGCCAGGCTGGTGGCTGAGCGAGCTCTCGAGAAGATCAACGTCAGGGAAGAGCAGGAGAGACTTAATCTGTATATGGCTTGGCTAAACCTGGAGGTAGACGCCAGTGCCAAGGAGGGTAGCGACGATAAGGTGGAGGAGCTGTTGGCGCGCGCACTTAAGTACAACGACCAGTACGCAGTGTACGTCAAGGCAGCGGAGGTCTTTGCGCGCACAGAACGCCATCGAGAAAGAGCAGAGAGACTGCACAAGACCTTCGCTAAGAAATTTTGTCGCGAACTAGAGCCTTGGACCTTGCTAGGCTCTTACTACTACACCACCGGCCAGCTGAAAGAGGCGAGATTCACCCTCCAGCGGAGCGTGCAAAATCTGGAGAAGAAGCATCACGTGAGTGTCACGACCAAGTTCGCATTGATGGAATTTCGCGCAGGCGAGGTCGAGCGTGGCAAGAGTGTATTCGAGACTCTGGTGACCAACTACCCGGGTCGTACCGACCTCTGGAGTGTTTACGTGGACGCTTTGGTCTCTGCTGGAGAAGTGGAAGCAGCCAGAGCTGTGCTAGAGCGAGCCACCGAGCGAGGATCGGAGTCGCTGCAGCCCAAGAAGATGAAATTCCTCTTCAAGAAGCTCCTGGCGTTCGAGGAACGCCACGGCGATCAACAGAGTGTGGATAGAGTGCGCAAGAGAGCACTCGAGTATGTAGAGATGAAAGTAGGCGGACTGATTGGCGAAGACGATGCGAGCTTGGATGAGCAGGCGTAGGTGGTGGCGGCCCTCTGAAGAATGAGCGCAGATGGACTGTCAAGATGCCATAGCAGTAATACAATGACGATTTCATACTGTACGATGTCTGGCTAAGTTTTCCTTGTCTCAGGCATGACTTCCCAGTTGTCAAATTTTCTCCTGATCGTCTCCTTGGTCGAGGGGGGCGCGTTCAACATGTTCCACATCAGTGAGGAGAAAATCTCCAGCTCAACTGAGGGACAGAAGAAGCTTCCCCGAGGGAAGGATCCAAGGACTGGCTTCACAGAACTTATGACCGGTTGGCTACATCTTCTGCTTCTTGCTCCGGACACTTGGAGTAGTCCCACTAGTGGGGATCCTTCTAAGAATCCTTTCTCTGGCCTGAATTGGCAAGGTCGAGGCTGCAGCGATCTCTTGTCCTCCTTGGAAGTGATTGGACGAACATGCTTAGCTGGCCAATGAGTTGAAGGCTAGCTGCCGCAGCGATGACATCAACATTGAAAAGGTCAGGCCCGATGCCAGCCACTCGCTCCTCGCATTGATCTGTGCAGTGGGCGTGGCATGAATCCTCGCAGGTGACTATGGAACAATCATAGAGGTAGTGGTACTACATCATCTCTCCAATCATGGTGTATGTCTCACTGGATCTCTCTTGATCAAGTCTGAGCTACCTGAACCTCCTCTTGGGTCCTCAGGCCGAAGCCACAAGCTTGTAGGATTGTGTTGCTGGCGTTGCCTTCATCTTCTTGGGACAGGCCATCAAGTCGTTGATGATAGTGGGACTGACGAGCATGGGTCATCACTTAACCTTGGTCTCGCTGTCAGTGAGAGCCCTGGAGAATTGAGTCAAGAGCATTGAACAGTTGTCATTCTCCGCATCGCCCCAATGCAAGCTTGTGGTGTCAGAGTGAATCATAAGTATGTACCGTACGCATATGTGTATTGGGCGCTAAGAACAAATGATGAGCTTGAACTTCATCCCATTCTCTTCAAACAGAAATAATTCTGACACCAGCCTTATTCTGAACAATCTTATGTACCTAAGGCAGTAGTGGGCCTCTTCGCGTATGTCTGCGTATATAGCTAGAACTGTACTGTTCTGTGTAGCAGCTTTAGTACATGCACCGTTATTGCATACCCAGGGACAGTCGCCCATGTGCAGCTACTGCACACGCAGCTTCTGTACGTATATGCGGGTACCATATTTGTGCAGCAGCTGCACACAAACACTGCATTCGTTGCTGCATCCGCTGCATTCGCTGCTCCATCTGCGGCTTGTACGTCCGTCCGTAGCTACTGCATAAGCCGCTGCTGTGTACATGCTTGCAACATCCGTACGTGGGTGAAGGATTTGGCCCCCAAACCAAGAAGTATATTGCACATGGTGTAAAAATGACCTAACCCAGCGGGTCGAGTCCGCAAGTAATGTATAATCGCGAATCTTCTGTAACTAGAATTATAATCTTCTCCTCTAAATCACGTGCTTGGATGGATGATTGATAGTTCAGTACAGCGTGAATCAGAAATCGTCGTCTTGCTCAATCCACTGCTACACGGAGTGCGCAAGCATGCTGAACGTGTTCTTGGAAGCAAGAGAGCAAGCACAGATGCTGGTTGCTATGTTTGTCTGGCAGTCCGTGAACTTGGCCAACTCTGACAGAGTTGACATCGTCGAGTGAAGGATGCAGACCTTCCTGCATGCCAGTGGATGCTTCCCTGGTCTCGTGTGCGCACAAGTCTCGACTGAGCAGACTGCTGCAGAGTCCGTAAACTCTCCGCCGTATGAAGCATCACGTAAAGCTGCTGACCGACACCGTACGCACACTTTCTTTTCAAATAATGCTTTATGTCTTCCTGAATGCATAAAGTTCCAACGGCATCAGTCTCTGGTTTCTGACTTTAAGTGCATGTTGAACCTTGTCTATAGCAGACTCCACCAGCTGTCTCAGCTCGGGAGTGAAAGGGTCCTCAAAGTTAGGCTTATTCTTGCGCAAGTAGGTGTCCTGCCGCATGTTGCGCAGACACTCGTCTCTCTTGGGATCGAGGTCGTCGAAGCCCAGGTGGTTGGCAATCCTGTAGACTTGCTCAGAGATGTTCTGCTTCATTTCTTCGTAGTGCACAGTCAGCAAGTCAGAGCCCATGGAGAGGTAGTCGAGGTAAATGTCCTCCCACAGCGCGATCTCTGCACGTACGAAGTCTCTGAAGAGGTCTGATTGTAAGGAAGCCCCGATGTCCGACACGCCCATGATTCCCGACTTTGTGGCGTCATAGGTGTAGCTCCGGTCATGGTTCCAAAACGAAATGAGAGCTTCATAGGGATTTCTACGTGGAACGATGAGCTTAGTCCTGCAGTTTAACGTGGAGCCAGAAGAACTTGCTTACCGTACGAGCAAAATGGCCCGTCCATGGACCAGCCCCATCTCATGCACCCTGACTTCAAGGTGTTCTCGCCAGCGTGACCATCGTTTTGACTGGTGCTTCGACAACACGGAGAATACTGATTGCCAGCGATCTGGGTCCAGATGGTGAGTCTTGATCAAGTAAGTAGAACCTCGACTGTACCTACAGAAAGTATATTCATGAGACACCAGCTTAAATACACACATTCTATTCCCAAAGATTCAACTTCCAGCAGGCTCAACAGAGAAGGAATCCTTTGTGGGATGTGGCTGCATGCAGGTCCATACTTTGAGTACAACTTGTGCATACTTTTCGTCCTTCGCCAGGTCCACGCATCCTCGTGTTCCGTATCCAAGCACCGAGGAGACTGAGGCGAGGAGCCACTTTGAGCCAGAGCCGGGGTAGCAAGCAAGATGACGTTCACGGAAGGCTCCAGCGACTGGAAGGTTGCATCACGCATCGAATCGTGTCTGTCTTAGGGCTAGAGAAACATGCTCACGCACTTTCGTCGGTGGGGTCCAAGAACATCATCCCGCCACATGTGGAAGCGAGATCCGGCGACTCGGACGTGAACTTGAAAAAGGCCGGCTTGGTGGTGTTCTCGTTCCTGGGACACAGGTCCAGAATCGTCTTGTTCTTGATAGCCTGTCTGGGCTCCTTCTCGTCATAACGAGTAAAGTAAAACCATCCAGCTTGTGCCATGAATCGCTCCTGGGGCAAGTGGACATTCTCACCTACATGGAACACATACCTCTTGGAAGACAATTCCTTGCCAAGACTTAGGTGCATCATCAGGCCATCATCAGAGAACCACATCTTCTCCAACTGCCTGCTTGACAAACAGGGTTACGGTCGGAGTCATCATGTTCGACATACGATGACCGTTTGAGACTCACCTGACTGTGCCCTGTCCCTGTAGAACACCATCATCATCAAAATCTCCTGTGAGGGCGACAACATCATAGCCTGCCAGGTGAATGAGGTACCTTGACTCAGACTTGTCATCCAGGTTGACAAAGAATGCCACACGTGAGTGTTCTGCATGAAGAAAATGCCACCGGCATCCTGTGGGCCTGCCCCCTTTGTAGAAGCCTGCTGAGATCACTTGTCCAGTAAGGTCAAAGCGTACGGCAAAGCCGTGCAAAGCGCCCTGGTGGAAATGCGCCTTCAGCTTGTCCCCGTTGGAGAAGTGCACCTTTGCGTAGCCGTGCAAGAGGCCACCTTTGAGGAAGTGTCCGGCGATGCGATAGGGATTTTGTGTGCACTCGCCACCGACACAGCTCTCCAGGTTGTCAGCGCTCAGGCGAAACGTCAGCACTCCATCACCGCTGGGGAAGCTGTCTTCGGGGTCCACCGGCCCAGAAAAGTCATATTCCTCGGGCTCGTACTCGTGGAGGCGCAGAAAGGGGCGACAGTGGCGGCGACAGTCGGCGGAGACTGGCAGGACCTTCGTCTTGCTGATAGCGGTAGAAACGTTTTCGCTGCGCAAGTGACCAAACCACACCGCCAGCACTTGGATGAAAAGCACTGAGTTGGCGGTGTGGTTCGTGCTGGAGGTGAGGTCGGTGACTGCACTGAGCTCAGGTGGGATGAGGATTCCTCCGGCCATGACACCTCGGTGTCAGGAAGAATTTCTCCACGCTTGGAGGTAAAGTCTACGTACACTGAGCTCGTCTTCCGGTGGAGAGAGGGTTGAACGCCCTTTCGTGCACTAGAGGCCCTCACAGGAGGCCGCTTGCCAGCGCGTGCGAGCGCGTGCGAGCGCGTGGACGAACGCGGACATCAAAATTTCTCTACCTGTGAGTATTCCATTTCATAAGCCATTATTAAGTCCTCTAGGGTGGAACGAGTCCGTCATGTAGAACAAGACGCGTTTCAATGTGGTCTCGATGCCTGAAGTTTTCATGGGGGAATCCTGCACCCCGGGCCACCCATTTCCAGGTAGATTCACTCTCCGGGCCTTCCGGCGCCGGGCGCAAACCCGCAAAAAACCCATGTCTGGGTTGATAGGCTGCTAGGAGCTGTGGAGCAGACCCCTGACCTGCACCAAGGTATGGCTGTTGTAGAAGGTTTGAGAATTTCTTCTTCACCTCAAATCCACCGGTCTGGACGTCCGACCAGCTTTGCCACTGTTCGTGATAAGGTCGTCTGAGATCCTTTGAGGACCATTTCCCAGCTCAGCCCAGAGGCTGGAGTGTCTAGGACCAGGGGTGAACCGATTGCAGCTCTAGCTCGGCTTGCGCTCCAGGGCCAGGTTTAGCCAGCGATATGCTACTAATCTCGCGGGGTTTAGCTTTTGGCAGGGGTAAAAACTGACGACATTGGCTGAAATTTTTCTTCACAAGAAGAGGCAGAAGCTCAACCCCCGGGACAAGCGGCAGCAAAAGGACAGACTGGCTGCTGCGACGTCTGAGGGATGGACTTGGAGCCAAAGTCTTCTTGGATGAGGCCAAGATGGGGCTCAATCCGTATCTAAACTCGACCAAGGACTGCTACTGCTCTCATTCGTGCCAGCCCTCATTTTGGGCATCATTCATATTCTTCTTCAAAGTCATCGAGACTGTTGCAGATGATGCTGGAGATGCTGGCGTCGATAGCCGTCGCCACAGTGACGGCCTCATGGTGCTTGCAACGTCGGAGGGCCCGGGAAGTGAATCCCCTGGAATCCCTAGGGGGGCAGGATTGACCCATGAAAATTTCAGGCAATTTCGTCAACTTTCACCCCCTCAAAAGGACAAATATTGAGCCTCTTCAGAGTGTCCCCTCTCCAGTTGGCCTCCCTTGGAGCACTGCAGCACCAAAATGGGCTGCCGGACCAAAAACCTCTGTGCTCAACATTGTGCCCAAGTATCTCATCATGTTCCACCTCAACAGCGTTTGACCAACGAAGCAGAAGGTTTGCTTAACACACGTAAGCAAGACACAATGGGCCTGATTATTGAGTAAGTAACTTAGTCGTCGGCAGCCATGTATTGTACAGAACATATATTAGGAATTATCACCATTTTGCATGTAATTTTCAGATCATTCTGTCACTCTGGTTATGCTGGAGCTATCGGAAGAATCCCTTCAATGTTGGAAACTTATTCCCGGCCGCAGCCGCCGGCATTTGTTCAGTCTGGTCGGTGTTGGATCCATTATTGAGCGAACTTCCACTGTTTTGCTCGGCCAAGATCTCCCTGTACAAAGTCACCTTGTACTGATAGAACTGCAACAAAAAAGACCTGGACTACACGATATGAAAATCGTCCACCCGTCATTGTGACTCACCAAATTGTACTTGTTGGTGGGGTTGAGAAAGGCAAATCCTTCGGGGTCCCTTTTTTTGACGACGGCCAGCATGTCTGTGCCGTTCTTGGCCACGTAGGAGGCAGTCTTATCAATGAGCGGCTGCATGGTGATTGGCGGGGGTATTACTTCCACCACACCCTCTTCTTTCTTGGGAGATTGTGGCTGCTCTTCGGATACTTGCACCTGCTGTTGCGGCGGTGTCAGCGGCTTTTGGTTCTCCCTGATGCGCTCCACCAGCTTCGAGTAGGCGTTGTTGGAGCTGCTGGTTGTCGACGAGGTCTCTTCACCATCTGTCGCGAGAGATAAAGCACCAATCTAGGTTGCCCAAGGGGAAGAAAAAGTATCTCACCTGCTGACGAAGTGAGCAACGGTGCCGCGCTAGGCATCTGGGCCTTAAGCATCTGCAGGGACTTCTCGACTTCTGCGAGCGCCGCTTGACGCTGTTGCTGCTGCGCCAGTGCCAAGCTGGCGTAATTCTTGGGCCTGGCCCGCTTCTTGGCCAAAACCTGCTTGTAAATGACATGGTAGGGGTTATCCGGGTTCAGGAACTGGAACTTGAGGTTGTCGGCCTCCTTCGCCCTCATCAGGATCTCCATCTGCGCTCCCTGACTTGCAATGAATTCGGCAGTCTTCTCGATGCAGTTGGCCAGCACATGGAGAGAAGGTGCCTCTTGTCGTTGCGCCTGAGTCACTGCCGCAGCATCGTCGTTGCTGCCATAATCGAATCCAACTTGAGCGCCTCGTCGGCGCTCTTTCTCCTGTTGTCTTGTCTCTTCCTCTCGTTCTGCCTCGACCGCTTCGTGCAGGGCCTGGTATCGCTCCTCCTCGCAGAGACGCTCTTCTGCCTTCTCTTCAGGAGTCGGACCAAGCTCTTCGTCGTCGTCTTCTCTAGGTTCGAAAGCCTCCAAGTTGTGCAAATGTCCCCGGCCGTCGAAACGGTCGATCTGGAGGGCCTCGCTTCCCATCCAGGGAATGAGGTAGTGGCCGGCGTCGACGGCAAGCGCGCGCTCGTCGTCCCGGAACAGCTTGCAAGAATACCCGAAGACCAGCAAATTCTCCCCGCCGTTGGACATGTCGAGAGCGAGAGAAGTGGACTCAGACTTCTTGTTGACAAAGTCCTTCCAGAAACACGGGTACAAAACAACATTCATCTGAACAGGGTTACCAATCGAGGAAGCTGTGGACGAGGTTGGTCCTCGTCCACAGCTTCGCCAGCACCGTGAATGGAGGAGCGCCCTCGGAGGAGCTGTGTGACGTCACCGGGAGTTCCGCGGACAGCCTAGACAGTCTAGTACAATGCACAACTGTCGGACAAATGCTAATGCACTTTTCTTTTAGTTGTTCAGTACGAATTACATCTTGATAGCAGATTCAGAAATATTTCCCCAGAACTCGAAATATGCGGGAAGTCCTAACTGAAGGAAAGAGCTGACCAAGCTATCCTCAACAGCGATGAAGATTTTCGTGCTCGTGGCTTTCTTTGCAGTGCTTCATATCGAGGCGCGCCCGCTGGGGGAACTCCTCAATGATCCCGAGATGACACACCTGGGGCAGAATCTAAATGAAAAAGTGCTGGAGCTGCAGGAACATGATGAAGATGTTGCAACTGACACCCCGGAAGTTCCATTTTCTGAACCCCAGGAGTTCCCGCTACCTCTCCGAGACGCTGAGCAGCCCACTGATGGCCCAGAGTCAAATGAACCTGGCATCTCGATTTGGACTGGTGTTGCGGTTGTGATACTGGTACTGTTCGTATTCATATGCGCTTGCATCCAATGTCTTCGTTGCTTCTGTTAGGCTACTGTGAAATGCATTACAGTGCATCAAATACAGTGCTTTGCTTATATACGCAATTATGCATACTTCCTGCCTTTCTTCGTCAAGTCCACAGCTCGGTAGCTTGCATGAGTCAAGTCCTGGGGAAATATTGCTGAGACGAGTGTGGTCCCGCTGGGTCTTGGAGTGAAGGTATGGGGGTCACCTGCAAGAAAGCCGTGGTGAGGCCCGTCTGACCACCAAGAGCTGCAAATACTCCTACCAGATAGCAGAACGGAGGTCCAAGATGTAATTCGTACTGAACAACTAAAAGAAAAGTGCATTAGCATTTGTCCGACAGTTGTGCATTGTACTAGACTGTCTGGGCTGTCCGCGGAACTCCCGGTGACGTCACACAGCTCCTCCGAGGGCGCTCCTCTATTCACGATGCTGGCGAAGCTTATTCACCAACCTCGTCCACAGCCTTCTTGGTTTCCCACAAAACATTCAGCTGTTTTCTGGAGGAGCTGCCAGATACGAAGTTTACACAAGCACAACAAACATCGCGTTGAGTGAGCTTTGCTTCTGTTCAGGCTCATCTCATTCGTCATCATTGCCATGGGTTGGTTCGGCGGCAGCAACAGCGGCGACACGTCCGGCTCAGCCACGAGCTCTTCGACAAGCCTTGATCTCTCTTCTTCTGCTTCGTCTTACGACGATGGTTTCGCTTCCAAGAAGCGGTCTTCCACGGACAGCTACGATCTCTCCTCCGGCTTCGAATCCTCCGCCTTCGGGTCCTCCTCCTCGGGCGACGTGCAGGCGACCATCCAAGCGGAACAACAGAAGATGCAGCTCATGACAGCGGTAAGTCGAGCCTTCCAAAATGGACTGCTCAGGAGGTAACTCTTTTCACGACCTAAGCCAGATCCACAAGATCAACGAAGTCTGCTGGGACACCTGCATCGACTCCGTGGGAAGCTCGCTGAGTGGCAGGAACGAGTCCTGCTTGAGGAACTGCGCCGAGCGATTCGTGGATACCACCCTGCTGATCACCAATCGCTTTGCCCAGCTCGCCCAGAAGATGCAAGGAGGATTGTAATGAGTAAATCGCTATTGGTCGTCCTACAAGATTGGTGCTGTTGTGATTTACTTGCACTCAGTGATAGGGACTGTCGAGTTTGTGTAGTTAGTCCTATTATAAAGAATGATATCACATCAGCGCCGCAGTCGATGCTGCAAAATGCATAGAAAGAGTAACTTCATTTCAAAGGTACAAATTACACCTTAGCAGTGAACGTGAAGGAGATGTGGGGGAAGGTCTTCTCCAGGGCAGCAACGGACGTCGCATTCTGACAAATGGGATTTCCCCTCAGAGACAGCTCCTTTAACCTGCTTAGCTGCTCCAAACCGCTCACGGTTTCCAACTTGTTCCCGTCCAGGTTGAGCGAGGAGCAGTTGCGCAGGCAAGGCAAGAATACCTCAGTTGACCACAGGTTGTTCCCACTTAGATCGAGACTCGTGACCAGGGCTAACCTTTCGGGCTTAGGCACATAAGTCAAGCCCAGGTCCTTCAGGCTGTCGCAGGAACCTTGGGGCACGATGGCCTTCATTGCTTTGGAAGCGGACTCTCTTGATAGCCAATCGTCGTAGAAGTTTTTCCTAATCGGATCGCCTTCTCTAAGCTTCCTGATGTTCTCTTCAATCTCTTTGGTGTTGGCTTTCTGGTCGAGAGCCTTGAGGATCAGAGTCATTGATAGGCGAGTCCACTTAGAGTCAGGTTCCAGCTCAAGCAAGTCTCTGCAGTTCTGAAGATCCTTCTCGAGCACCGCTTTGGTGGGTAGATTCTCAAGGGAGGTTTCGATAGGGTTCGGATTGGTATCATCACAATTGAGATCATTTTCATGGTCTGCATCGATGTCACCACTGGCCGCTGCTTCAAGAGGGCCTTCTCCTTCGAGGACTTTGACCAGAAGAGGAAGAGCTCTCACCATTAAGGTCACTTGGATGCTATCTCCACTTCTAGGCTCTCCATCTAGGACAGCCTCCCACAAACATGAACGATCTGTTCCCGGCTGGCGCGGAATCTGCTTGAACGACTTTGCTTTGGCTGGAATGTCATTGACAGTTATCACCAAATCGGAGGAAGGAACCGGTGTGGAGACGACTACGAGGACAGCAGGTGCAGCGCCGGGCACGAACTTGACGGCGAGGACGCGATCGGGGCCGTTATCATCGCTCTTGCCCATTCCCACAAGCCAGGTGTGATAGAACCAGGCGGACGAGTCTTCCGGATCCGTAAAGGCTGCGTTTTGCACCAACTCGATCTCCTCTGCGCGCTTTTCCTCGCTGATGCAGTTTGAAGGTCCGTCCACAAGGGGGAAGCAGAGCGGCAACAGCTTGCTGCGGTAGTGCCAGGCGGAATAGTTGGAAAAGTTCTTGTTGATCAGCTCCATCGTGTATTCCAGCTCTTGTTCGGCCCTGATACCAGCCTCCTTGACGGCGAACCTACAAAAAGTATCCGAAGGCAATGAAGCACTTCACACGTCCCAGCAATACAGTAGTGGCAACTTTACCTCCTGTGATCCCAGCAGTGGAAGTTCCTCTCGTCGTGGGAGAGAAACTTGTTGCAGAGGGCGACCTCTTTCTCCCAGGCGTCCGACTTCTTTCTGTTGTTGTGCATTTTGAGGAAACACCAGCACCGATGTTGCCAGGCCCCATACGACTTGGGGTTCGTCATCAGGCAGTGTTGCGTCACCTCGACGTCACTCCGCAAGAGACGCTCGCCAACTTCATCTGGTTCCTCGCATCTGTAGGACATCATCAGTGAGGCAAAAGAGCAAAACGATCGCCATCATTCGCATCTCACGAGTGGATCCTGAGCAAAGAATTGAGGGCCAATCTTCTGACACCCCAGAGAAAGGCGATGTCCGGATTCCCTTGAAGGACGGGGGACGACATGTCCAGAAGCTGCCGGAATTCGGGTTCCAGCTCCTCCAGTTTCTTCTCCCCTGCAAGTTCTGGAAGTGCCAAGAGTTAGAACAACTACATCAGGATGAGCGCGTCATCTCTTTCGGACTTACGTTCACGGACGCGAGCTTCCACGTCGAAGATCTCATTCATGGCGGCTTTGAATCGCGCCACTTTTTGGCGCCGCTCGGCTTTCTTCTCGGCCTCCTGCTGCGCGGTCGTCTTCACCTTCAGTCGCCCGTGCATTTTTCGCTCAACTTCAGCAACGTGGCTGAGATCAAGAAGTTCAACAACGAAAAAGAGCAAGAGGTGTCTGCTGTCTCTGATTCGATACGGCAGGAGCGGTCTACGGCAGGAGCGAGGGCGCGTTCAGGGGGGACACTTTTCGAGAGAAAATCGCACGCTGGCATATCTAATCCTCCCTGGTCATACGTATCAAGTTCTAGTCCTCCCTAGATTCATTGTTCTAGTTCGTCTCCTTCATGACCGACTGTAGTGATTCATTGCTATAATTCTCTCTAGTCATCCATTTTTCTACGTATTTCTCCCTCATCCAGGGTTCTTAAGACTAAGTCATCCAACATCCTAGTTCACTTGGGCATTACCATATTCTTGGAGCCAGAGGACACTCTACAGATTTCATGTCTTGACAAACTATATTGAACAGTGGTTTCCATGCTGTTCACAAGCATTTTCGAGCAATTAAGCTTAAAATGGTGCTTTTAAAAAGATATGCGTTCGCATGCCCGCAGCTTGTTTTCTCACAACAGAGTCCAGATCTTGCTGCCTAAAGGTTCCTTATGCCAATCACAGCTGCTTAGCCTAAATTGTAACTTCAGCGGATTCTCCGTGTCAGGTACTCTGTTATGGGGTCAAACCCAGCACCAGGAGGTCAAACTTCTCAAGTGCTGTTAGAGGCTGCACACTTTACTATTGAAGTTGTGAGGTCAGAAGTTCTTCTTATAAGGAGTTCTCATTTATAAAATCTTCTGCTATCCTGCTTTAAAGGAGCTGCCAATTGCCCCATAGACATCTGCAGCCGTGCGAATAGTAAAGAAATGCCACCAACCGGACTTTGTCGAGGACTGAGGTCTGGATCACGGATGACCCAGGCAGGCTTTGTTGCACACGGCATTGCCAGACTTCGTCGTGTTAGATCCAAAAGCTCATCTTCTTCATCGTCATGATTATATCAGCACATAAAGTATTTATATTGTCCTGCTTCTTGTCTGCTAAATGGTCTGAAACTGACTTTTTAGGTGTCACTGCTTTGGAGTTTGACTTAAATGTTACTTTCAGACTATTTGAAAGCAGACCAATAATGCAGGACAAAAAATGTAACAAATTTGTGAATGGCAGCTACAGCCTTGAATGGTTTTTAGTCTGGATTGTGCTGAAGGGCGCTCTTCAGTCTGGGTCCTTTAGCCTAGAACAGTCGGAAGTTCTCTTCAGCACCCTGGATGATGGTCATTCGTTCCTCACACCAGGTGATGCCTGCTGGACGAGGCTACGAAACCGAAGTGATCTTAGGGCTTCTTGATGGCAATAGCATCGATGGCATTGAGAAGCTCCAGAACTTACACCACAGGGTCCACGTCCTCTCCATAGCGGGCCACTGTGGGGAGCCAGGTGCCAAACCGGGGAGGGACACCAAGAATGGTTCCCTTGCGGGCGGAGACTCGGATGGGAGTCTGCCTAAGAATGACGAGGATGACTTGGGGTCATTGACCTCTTTGGGCAAGCCTTTTCGTGGCCTCGCAGACTCGGTGCAAGGCAGGGGCGAAGGTCAGAAACGGGCCAAGGGCGGTGGACGTCTTATACGTGTACGAGCCCAATGCTCTCTGTGCAAGCGTGTCAGGATCTTTAGTCTCCTTACAATTTATTAATATTAATGCTCAATTAATACGCACATATACTGTACATGCACGTATGTACATATACTGCATAACTCAATACCTACTTAAAAATGAATTGCTCTCAGCTATTGACTTTCTTCATCAGTTCTGCCCTCTCCGTCTGCAGTGCCCTGTTGAGCTTCTCCATGGCCCCCAACTTCTTCTTGGCGGCCTCGAGCTCCTTCTCTCGTTCGAGCGCAGTTGCGTTCATGCGTTTCACCTGACAAGGCGGAATTCTTGGTCAACAGTGCACTCACATATATTTACATTACTTAAGTACTTAAAAAGTACTTAGATGCTATCACATTACACATTCATATGCGTATATACCTGCTCGTTGCTGCTCTCGAACTTGTCTCTCCACTCCTGTGTGTCCTGTTCGACCAGCCTCAACTTCTTACCCAGCTTGTCCATCTCCGTGCGAAAGAGGCCAAAGTTCTGAGACGAGTCGACCATGTTCTTGTCCAGCTCCTGAGAGGTGGCTCAAGCTTTACTACACATGGCTGGTGTCGAATCACAGACAGACAGACACTACAGCACTAGTGCAGGGCCATGAGTGACGTCCTTGGGGCCTCACCTTGTATTGCTTCTCGTAGATCTCGATCTGGTCCTTGTGGCCCACCACCTTGTCCAGCAGGGCGTCGTTTTCTTGCCTCGCCTCCAGCAGATCCCGATGCAGTTGGAGTCTCTCCTTGGTGAACTCTGCGTTGGCCTCGGCGCGCTCGATCTTGCTCTTGGCCAGCTGAGCCTCGCTCAACCTGAGCTGCAGCTGCAGCTCGGTGGTCGTTGACGAGATCTTTTTCTCGCGCTCCTCGTACTGCGCGAGCAGCAGGGTGAGCTTCTGCGCCAACAGTGAGTTCTCGTCGCGGAGCTTGGCGTTGTGCGCCGAGTTCGCCTCCATCAAGGTGGACAACTCAGACATGGTGTTCTAAACGCAGAGTAAGGAACAACGACGAACGTCTTATTGGTAGACACTTATTGCTACAATCCCCACATGTGCGTTTATAAAGCCACGTGCATAAGCACGCACGTACCTGGAACTGCTTTGAGCAGTCTATCCGCTTCTGCGTCTCCTCCTTGACCTTGAGGTCTCCCTCTGTCCTGGTCAGCTCCACCTGCGTCTTCAGGGCCGTGATGAGGTGCTGCAAAGTCTCTGTGTTCTGCTCGTTCTTTTCGCACTGCTGCTTCAGGTTGGCCACTTCCGTCCTCATTCTTAAAGCATATATGTATATATTCTTTTCTAGTGCCCCAGGCAGAAGTACCAGACAGCAATGATCACCTTGCGTTCTCGTTGCACACGTCGTTCACGACGAGGCAGAGCTGACTCAACTGTTCCTCTGCGGACAACGCCTTCAGCTCGAACTTGTCCAGGACTTTCTTGACAATGGCTGCGGCACCTTCTTCTTCGTCCGCTACCCCGTTGGCAGCGGAGTCACTGGCGCAAACAGTGGCATTGGCACAAACGGTCGTGATATTACGAGAACTTGTCTCACCTGCTCGACTTCTCCGTGGGCTGCGCCATCGTTTAGCGTCTCCCTCACGACCCAGAACAAGCACGAATGTTCTCTTGAGCCAAGTCCGGAGGGCGACGCAATCAGAAGAAGAGAAAGGCGGATGGAGCCAGAAATAGAAAGAGGTGGCTGATTCATCCCCTCAGCTTCCTCCTCATGTATCGTTGCAATCGTCCAAGTGCACGCAAAGGGTCAGGGCAGACGACGGAGGGCGGGACGACCACACTGGAGGCCTCGGGGCCCCCGGGTGCCAGTGCGTCCAGGACGACAGGGAGCCCAGGTGCTCGGTCTTGTCCGGATTATTTGAAGCTTGTCCGCGTCGTACAATTTAGTAGTGCAAGCCAGACTTTGCCATGCATTGTCTTTATGAGGCCATTCTGAGGAAATGAGCAAGGTCCTCCACGATGGCCAATGTAGGGCATCATGCGGCTGCATGTGCATATCCTGGAACTGTCTTCTCTTCATCACCAAAAAGACAACATTCAAGAATCACAGAAGAACCTCGGCAATCTTTTCGAAAGAGTCTCATGAACATCAGTGCATGAATAAGAGGCTTACTTACACTGAACAGACATGGAGAATAGAATATATAATGCTCCTATGGAAGGCAGGGCCTCAAATGGGCGTGAATGCTTGAAATAACTTACAATGCATTTCAAAAGTCTTTCGAATGATTCAAGAATCATCTCTGTAAATGATATAATAGCAGAGGAACTGAACCTCACAACTAGGAACTGACTTTCAAAACCCGGTGTATAAAAGTAAAATGTATGAAAAAGGCGTGAAGCAAAGATGCCGAACAAATGAAACACTTTCTTTGCGGTCATTTTCTCCTATGTGCAAATTCAGATTTGACTGCAAAGTCCTCTGGAATTTGTCTCACCAAAAGTACATTGCGCGCATGTCAGCTTAACACCTTAGACTATTTATAGTAATCGATATTCGTGGAGTGATTCTAAAGTTTTTAGAAGCACTATTTGAATATGCTGATTAAGGGAGTTGGTAGCACGAATCTGTAATTGTACAACAATTCTTCCGATCTTCCAGTTCTATTCAAGCCATCATTGACTGATGTCGTCCAGAAAATGAAGAATTTCTCAGAAAAATTAACCTTGTCGGGCCTTTTTGGACCACCCTGTAGATACAGATCTATGTTCCATCTCCAAAATTGCCCATAATCAGATCACCCCACTACTTATGTGGTGTCCACGGAGATCGTAAAGCATAACTAGTTGTAAGTGTTTTACTTATGCATAGTTATACTCCACGACTTCTGTGGTGCTGATAAATGTTGGTGCTCAATGATGAAGGGCCGGATGAAGGGCGGGATGAAGGGCCGAATGGGCAGGCGAGGCTGCCAAGTGACAAGTGTCAGCTGGGGAATCACTCACTCACTCCATATAAAAAGGCCTGGAGCAGGTAAGTTTTGTGGGACGAAATTGAGCTCAGTCTTGTTCAAGAGGTTGGAGAGGTCAATCGAGTCAGGTTGATTTTTCGATTTTGCCTGGAAGGATCACGGTGACGTGGCTCGGCAGAGGAGGAATGAGCGTCGCCAGCCACGCCTGCAGCACCATTGCCCTCTGATTCAACCCTGACCGTCTACGTCATGAGCCACAACAGCAAGAGCAGCAGCGTGGCCACCGCCGGGTTTAAGTGGATCGATATCCTGGAGAAGGAATTTGACCGCAGTTTCTTGGAGTTGGACGAGGTGAGAGTCTCGGACGTCGGAAGCTCCGCTGTCACTCTCAACGTCAACATGTTGGCAGCATTGGACAAGAAGCTGGGTCTTCTGTAAGATCAACTTCTGAATGTCTTGCTCTTCAGGTGATTCGTGCAGTAGCCGACGACTACGAGGCTCCCGAGATGTATGAGTCCAATCGGCGGCACCTGAATTCCTTGGGGTCGTGTTTCGCCCAGGTGGTGCACAAAGCCACTGCTATTTTCCAGACGAATGCCAAGTATGACGCGAAGTTGCTACACCTGAGGGAGGAACTGTCTGAGCTGGCAGCCACCACGGAGAAGATCGAGTCTGAGAAGCAATTCCTGTCGTGCAGATTGCAGGCGACACTGTTAGACAACCACACGCTTAAAAGAGCTTTAGAAAAAAACCACTTACCGGATCCCACGGTACCAACTGGAGGAGACTCAAGTGCATCATCTTCCAGGAGATTTAGGTGAAGTGCTACACACTCGGTGCTCATAAGATATCTGTCTAAGGTATAACCATGGTCTCGCTCATGATGCAGATCCGGCAAGAGTAGTAGTATACACAACGATAGCGGTGGCACCGACCAAGAACATCATCCAGCAGAGGCTGAGATTCGACGGCGCCTCGAGGATGAGATGGCGGTTATCAGGAGGGTGGACTGGGACGCCAAGAAGTTGGAGGAGAAGTGCAGGAGGCTCATTGGGGAGAACGACTCATTGAGGAGAACGCAGGTATGCACACAATGCCCATGGTAAGGCCATTCAAGCATTTGGGCAGTGCGTGAAAATGTTCTTTGAACAGGCTGAACTTGAAAGTGAGTTGGTTGGCGCGCGCCTTGATGCAAAGTACCTGGACAAGGAGCTGGCGGGTAGGATACAGCAGATTCAGGTGACAACTTAATTACAAATGGACTCATGCAGCCTACCTAATGCTGTGTACATGGACATTTTAGATCTTATTGGCTGGTGGTGGCACATCTCGTGACCGTAAACAGAAGGTGTGGTCGCAGATCGAGGCTGAGATGCACCTGCAGCGGTCGAAGACCATATCCACTATGTGCTACTCCAAGCAAAAGGTGCGGGAGAATGCCAGGAAGAAGAGAAACCATGATGCATCTCCGAGTACTTGTTCAGAAGATGACACTTGCGGTGCTACCACTAACAGCGATGACCAGGACTCGAGAAAAAGCTCGCTGGATCACGGAGGAAGCGGATTGGTGAGGATCAAGCAGGTAGGAGCCACTTTTTTCATCCCGCACAATTTTTAGTGTCTTAAGCCTGACGACCGGATATTCTGTCTAGGTTCACATCCACAAGAGTGATGTTGAGGAGCTTGGGATGGCTATCTTGGGCGGCCATGAGCATGGGCTGCCTGTGACCATCTCTGAAGTGTTTCCGGACACAGCTGTTGGACGATGCTCCAAGATCCGAGCAGGTGATGTGATAATCTCCGTGAACGGGGACTCCTTCGCCGGTTTAGGTCACTCAGAAGCAGTGCGATATTTGTCAGCGCTGAGAGGCGCCATCAGAATTGAGCTGGAAGAGAGGGTGGACCCTGAGGTGAGAGTACCTACTGCTAGACATCGTCTAACTTCCAAACTGAGTATTGACACCAATTTTCTCATTTTGAATGCAAAAGTCACGCCATTTATTATGCCAACTATGTTATGACAGTTCCTTGATCATATGTGGCCTTGTAGCATTACCTTGTAGTTTTGTAGCATGCTTGACTCCATAGTCCAGATCTGGCCTTTTTTTAAATGTATGCGTCCAAACCGCTCAATACGCCGATGTTCATGGCAATGTTGCTACAGCTGACCGTTGAGCCTTCTTTGTTCCGCGATAGGTGGACGGCGTCTGTGATATGGATGCAAGATATTATGCCTTGTTCGAAGAGGCCGAAGCTCATGAAGACGAGGACGCAGCGGAATATCAAGAGGAAAAGCACGACAGGCGAAACCAAGAGAACACATCCAGCCATCAGGGTAAGACTAGCTTCAGCGCTACGAGGAAAAAGAGTAGCAACAGCTTGAACAGCAACAACTGTGGCAGCACCAGGGACGACGACCTGCCTGCTGTTCATTCAAGTCCCACCAAGAGAGAAGAGGAACCAAAGTGGAATGTATGAGCTGTCAATCTTCGCTTGCTTGCACCTTTTGCACACTTCTGCAGCGCCAACGCCATGTCCAGCGTCATAGTCATGGATAGGACGTGCAAGGGATCGCTCGTCACTAAAGTCGCCTTGTTGTCCGCAGGCCTGAACGTCAGTCATTACAAGATGTCTACGTACATCGTAGGCGTTGTTTTATGAACCAACTACATTCCATAATCTGATCGGGTCTAGTTTTCAATGATCGCATCGGAGTATTCGTTTTTCTTGGATGCGTGTCCAATGTGCAAAAGATTATGTAGAATAGGACAAACTTGAGTGCTGAAACTTGAATGCATAGTGTGATTATCTCTGTTTTCTTACACGAACATGTACGAGTATATTGCATAAATATTTTGAAGTTTCAAAACTCATCGTCACTATTATTTCCTCCAGCCCCGGCCACTGCTTTGGCCTTAGCCGACTTTCTGTTCTTCAGACTTTCCGCGGCCATCTCGTTCACCTCCAACTCGTCGTCGTCGTCGTCGTCGTCGTCGTCGTCGTCGTCGTCATCTGTAAGCATCAACGGTCACCTCTGGTCGCGACTAATACTAGCTTTCAACACTTGCCGTTATTGTTGTTTGCGTGATTGCCACCGTCCAAGATAAGGTCAGAGTCTGAATCGAGACTGTCGTCGTCATCCAAGCCTCCACCCGTCCCACCTGAAGTCCCCAGCATGCTGCCAAAGACCCTGAGGACAGCGTTCATCAGTTTGTTTAGCAAATGACTTTGCCATAATGTTATGAATGTGTATCTATGTTAAATTAGTTGTTTTCGAGTTTTGACCCAGCCGATTTGAGCTGTCTGCGGCCTTAGATTGTCCGGGTGAGGGCAGAGGCCCGATGACAATGGAAGGCCTTTGACAGATCAAAGCAAGGAAAATAACGCTACAACATTTACAAAGTGCAACATATTACAATATGTTACAAAAGTTTGAATTAAAGGTGCCCTTGTTAATGGCCCTGAAGAAAAGGGTGGTTTTAGGCAAGTCCTGACAATATCGGCCAACAAAGGCCAAAAAACCTGGCCAAAAACTATCATTCCAAGAACGTTCCTGTTCTAGCCTAATACGTAATGTATTACAAGTGTTTAACCATGTGCAATTAAGCGAGTTGCACGGTTCTTAATCGCGGACCACTGTGTGCATGCGACGTCCATGTACCTGCTCTTTCCTTGGGGTCCGCTGGGTCTTTTAGCTGACTTCTTAGCCTTGTTCAGCTGCTTCTGCTGGTCTTTGTTGCCTTCTCCAGCCTAGAAACAATGAGTGAGCAGCAGTGAATCAAAGTCAAAGGTCTCGTGCTTCTGCGCACCTCCTCATCCGCGGTGTCGTCGTCGTCGTCGTCATCAGTGCTAGAGTCAAGGTCGTCATCGTCGTCAGAGACGACGTCACTGGAACCCCCTACATGTCAGGCAAAAAGCAATCACACTTCATCAAAACAATCTGCGGACGTCGTTTTTTCACCCTCGAACGATCTCATGTTGTCCTCTTGCTTCATGCGCTCCAGGATCTTCTTGGTAGCCAATTTCCTCTCCTCCATCCTCTCCTGCTCAACACGCTCGAATTCTTCCACCTTTGAACGATTGGCTGCATTTGCATGGCTGGACCAATCTTGTGTCTCACTCACCTGCTGCTCCAAGAAGGCCACACATCTGAACTTGATGATGTAGTCTTCGTATAACGCCTTCAGCTCCTCTTCGAGCTTCTCGTACTCGTCCATGAAGGCTGGGCGGACCTTGATGACGCGTGGCAGTAACACATGCACGATCCAGGTACAAACACGCATGTATCTACCTTTTTGAGGGTGACGAGTCTCTTTTCGCTACGTTCCAGCTCCACCCTCTTCTTCTCGATCTTGGCCTCCAAGTTGGCTTCGTTCGAAGCTACGTTTTCTATGTTGCTGGTTGTTTTCTAAAACAATAATAATATGCGTACATCATAATTCAACTATACACGGCTGGCAGTCACCTTGATGTCGTCTTCGACGCTCTTGAGCGATCCCTTCAGCGCTTGCTCTACTTCAGCTATCTCCAGCTGCCTGGCCAGCACGTTGTTCCTCCTCTCCCTCAGCTCCACCTCCTTGCCCAGCAAGTCATAGAGAGCGGCTCCCTTGGACGTGATCTGTGATCCCAGCTGTCGAGTCTGCTTTAACTCCGACAGCTTCGAGCCGATGTCGAACGTGGGGAGCGTCGAGGAGGCGTCCTGCAACGAGATGCGTGCCAAGCTTGGAAGGACGTTCGTTCACCCATCCGTGTGCGACAATGACAGCCTATCCCCGGCAGAAGTGATCGCATGGGCATGGAGTTCATCTCCATGCATTAAGTTTTCAATGGTGGAGGGAAAAGTCTTTTCTACAGTCTTAACCGTGAGATTGATATATCATACATTTTATATACGTATATAGTAAACCTAGCTGAGGTACCTGGTATTACTCGAGTAATTACAAAACTAAGCTATAAAATGTGAGCCCTTGTCCTTTGCACAGTCCATGTACTTCATGCAGTCCGTTGCATAGTCCGTGGACTGCACGCAGAGGAAAGAGAATTAGAGTGCGAGAAATCTGAAGCAATTTTTGTAAACCACCTTCAGCAGTTTCCAGCCAAGGACATTTTGAGGTGGAGGACACGACAAATGACCAGGAGAATTAAGCCATGCGCATTTTTGGAACTATAAGAGATATTCATTCAGTGACTGGGCTGAGCTGGGCTGTCTGGGCTGGCCTGCTGCTCTCGCTGCCCATGCTGTAAAGTCCGCAAAATCGGAGTACTAATAATATATTGTAGTTCCGTATTATAGCATTGTATTTTCCGAGTTTTGATATGAGGCCGAGTGTTTTCAGTGCTCATGACACTAAAAAGTAAAATGAGTGAAAAAATGTAAATAGACAAAGACAAATGCGTAAATCAGAGATAACACTTAAAAGGACTTGGCCGTTGACATGAATCAGGCCCAAGTTTCGACTGATAGCGACAAGGCCGCGAGATCAGCCTCATCTATGGGGTACGCAGGTGTCCCCTGCGATGTCATCGCATTGGCTCACGTAAAGCAGCTTAACTATTTACCAATCCTCCTGCGTGCAGCTGTAGGCAAGCGCCCGCTTGGGTACTCTTCGTACTTCTTGATCTCGGAGCACTTGGAGACTTGGAGCAAGAGTGTGAAGAGGAAGGCTTTGGTGCCGCGCTGGTGATCCTCGTGCTGTCACTGTTTGTAGCACCCTTGGTCTGACTTGCCTCGTCTGTGAGGAGGACAAGTCAAGATGAGAGGAGCTGCACTCAGGGTGGCCGTGCTGCAGTGTCAGGGGGCGTCTTCGGGACACGCAATGGCAGTGGCCGGAAAGTCTTTAGTGGCTGCCTCCTGGAGAGGCCTGCGGACGACCAATGCCCTCAATCAGAAGACTGAGGCCAAGAGGAGCCGTGTGCCCCTCCTCGCTGGAGGACTGGCTGCTGCAGGATTGGCCGTAGGCATTACTTACTACCTCTTTGATGGCGAAAAAGAACAGGTTGTCGAGCAGAAAAAGAGGCCACAAGCTGGAGAGAGGGTCCAGGGCTTGAAAGACTATTCAGCTGACGAGATTGCCAGACATAACAAGATCGACAGCGACGTCTGGGTGAGTTATCGTGACGGCGTCTACGACATCACCAAGCTGATCCCAAAGCATCCGAGCAAGAAAGAAGTCATCGCCTCAGCTGCTGGAAAGCCGGTAGAGCCATTTTTTGACAAGTATCCCGTGCACAAGGGTAATCCCCACGTTCTGGACTGGCTAGAATCGTTCCGGATCGGCAACCTACGGGAGAAGAATCCAAGTGCTGGAGATAGGGTTGCCGGACTCCGAGAGTATTCCGCAGCAGAGGTGGCAACGCACGCTGATCCAGACCAGGACGTCTGGGTGACCTATCGGAATGGCGTCTATGACATCACCAAACTGATCCCCAAGCATCCCAGCGATAAAGAGATCATTGTGCAAGCAGCTGGGGGACCTGTAGAACCATTCTGGGAAGCGTATCCAGTGCACAAGGATAATCCGCATGTCTTGGGCTGGCTGGAATCACTCCGCATTGGCAACTTAAGGGAGAAGGACGTGCGGAAGTAAACGTACAAGGACGGGACAATCTACTTGGACTTAGGAAAGCACTTGTCTGTTTAAAACTCGGCGCGTTTGACTTGACTATGAATAAAATGGGTACCTCCTCATCGTTGCCGTCGTAAGGTTTGTTGTTCTTCATGGCCTCGTAGAGCACTGAGGCAACTTTGATGATCTCTTTGACGGAGTACCCGTCTGCCTGATACAGCTTCTTGGCGTGCAGCTTGATGTGCGCCTTGGTGGCCATGAACTGCACCACTGAACGTATAAACATCACACGATCCTACAGAGAGAGAAATCCACCTTAAGGGAGCTCGCTCAGGTCAGGATCAGGCTCACTTGCTCGGTGTCGATCTCTGTCGGCAGGTCCGAGTTCGGCTCGAACCTCTTGACGAGCCAGGATAGCATTTCTCCCACCAGCTGGAAGTTCGGCTGACGGAAGTTCTCCATTGAGATGAGTCTGGGGTAACCGAGCGCCCGCATCATCTCAGTGAGGCTGCGCAAGTCCTTGAACGACATCTTTTAATCTTTGTCCAATGCGGTGTAAACACTCGTCGGGCACAGAAATGTCACTGAGGAATGCCTGGCAGGTATGACTTTCATGGAGAGGATAGGAAAGTTGTCCTGGTACATGGACGTGCTGAACATGTGCACTGTGCTCAGCACCCTCAAGGGGTATTCGCACAGGTGATGGAGGGTAAGATATTCATAGTCAGTGCAATTCACGAGCAGAATTTCCCCCAACACCAAAATAATTGAAAAATTTCGTTTCGATTTTACCGCTACGATTTCCACCCGCTAGATGGCGATGAACAAGAATTTCTCTGCTTTAAGCGGTCGTCGTCTGGGTTCAGGAAGTTATGAAATGAGGGGTCTTTGCCCAAATAGTTATTATAGAGGTTCAAAGCATACGAGCACCAGGAAAACTTACTCTTCATCTTCTTTGCGGACTACATAAGTTTATGTATTTAGGGGATAACAGATTGTTATGTTGCTATCTCGTAGACTGCTGATGAAATATTCTCATGATTATTTGTTCAACAATGATGACTTAGTTGATGTCATATTTAAGGTCATTTTCATTCATTGCAATGTCATCCTTGAGCATAACAATTCTTGTGGTAGTCATACTTTAATATCGCTGAATGTTACTGAACCCGAATTCTTTGTCATACATAGAGACCTTATAAGCATGCGAAGATGGCCATGGCTGATGCAAGCCGATGCAAGCCGATGCAAGCCGATGCAAGTTCATGCTTCTCCTTTGATATAAGAAAGCAGACGAGTTATGCACAGACCTAAAAAGAGTTATGTGGGACGAGAAAAAAAAAGCAGCTGCAGGGTTGCCACATTCTTCAACAATACATTTTGGTGGGTTGAACTGAAATCAGCTGTCAGAAAAGTTGGGAACCGACAAACAGCAAAAAATCGAAGACCAGAAGAGAGTGAAAACCATCGAGACAGCGCAAGTGTCGCTCTTTGCCCACCAAACGCCACCGTCCTCGAAGGCGGGAAGGCGCTCCCGTTCTTCTCTAAGATGCCCTGTCTGGACCTGGGCGCAGGCAAGTCCTCAACGAGCGGGCCAGCGGAGGCCACGGCGACGATCAGCGGGAAGATCACGCGATGCGTGACCGATGTCACACACTGGTCGGAGAGTGAGGGATCGCCTACTGGAGGAAGCTCAGGAACGTCAAAAACGCAATAATTTTCCTTCAACGGCTGGACGTCTGCAACTTCGGAGAGAATGGCGATACGTGGACTGCCTCGTCGGGCCGTGCTGGCCGCCCTCGTCGTCGCCACGTTGCTTCTCACAATCTTGTATTACTCGCGCAAAGTGAACCAGTTGAACAGCTTGGTGCCCGTGAGGAAGCCCTTGGCGGACAACTCCACATCGTTCACACGGAGGACGGAGGAGCAGCCGCTGGATGTCGTTCTCAAGGAGCCTCAGTCTTCCTCCTCCCAAGAATGTCGGCCAGTGCCGAAGCGGTCGGCGGCAGACATGGAAACTGTCGATATACTTCCTACATTGAACTTTGAGGTGAGTCCATCGCCGCTATCGCAGTTTGACCTCAGTCTCAGACATCTTTGTAGGCGGAGTGGATCGAGCGTCGAGAGTACTGGAATGACCACATGCAAAAGCGTTACGAGCGCCGTCGGAGAGACATGTGGTCCAAGGTGCCACTTCGAGTCTTTGTGGTTCCTCATTCACACAACGACCCAGGCTGGCTCAAGACCTTCGAGGGTTACTTCAACACGGCTACGAGAACGATCCTAGATGGCGCAGTGGATAAAATGGTGAGACGCTGGGAAACGCTTCAGTGAGTTGCATATTCATTTTGCTTGACCCACTGACGATCACGATCCTCACACTGCAAGTATCAGAGCGTAAAGACGATACCGAAGCTCGTCGAGGGTGATGAGCTGACGATCCAGTTCGTCTCGGCCAGTGTGCTGATTTGCAAACATGGTGGGAGGGCAAAAAGCACCCAATAATGCTCGTCTTTTCAGACCAAATATAAGGACCTCACGTTCGTGTGGACTGAGATGGCGTACCTATCAAAGTGGTACGAGACTGCCCACGACGAGCGCAAGGCCAATCTGCAGCACCTCTTGGAAGAGGGCAGGTTTGAGATCCTGACAGGCGGGTGGGTCATGACAGATGAGGCTAATGTGGACACATTTGGGATGGTGGACCAGTTGGTGGAGGGTAAGGACTGTTAGTGAAGGCGAATGATGCGAGGCTGCATTTTTTCTCTGTTCTTCAGGACATCAGTGGATGCTCAACTACCTAAACGTGACGGCCAAGTCCTCGTGGTCTGTGGATCCCTTCGGCCATGGCGGGACTTTTCCCTATCTTCTACAGGTAACACAGGCTTCTTGATGCTCTTGCCCAACGCGCAATACTCAGACAGTGAATGATGCGCAGGCTTCCGGAATCACTGGAATGATGATCATGCGCATACATTATGCATGGAAAGAATGGTTCGCTCGAGAGCAGCAGGGAGACTTTTTGTGGAGCCAACAGTGGGACTCCAGCGGCAAGCACTCCATCCTTTGTCACAACTTCCCCTACGACATCTATACCGTGAAGGAGTCATGCGGGCCGCACAAGCAGATCTGTTTGGAGTTCAACTACCGCAAGGTACCCGGAGACTACGGCGAGTACGCAGCCAGGTGAGAGACTTTTTTGCACTTAGCGACCTCTGGAGCGAGACGAAAGCACGTGCTTCTTAGATACACACCCGTGCACGGAGCCAATGTCAAGGAGCGTGCAGAGCTCCTGTTGGATCAGTATGGCAAGACCGGATCCCTCTTTCCCCATAACGTTGTTCTGGCGCCTCTTGGAGACGATTTTGTGTACTCTCACGAAATCGAGTGGGACCAGCAGTACTCAAACTACAAATTGCTCATGGACTTCATCAATCAGGTAGGTTGTCGCAACTGTCATGGTCCTGACTCGGACAGCGACGAGCTCGTGAATTTTAGGGTGATTACAATGCCGAGGTGACGTTTGGTACTCTGTCAGACTACTTTGAGGAGGTCCGGAGGAGAACGTCAAGGTATACATACAGCTTTCATGCAGGCCACGTACATGACACTCTTGACTACGAGTCTCCTTCCAGATTTGACACCTTGAACGGCGACTTCTTCGTGTACAGCGACATTTTCAGCGAGGGCCGCCCAGCTTATTGGAGCGGTTACTTCACCACTCGTCCGTTCATGAAGCTCCTGAGTCGAGAATTGGGCCAGCACCTGAGAGCCACCGAGATCCTCTTCACCCACTGTTATCACATCGCCAGACAGCGAGGCGAAGATGTCCGAATAAACCAGTTCGCCACGGCCTACGCGAAGCTCATCACAGCGAGAAGAAACTTTGCTCTCTTCCAGCACCACGACGCCATCACTGGTAAGTGTCTTGTTATAAGGATCATTTTGGTTTTGCAAAGTTACCCTCTTTTGGGTCCAGGCACTTCCAAGCAGGCTGTGATGCACGACTACGCTCTGAAGCTGTTCGACTCCTTACAAACTTGCCGCGGAATCGAGAAGCTGTCGTTCCAGTTCCTCCTCGGCGTAGGAACACAAGACCCATCTGTTGTCAATGTGGTCGAGGACTTTGAGTGGCCGTCCTACCAAATTCCACCGTCGTCGCTCCCACTTAATCTTGACTCTTCTACTTTCTTGCTTGTGTTCAACCCCTTGGCCGAGACCAGGACCGAAGTGATCTCCTTCTTTACCCAAACGACTGACGTTTGCATCAAGGACCCCGACGGCAAGGATCTGGACTTGCAGGTGCTGGAACATTTGAATTGCCTGTGCCCAGATCTCGTTTGTACGTACGGGTGTAATCTTCTTAGGTGAACCCGACTTGGAATGCGTCCAGTGACTTCAACTTGGACACGCACTTCGTGGAGGTGACTTTCTTGGCCACGCTGACGCCGCTGACGCTGTCCCGCTTCTCCGTTAGCAAGTGCGAGCGGTCTAGAGAGCGCACACGCGTCTTTTGCTTGCACGGATGCAACAGCGGCGACAAATACCACGCCTTCGAAGTTGCCCCGAAGCCCGAGGGACAGATCAGAATCGAGAGCTCAGAGTTGTTGCTGGCCTTTCACCCAGATTCTTTGCTGCTGGATAAAATTACCCACAAGAGAAGCGGCCGGTCCATGCCAGTGGCGTTGGAGTTTGCGGCATATCCGACCGCTCAGTTCAGGTAATACGCTTCACTCGTACAACAAGCTCTCATGGAGTCTGTCATCATCGCCGTTGCCTTCAGGAACGGCGCTTACCTATTCAAGACAGACAGTCGCATGCCCGAGAACATTGCCATCTTCGGGGAGAAGGATCTGAAGGAGTGCGTGGTCGTGTCCGGCCCAATCTTCTACGAAGTCACGTTGCTCTTTAAGTCTGGCACATCACGATATGAGCCGGCGATCTTTGCTCATACTGTCAGACTCTTCCACAGCAGGTACATATAGCATTCAAGACCTGTACCTGCAGTATAAGGTGAACCGTTCGACTGTAAACGTATTGTTTTGCAGCGACAACCTGAAGAATCGGGGGGTGTACATAGAGAACAACTTTAACTTTGGCGGCAGTGAGAACCACAACGACGTCGACCTGTTCATGAGGTTCAGGTCGTCCGTGAAAAACGGAGTAAAGGAGCCCACCTTCTACACTGATATGAACGGCTTTCAGGTCAGTAAGCAGATGGCTTCTGGCTCATCTGAGAGCTCATTTTAGCAATTGCCATCGCGCTTGCAGATGGAAAAGCGGAGAATCGTGAGGCAGATCAACATCGAGGGAAACTATTACCCTATCACTTCCATGGCCTACATCGAAGACCGTGAATCCAGGTACGTTGTTACATGGAGCGCCTTGCAGTTCAGCTGGATCTCATCAGTCGCGTGCCCTCAGATTAACCCTCCTGGTGGATCACGCCATGGGCGCCACGTCGTGGCAACAGGGTTGGCTGGAGGTCATGGTCGACCGACGCTCCACATTCGATGACGCCCGTGGCATGGGCGAGGGCGTCTTGGACAACAGAGAGACAAAGCATAGATATTGGTTGCTCTTTGAGCCCAAGCTCCAAACGGGCGAGGACCAAGAGAACTTGCTCAGTCTTCCCTCGCAAGTCGCCAGTGCCCTCTCCAGGCATCTCAACCATCCTCCCGTTCGATATGTTGGGCGTCCTCCGCCAGGAAAACTCCACCAAGAGCATCATTTTCGATCCCGAGTGGAGCTGGGCACAGACCAGATGCCATGTGATGCCCATTTGTTCAACCTGAGAACATTGTCAGATAGCAATTTTCCTACAACGCCGAGCAGGGCGGCTCTCCTAATCTTGCACAGTCAGCCTAGCGATTGTGATCTTGCTGCGGCCGCAAGCTGTCAGAAGCCCAACTCTTCCTCCTCTCAGCCGTTCAACCTGACTCTGCGTGGAGGCCTCGTGGTCAAGAGAGCGGTCAAAACGTCTCTAACTGGAGTGATTGATCAAGAGGATCTGCCGCTCGACAGCCTGGACAAAGTCACCGTGAACATGATGACCTTGGAGGCACTGAAACTCTTCTTCTAGAGCAATTGCAGTGCTGTTCATTTGAAGCGACAGCATTTTCTTGGGCTTCCATGACTTCTTTCTCCACAAGACTCACTCACATCAAGTATGTGCACCTTAGGTGCCAATGCAACCTCCTACCATAGGGAACTCATAGAGTGACCAAACGGGTAAACAGACCAGGGTCTCCTGTCAACAGCTGTCCCTCTCTTCCATAAGCCTGGCCAAATCCTACATACGCAGCTTCCGTGAGGATTGACTTGCCAGGCTTACGAGATCATCCTGGCAGCCTAGACAGAGTTTGACCAGTCTATGTGTTGTCTATGCCACCTACGTGTCATAGAAGGCCCACGTCATCCAGGAGAACAATCTCAAGACAGAAATCACTAGTCATACATTCAATAATCCTTCAAGTCGAGCTGCTTCTCAACGTACTTGCTTTTGTGCTTTTGCACAGCTAAAGTCACTCAAATCTTTGTCACAAGAAGATGATCTGTTTTAAAGAGCACTCCACTCAACTTAGAAATCTATGTACAAGCATGTATCTTACGTATAAACTAGCATTTTAGGAATATGTGTGTACCTAGTTAACGGCATATTACAGTATAATTGAAGTTAGGTCGATGTTATATAACGTTATATCAACTTTGTACCGTACTAACTCTTTCCTCCAGCATCACACAACCTTCACTCACTCACAGTTTAGCCTTTACTTGTAACAGCTGGATAAATATACCGGATAACCTTGACGAGCCTAACAATGATCTGGTAGAAGTGTAGGAACTCTTGGACAATTGCAGCTGATGCGGGACTGGAACAAAACACAGCAGAGGCTCGATCGAGACTTCTGCATGAGTGGGAAGACTTCTTATATCAGTCCCGCCAGTCACTCTGAGCCCAGGACGACCCTCGTCTGCTTGGCCACAGTAGCTGTCATCTCGTGCTTGATGCTCTTGGCTACCCCGCGATTGCTCACGCTCCTCACCAGATCCATGATGTCGGCCTCCTCCTCTTCTTCCCCCTACTCCATGGTGTTCGTCACCGCACCAAGCGCTGAGGTGGCCAAGAAGTTGGCTGGAGACATCGGTAAGCGCACTCTCAGTATGAGGGGAACTGTTGTACGTGGAACTGAACCTTGTCACTCGCGTAGTGAGCAGCAAACTGGCAGCCTGTGTGAACGTCGTGCCTGGCGTGACGTCGGTCTACGAGTGGCAGGGCAAGATAGAGAACGACAACGAGGTGCTCATGATGATCAAGACTCGTACGGCGAGGGTGGCCGAGTTGAGTGAGTTCGTGGCCAAGAACCATCCTTATGATGTGGCGGAGGTCATCGCGACGTCCATCGAGCAGGGAAACGAGCCCTACTTAGACTGGATCGGAAAGATCGTACCTGAGCAAAAGCAATGACGGACTTGAAGGTCTCGTGGTGAGATGTGTGCCTAATAACAACTGTCTGAACGTCCCCTCCTGCAGAAAACATTTGTTGAATAAAAACTTTATAAAACAACGGAGGTGAACAATTGAAAGTAGGTGTGAACAACCTTTTTTAGGGTTGTCCAGCGTCGTGAATCCGGACCAGCGGCAGAGCAGGTTGTCCAGCGTCGTGACCAGCGGCAGAGTTGGTCACAACCACGTCGTGGCCGAATCGGACGTTGTCTGCAGGAATCCCTGCATCCTTGCCCAATTGTGACCAGACTGGGTTTGGATCTTCTCCTGGAGAGTCTCTGAGAGAGGTGAAATTTTGGCCGGGAGTGCCTGAAAGGGTGCCCACTTCATCAACGGCCACGCCATGGGACTGATCTGGACCAAACCTGGCACGAAGATCCTCCCATTCCTGGTAAGGACCAGCGATCGTGGTTGAGAAGACGATGGAGAATTTGGATCCAATGCACTCAAATGCTGGATGCGAGCTCAACGTATCGGTTCGGTATGTCTCCGTCCAGCATGCGGCGAATCACTCAGTGCTCTCGTCATGCACGATGAGTACACTTCATTGCATTGATACCGGTAGCTTTTGTGCACATTTGTAGCCCAAAGAGTTACTGTAGTTTCAACGAAACACGTGCAACTCGCCTTTCTAAACTAAATCTGTACAGCGCGACTTGGATCCACTGGTCCGAATGTACCGAGCGAAACTTGACCCAGAGGATTTTAGCTGTCACAAGTTGCACAATTGCAGCTCACCTCTGAATGTCATTGACTTGTACTGTAAAGTTGGAGTTCCACTTGGACTCCCCAAAGTGTCACCTCATGGGTTTCAGAGACTTCGTAGTCAAAGAAGAGAACGAGTGCTTTGGAACTTAGAGGTTTGAGTGGTGTCACTGTTCATATGCTCCATGAGAGTGTGAGTGAGCTTTCAGCTCCCTCGGCAACGTGGACGTCTTCAGCTCCGTCCTCTGCGTCTTGCAACCATACGGAGGCCCCTGCTCCATGGGCTTCTTCTTGCACAAGTAGCCAGGAAGGCCCGCGGGGCTGATGGAAGGCACGGCATCACCCTTGAGTGGTTTATTCACCAGGGGGACGTGAGCTCATCAACACAAAAGTCCGACTTGACCGACAAGCTCCTGACTTCTACTGAGAAGTCAAGGTCAGTGGCGTGACCCTGCTTAAGTCCAAGCTGCGGGATGTGAGTCATGACAGATTGGCAAAGATGGAAAAAGCATGCTGAGACTGCAATACCACAGAAGACACCGAGTACGAGAGCAGAACAACCCCTCCCAAGCTTGAGGACGTACCTGGCGTTAAGGCACATCCGGATAGAGTCAAGAGGGAGGGCACAGTAGTCCATCCTGTTGCCTGCCTGCTCTGGCGAGCCTGTCATTAAAAGCTAACTCAAACTCTTCCCATTCAACGTTGAGACGTTGGATCTGACCACCAAGATGACTGCCATCGCGACACTGCCCGTCGAGGCCTCCGCCAGTGGGCAGACCAAGGTCTTGCGAATTTCAGGGCATCGCTCTCGGCCAAAAATTCCTCGAACAAAATTCTATTTATGAGAAGAAATTCCTCCGTTGGCGCTATCGATACGCCACGCCAGACGTTGCCGGTGTCGTCCTCATCCATCGTCCATGTGGACGTCCACCAAATTAGCGTCTCATTATGATCCTCACTTCGTCCCGATCCGATCCGGTGCGAATCTCTTGCGTCGTCACGTTCCCCTGGCCCCCGATGTCGAGACGCCAGGGTCGGGTCCCTGTCCAACTTCTCCCAGTCCGTGGCTTCCTCGGCGTTGCAAAGCGGCATTTGAACTTTTCGAACAGCCAAGTGCACGACGTGACCGAGTTCCTGGCCAAGAAACACATCCTTCTGAGACGGTTGTTAGCGACATGTCGGAGGTCATCGCGATCCCTATGGAGAAATCAGCCCTTCTTTGGATGGATCGGGCGTCAGAAGGAGCAAGAAGAAGAACATGAGTGACACTTGAGAAAAATTGTTCATCAATCTGTGTTTCCTTCTGAATATGTAGAACATTGATAAGAGATCGTTGTCCGGAAAACATCACCGTAACAGGGACTTACTGCTGTCCCCCTCTATGGACTCGTCGTCCTCCGCACTGCGCGTGACCCACTTTCAGTCGCGCACTTGCAGCTTTCCGGCGACTCCATGTCCTGACTTTGCTGCCCTCGCAGCTGCAGCTGACAGCTTCGAGCGTGACTGACTTGTGTGTGACGACGGAGGAGCAAAACGGGTTCCGTCATAAAAACTTGACCCCGTTTGGATTTGTTCAGCCTCAGTTCCAATAACTTTTGGGACGGACCAAGGTAAGGATGTCAGTAATGTCAACTCGACCTTTTGACTCACCCTGCTCAAGACTCTGGAGGCTCTTCCAGTCTTGCATAGCCAAAAGTCTCAGGGGGTGTAGCAGACAAGATGCCGAAATCTTTGTAGCGGGTGGGGATTTCTTGGATATCTTGTACAATATGGAGTAAATGAAGTCAAAAATTTGTCATCTGCCCTTTGCCAAAAGCAAGGATAGATCAGAAGATGTTGAAACCTTAACCAATGCATTGATCCCTGAAACCTGGCTTTGGTCAGAAGATCACGCTGACGCAATATGAATGCCTGATTCTGATCCAAATCGTGATCTCAGGGACCTTCTCCATCCATCACGCCTCAGCACACTGAACTGTTTCATTCATCTGCGTTGGCTGCAGTCCAGTCCAAGCCCTTCATTCAAGCATTTTTCATATGAAAGCTCAGTAAAGTCTGAGATGCTTTTCACTGTCCCGCTAGAATTTTGCTAAGATGCGCCTGATCATTCTCGACGACGATGAAGTGGTTGCCACCTGGGCAGCCAAGTACGTGGCCAAGCGAATCAACGAGTTCAAGCCCAATAAGGACAAGGTGTGTCTTCTACAAGTAATTTGAGTGGACATCTTTGGAAAAGTGATGATTCCAGTTCTTCGTGCTCGGCTTGCCCACTGGTGGCACCCCTCTGAAGATGTACAAGAAGCTTGTGGAGCTTCACAGGGATGGCAGAGTCTCCTTCAAGTATGTCAAGACCTTCAACATGGATGAGTACGTCAACATATCCAGGGATCACCCGGAGAGCTACCACTACTACATGTTCAACAACTTCTTTAAGGTGTTGCAGTCACGACTAAACCATCATGAAAGAACCCCTCCAATACATGTGTCTTCCAGCACATTGACATCGACCCCAACAACGTCCACATATTGGACGGGAACGCCACTGACGTGGATGAGGAATGCAAGAGGTACACGAGCAATTACACGTGTGCATTGCTTAATCAATGCCCCAAAACATGACCAGGTATGAAGCTGCCATCGTTGAGGCTGGCGGCGTCGAGCTCTTTGTTGGCGGCATCGGGCCCGACGGCCACATCGCGTTCAACGAACCAGGGTCGTCGCTCGTCTCCAGGACCAGAGTCAAGACGCTCAACCAGGTGTGTGCGGCATCTCATTTGTCCAGGCTCAACTGTGGCATCAGAGAATTATTGGATGTCCTACTTTTTGCCGCAGGTTATCAGAAACCATCACGTATGTTGCAAAAACAACCCCCACCTATGTATGTTTTACCCACTTATGTAGTCTCGCCACTCATACTGTGTTCCTTTTTGCTGCATTACATGTGTACATTGGCATAGAAATACTAATTCACTGCACATCATAGATATTTCGAGCCTTTTGGGATGTCTCACTTCAACATTTCCCTGATTAGGACACCATCATAGCCAACTCGCGCTTCTTCAACGGCGACATGAGCAAGGTCCCTAAACAAGCCCTGACCGTGGGCGTCGGCACCATCATGGACTCCAGAGAGGTCATGGTGCTCGTCACCGGTGCTCACAAGGCTCTGGCTCTATCTAAGGTAAATGTGTGTGTGTGTTTGTATCCTGCTGACCCCGTCTGTGGAATCCACAGGGGACCGGAGAGACGGGTTCATGGAAGCGGGCTTGTCAATCCTGGTGAGGGAAAGCACTTGAAGAAGTCAAAAAAGCAAGTTTTAGTACAACCAATGTTAGTTCTACTAAACAGGCCCGATTTGGGGCCCATTCTATTTGGGATTTGGACCCTCCTCTGCCCCCCCCCCCCCAAAAAAAAAAAAAAAAAAAAACGTACCCCGTGAGGTCTCGATTGGTGAGTTTGTTTCCGTAGGCGATCGAGGAGGGCGTGAATCACATGTGGACCGTTTCTGCACTCCAGCAGCATCCTCGCTCTCTGATTATTTGTGACGAGATGGCGACCCTGGAGCTCAGGGTCAAGACTGTCAAGTACTTCAAGGACCTGTGGGAGGTGCATCAGAACCTCAACAAGGAGGACGAGCCGGCGTCTGTCGTGTACTCTGAAGTGACTGGCAGAGACAAGGAGTGAACTTGGCAAACAAATTTCAGGATTAACTACGTACGAGTACTCTTTCTACACATACTTTTTATATGTTGTTCCATAGTATAATAGTGTGTGCCATAAACAGAAGGCGAGTATGATTTGATCAAAGCGGTCTACCTCAACCATAGCTATGCACAGTGGAACTATAGACTGATGTCTGCACCTCTGGCCTTTGGAATGACATCCCAAGTGTTGCTGTGACACTTTTCATCCCCATTCTGCAATACATTGATAGACAAAGAACTTTGGATTGTTGATATACAAAAAGTGCTTTCTACCTTGCTGTCGAGTACTCATGTACAAATAAGATGTCTTTAGACAGTCAGTAAACTGTACAGACTGATGTGTCAACAATGTATTATTGTAAGACTCCTGTCCCCACCTGCTTGCTGCACTGACCTGTCCATTGATATCCCTTTTTTAATGGATCCTTTGGGTCAATCCTGCCCTGTTAGAGGGGAGAGAAAATAGGAGTATTTAACTACTCAACTCCATGAATCCTGTTTGGGGGGGACTCCCACTGCCCATTGTTGATAGGAGGGGAGGGCAGGGGACCTTAACCACCCCATGAGGTGTCCCTCCCGCTGCCACCAAGCTGGGTAGGTTTCATCCAACTTGAAGGAAACTAGTATGACAGACACATGAGCAAACTTCCTTCATCAGGTAGTCCTAGAATTGTCACTGTTCCAACGAAAACGTTTCAGACACATGTTCTACCCATGCAGATATTGTAAAATAAATCTTTAGGCATCTCAAATGTGTCGACATTTGAATAAACATGAAGCAGCTTTGTGCCACTGCCAGATTCTGTGCATTACATCAATCCAGTATGTATATACATCTATATATAGCATATCGTTAACATCATCGAGGGACAGTTTTTCCTAGCTCCCCATGATGCACCTGTTCATTCTCCTGGCACTGTGGTCATCCTCGCTTGCTCTCTCCAGAGGCTTCGCCTCAGAGATCCGAAGTTATCTGAGCCGTGGCGATGCTGACAGGGACCGCGACATTGCCATGGACGACCCAGTCACTCTCACCGTGTCCAGCGAAGGCGTGAGTCAGGGTTGTTCACGACCAAGTCAAGGTCGCTGACGGTCACGTTTCAGGTCCTGTGCAACTGCAACCCCCTGGCATTCGAGTTCGAGCAGTTCGAGATGGTGAAGGCTTGGTGTCGAGACCAGCCCACCGAGACGTGTCACTACCCCCAGGATGCTTGGCTTGGTGAGGATGAGGTCAAGCAACAGGAAAACTACTGTCTTTTCGACCAGATGAATTGGGTAAGGACTTTTCTGGCCTCGGGGGCTGAAGCATCCAAGAGCGACATCTCAAGCTACATTCTGTGTCAAGCTCCAGTTTTCCATCTTCCCCTACTTCTGTAGCTGACAAAGGATAGACGCAATGTGAACTACAAAAACTTCTTCTCGTACATCGACGCGGGGGCCACGGAGTTGAACATGTTGCAGGCGGAGGACGTGTGCAAGGCCGAGGCCAGCGCGGTGAGTATGCTGCTCGTACAAAGTCAGGACCAGTTCAATCATCATAAGCCTTATGCTGGATGAACCATTTCCAGTTTCTTCTGGATAATGACAGCGGCGTGTGGAACTTCTTCAGTGACGCCATTTTCGGTGAGAACTTCAACTTCCAAAAGTTGGAGGACAAGATCGCATGTCTCCTCGGCTGTCTGCAGAGAGAGCGACTGGAAGCGTGCAAGGTCCAAGCAGTCCAACAGCTGGAAGACGCGTGTCCCACCGTGGCACTGGCATAGGTTTTAAAAAATTGTTTGTTGCTGCATTTCCAAAAATAAAGGTCAGTGCCACGATCACGTGTTGTACGGGCCCATGCTCGAGCATCATCGGGGTGTGTCCGGACGTGCGCGAGTGTCCAGACTGAGGCAAACCTTGAGCAGGGATGACACCTTGACACTGTCGAAGGTTCGGGCGCGGAAAGTCACACACATACAGTACATATACATTAGGGTGTTTCAAATTTTTTTCAGGCCTAAAAAGTGGCAACAGGTCAAAACATGGATGTTTCACTAAAAAAAATTTTTTTAATGATTTCCTGACATGCCTAAAATGGCTTGAAGTTTTTGTACAGTAGCACAGTACATAACACTGCCTGAATTCATACTTTCAAAAATGCTATCTTATAGAAGTGTCTCCAATTGGGCTGAAACTTTTGGTGCTTATAGTAGGTGGTGTCTGGTATGGGCACCTAAAATTTCAGCTCAATTGAAGATACTTTTATAACATAGCATTTTTGGGAGTTTGTTATGTACTGCCACCTCTCTCTTTCTACATAAGTGTTCAGTTTGCTACATCAACATGCTACGTGAGCAAGATACACTTTCACTTGCGACCACAGATCTGGACCTACTTATATATAGGCACCTAAAAAAATTTAAAACACCCTAATGTACATATATTATTAACATATTCATCTAATTGTGTACATAACATAGAAGTTGATATCAATGTCATATAAAAGTTCATTTTCGTGAGAACGACACTGTGGAACATACAGTTGTGGCTGCAGGGACAACATATCAGAAATGAAGTATCATTGTTTGCGCTTTGTCAGCCTCTATCGACCTCAACGTCCTTCTTCACATCCTTGTCTTCGCATTTTTGGTCGTCTGCGCCCTTGTGACACTCGCGGACTTTGAGGAGCAGAAGTGCGGCCAGAAGAGGAATTGGAGTCATTGTGGCAGACGCCACGGGGATCACGGCTGCATGAAGGGGTTACATTGGCAATGTATGAGTACATTGAGAGCAGTCAAGTGCAAATGTATGTGACACTGTACTGGCTCATCCGTCGACTTACCTGCCAAGTCTCCCAGGGGATGGTCCAGCGTGAACCAGAGGATGAAGATGGACATGCCCGTGTTCTGCACCCCCGTCTCAATGGCGATCGCGGTCACGTCTTCTGTACAACGTCCACATAAGCGTGCGAGGGTGCAGCCACATGCAAAACCCAGCCATGGCAGTAGCATGCCAGCAATGATCACCTTCCACGACATTAACTCGAACATGTACAAGTTTGCCCAGATGCCGAAGATCAGGATGAAGAAGATCAGGAAGAGCGCTAGCGGCTTGAGGACACTCACCAGAAACTGGGATAACTTGGGCAGGTATCTTGAGATCAGCAGTCCGATGCTCAGTGGAACCACCAAGCCAATGGCGTATGTGCTGATCTTGTAGTAGGGGATGATGATTTCTGAGTCAGAGAAGATGACGGTGCCCAGAGTGAAGATCCACAGAGGCATCATGACGAATGCGAAGAATGTGGAGATTGCAGTCATGGTCACTGATAAGCTCAGGTTTCCCCCAAACATGAGAGTCCAAATGTTAGAAGCTCCTCCACCGGGTGAAGTGCCGGTGACAAAGAGTCCCAGACGCATGGGTGCCGAGTCAAAGATGTAACCCAACACGAACGAGAGCAGCGGCATCACCACAAACTGGCAGATGAACCCGATGACTGGACCCACTGGTCGTCGTAGTTGCTCCTTCACGATACCCAGGTCCATGGCACAACCCATGTTGATGTATGCAATAGAGATGAGCAGGGCCACCGAGTAGGCAAACACCTTCGATTGGACAGTCTTCCTTCTCACCACAGCAACGGGGAGGGTAGCAGAGGGGCTGGCAGGTCTCGTCCCACCAACATCGAGGTGGGCATGAATCTTGGCGAAGCCCAGGAAGTTAGCACTGACGTTAAAGGTGAAGCTCCTGACAGACGAGTTCTCACTCTTGTCTACGAGAGGCCCTCCTTCAGTGTCAACGCTGGCTACGGAGGGATCGTCAGAGTCGAGAACCACCTTGACGTCGTTCTCGCTCATCCCCGGCGGCAGCGAGCAGTCGTCGCAGTACAGTTTGACGGCTTCTTTCTCCATCTCCACCAGCATGTCCACCTTTCTGGGCAAGAACGAGATCCGCCATTGGGAGAGCTCTACATCCGCACCCTCGACGAGTGCGAACAGCACCGGAGACACCAGGCAGAGGTACATCAGCGGCACCAAGTACAGCGGCCAGCAGCACATGACGCTCAACTGCGCGCGTCCATTTGGTCACACATGGTTCCTCTTGCGTTATACGCAGTTATGGTCTGTCACTTCTGACGCTGTTGCTTTCTCTCACCACAGGCCTTTTCCACTGGCCGAGCGACACGATGGAGGGCAGCGGCGAGAACGGCTTGTCAGAGGCTTCGGTTAGGCCTACTCTGGGCCTCGTGTACTGGAGCAAGAGGGAGAGAGAGAGAGAGCTGGGCCTCCACACAACAATTTTTAATCTCATTTAGTCCGTCCACACGGCATCGACGAATGCGCTCGTGCTGAACACCGTCAAGACGGCGTTCCCGGTTTCGAGGAACTAGGGTCGGGGCGACCACAGTGAGGGCCTGGAACAGGAGCTACTTGTTTTTGCTAGCCGCGTTCCACTCATTCCTTGAAAGGAGGGAATGCCGGAGTAGCAGCACAAAGCGTCCCAGGAAATTATGTTTTAAATATTTACATATGTCTTTTTTTTCGTTTGAAAAGCGGTTTTTCTCTTTAAAAATATTGCTAACGCTAAGGTCTTGCAGCCTTAGAAGTCCCCAGAATCTCAAAAGCGGTTCGGATGTCAGGAATTCCCAAACAGGGAAAAATTTGTACTTCCCTAAAGAACGTGGACGTGGACGTGGACGTGGACGTGGACGTGGACGTGGACGTGGACGTGGACGTGGACGTGGACGTGGACGTGGACGTGGACGTGGACGTCGACGTGGACGTCGACGGGAACGCCTTTCTGCTCTTGAGGAAGGAGTCAATATTTCTCTGTCCGTCCAATTGAACACCAAAGAGAGGGTTGAAGACTTAATCAGCTCTGCTTTCCTCACGCGAGAGAGTCATTAGCTTCTCCTCTGCGCACGCATTCAGCATCTTCGTGCAGGTCTTGGTCCAGAACTTCGTGGCTGCCGTCCGACCATGGTGATGGATGCCACAGGAAGACTTCTTGCTGAAGAAGTACAGTCAAGCTGCTGCAACTCGAGGGGGGCTATGGATTCTCGTTTCTTCGGCGAGAACTTGCACTCTGGCAACTGTCAGTAGTACTTCGACAACCTAGACTTGGACATCCCCCCAACGTGCCCAAGCGAGTCATCTTGCTAAAAATGAGCATCATCCTGGGGTGGCTGAATGGGTTTATTGCATAAGTTTTACTTATTGCATCCATTTTCTCGTCCCTTCTCATGGTTGAGGGGAGAGGGTCCAAACTGATGATGCGGTTCGTGGACACAGCGAAGTCCTTCTCCATTACCGCGAGGCCGTACAACCGGAGGGACGCGCCGGTATAAGTCATGGGCCAGATCAAGATCTGTTGTGCGCAGTCAGCACACGCAATGACCTAGTCATTGGCCCAATGTGAGCTGGAGTCTCCCCAGAGCTCTCCAGGTCAGCCATGAAAACGAGACAGACACGGAGAGGTTGCTGACAAAAATGCAATGTTTGTTCCGCGAGCCACTCCTGGTTGCTCTCGGTGATTGTCTCCCCCTGTTAAGCAGCTACCTGATAGAAAAACAATTCAAGAGACGAGGGACTTCGCCGCTGGGGCGGGGGTAGAGCGGGACTACTTCAGCATTATGTTGCCGTCCACCAGGTACTTCGCCACCTTCGTCTGTCCCTCGCATGAGAGGGGCGAGTGCCAAAGGCCGTACTGCCACTTCAAGCATGCAAGCGGCCAAAGACAGTCCAAAGGTAAGATGATGATGAAACGGAACGTTTCGGCCCCCTCAGATCGAGCCATTTTTTCCAGCTTCGACGGCTCCGACGGCGGAGTCGAAGCTTGCCTCGGGTCAGAGCCTGGAGCACTTGGTGGAGAACACGGTCAAGAAGGTCTTGCTGTCAGCAGTTGGCGCCCAGGCAGCGACGGAAAAGAGTAGTGAGGGTGACTTGAGCCAGCTACTCTCCAAGAAAATCGTCGAAGTGATCGTCGGCCAAGAGGAACCCCAGAAGCTTCCTCCTACGTACGACAAACACGGTCGTCGGCTGTTCCTACCTCCCAAGGATGCACCCACCTACAACCCCACGCCCATTGCGGAGTTGAAAAAGCAAGAGCAGGAGCGGAAGAGCCAGCACTCCTACATCCCCGGCGGCCTCTCACAGTTGTCGCATCTTAACAAGCCCCGCTGCTCCTCTTCCTCCTTGGTGCGATCAGTGTCTGTGCCAAAGACTTCTTTCAAGGTGGAGAAAGACGAGTCAACCTCTCAAGAAAATGTCTTGGGAGACATTGGTGACCTGACGGACAGTGACGAGGATAACGATGAGAAGGCAAAAAGTGACAGCGCTCACCTTATTGGAGATATCCTCTTGGAAGGAATGAGATCCGGGGTCCTCGCAAATGTCGACGAATTCGAGCAGGAGGTCATCAAGACCAAGATGAAAATGAAAGAAAAGAGTAAGAAAAAGAAAGAAGACGAGGAAAAGAAAGTTAAAGAGGAGACGGACGAGTTCAGCATCAGCTGCGACCAGGTTAGCAGCAGCTCCGAAGCACCAAAGAAGGGGGAGGAGCAGGAGGAGGAGGAGGTCGTCGACGACATCGACCGCGACGACGACATAAAGGAGGAGCAGTCGGAAGAGTCCAAGGAAGAACAGGAGCTGAGACTGGCCAGAGAAGAGGCCAAGAGGGTGCTGGAGGAAAAAGAGTTGGCTTTAAAAAAGTTAGAGGCGAAGCGCAAAGTGCTCGAGGAGTATTACAGCAATAAGAAGTTTTCAACTAAAAAGGTTGACGACGTTTGCGATGTTAAAGCAAAGAAAGAAGCACCAGAAGTTGCGCCAGCCAAGTCTCCTGGCGTCGAAGAGCCGATCGTCATCTCGAGCGAGGACGACGAGGCCACAGACAAGACCAGTGGCGACTCGGACACCTCTGAGCACAGGAAGAAGCATCGACGATCCGAACGTCATCACAAGTCGAGACATCACAGAGACCTCAAGAGGCGTCGAAGTTCTGGCGGCTCGAGCGCGGATGGGAAGAAGCACGCGCGTCACCGACATAGGAGTCGTAGCAGGTCCCCCAGGAGGAAGAGCAAGTCCAGTAGCAGACGGCGACGATCCAGAAGCTCTTCGGAAGGGAGGAGGGAAAAGAAGAAGAAGCAAAGACGACATGATGGTGGTAAACGGGGGAGTGACGAGGACGCAAAGAAGAGTACGAAGAGGGAGAGAAGCTCTGGAAGACATGACGATGACGGAAGGCGACCTGCACAGGAGCAAGAAGTCGCTCACACTGCTAAGGTGAAGAAAGAGATCACGACTGACGACCAGAAGTGGGCGGACGCAAACGGAAAAAGTGCTTCTACGTGTAAGACTGAAAAGAAAGATCATGATGTCCCGAGAGACAACTCGACGGTCAAGAAAGAACATCCGGAGAAGAACCATTGCCAACCCCGAGAAGCGGTCGAGGACGAGCGGTCCGGCGTACCAGATGTGTCGGACCAGAAGAGAACCGCCAAGAAAGTCCATATGGAGCGGAGGAAAACCGACGAGAAGTCTGACAGCACTGAGGAGGATGAGGATTTGCCGGAGACGGTAAGGTCCTTCTTGGATGTGATGAACGAGCTGGACGAGCTGAACGAGATAGGTAGAAGGAAGCATCAGAAGGCCAAGCGCAAGTCAAAGGATAGGACTAAGGATGAGACTGCGAAAAGGAGCTCCAGCAAGAGTTCTTCTTCAACGTCGCACTCAGAGGCACGCCGCAAGTCTTCTTCTACGTCTTCGTCTACGTCTTCTTCTCGGCAGCAGAATCACAAGGCACCAAAAAAGCATTCGGACTCCTCTCTGTACAAGTCTTCCAGCAGCAAGAAGACTCCTGGAAAAGAGAGGAGCAGTCAGAGGCCAGTGGAGGCTGGACAGAAAAGAAAACTTGATCATCCGGAGAGGCCGAAGGCAAAGCCGAGCGAGATGTCGCCACTGCCAGACATTTCTCAAGAGCTTGACATGCTGCCCGACGACCTGGACGAGTTTAGCGTCAACGCAGTCTCGAGTGCCGATGTCGACAGCGACGTCGATAACGGCGACAACGACAACTCCGCTCTTCATGAGGACGACGAGTTGCGGCGGATCTTCGACGAGTACGAGCCTCCGCCGCACAAGAAGTCGGACCCAAACAGTATTACGGCAGTTGAAAAAAAAAATTACGTCGCGGAAAAGACTAATGCGTTCATGGAGCCCGCACAGACCAAGAAGAGGACGGCCCATGCCGCCGCGGCCGCCGGCGGCGTCGACGGGGCCACGAGGCAGAAGATGTTGAAGAAGCCCACTCCGGCGCAGATGATGATGGCCCGCTTCAAGCAGGCCCAGACCCAGCGGCGTGACCAAGACCTGGAGGCCAAGATGGCCGAGTTGATTGAGGGCAGAGAGCAACCGATGCAGACCGAAGAAGAAGAACGAAGGGAGCGACTGCGTCGCAAGCTGGAGGCTCGACGCGCCGCCACAGAGTCCGATCCCACCAAGCGCACGGTGGCGCATACCGTCAAGGGCATGCCACGACTGGCGCATACGCCCAAGGAGGAGAAGGTCTTGCGTAAGCCCATCATCGAGAATGACACCAGAAACGTCAAAATTCCTGTGAGCGTGCGTCAGAGATATCTGGACACCCTAGTCGACGAGTGCCTCAAGTTGTCGGGCGGCGACGAGCAGCGCGCCTATCGACGCGCCGTCGACGAGGAGAAGCAGTGCTGTGAAAAGAGCAAGACTAGAAGTGTCTACCTCAGCGTCGTGGTGAACAGAATCAAGAAGCTGCGTGGTGAAGCAGCATCTACCACGACTTCAGCCTCGACCGTTTCCAATAACCACATCAAGAAGCAGCAGCCGCGCAATATGCTCACCACGCACATGCAGGTGTTGGCCGGCAAGAGCGGTACCATCGGTACTTGGAGTATAGAGAAGAGACCCAAAGAGACTAACTTGGATGGCGGCGAGATCGACTCAGAGGTGGTTTATGCAGTGCTCAAGCGTTACGTGTTGACACCGCAACAGCTGGAGGAAAACGGGTATCCCATGCCAGACCCGGCCGAGAAGGGCAAAGCGATCGTGAAGGAGGACCCTCTCAGGCCCAGGAAACCTCAGCCGTCAGAGCCAGATCGGCGAAACTGCGACCGCTGTCTCAGAGAGTACCGCGTCGACGACTCCGGTCGTCAGGTGGACCAGGAGGAGTGCATGTTCCACTGGGGCCGCTTGTATAAGATGAGGGGCAACAGAGGTACGACCCTTTTTTTGCATATCAGTACGTTGTTCTTAAGTTGATGTTCACGTTCCCCTGCACATATAGCTACGGGAGGAGCAATCCCTACATACTCCTGCTGCAAGGGCGAGGCCAACTCGGATGGTTGCCAGGTCCACAACTGCCACGTTACCGACGTGCTCGACTACAACGACATGCGCGGGTTTGTCGCCACTTTGCCGTCGACCGACAAGAAGACCAGGACCCTATACGCCTTGGACTGCGAGATGTGCAATACTGTGAAGGGCAACGAACTGACCAGGGTGACCGTGTTGGATCTGAAGGGGAACGTGGCCTTCGAAAGTCTCGTGCAGCCGGAGAACGACATCGTTGATTACAATACTCGCTTCAGCGGTCTCACTGCCAACAGTCTGGAAGGTGTAACCACCACTATACGGGACGTTCAAGCGGTTCTTCTGTCCATGTTCAGTACGGACACGATTCTCATCGGGCATAGTCTGGAGAGCGACTTCAAGGCTCTTAAGGTACACTTTGGGCGCTGGCTCAGTTATACAGCTCCATACGCACGGTGAGCAGTACTCACAGACCTTGTTCCTTCCCAGTTGCTGCATCAAACGGTCGTCGACACAAGCATCGTCTTCCCGCACAAGATGGGGCCCCCCTACAAGAGGGCGCTGAAGAGTCTGGCTGCCGATCATATCAAGAGGATCATTCAGAATGACGGTGAGTGGGATAGCTTTGTCCCTTGTTCAACGTACTTGAATCATCAATGTACACCATTTCAGTTGGAGGCCACGACTCGGCCGAAGACGCGTTGGCTTGCCTCGACTTGATGAAGATGAAAGCCAAGGATGACATGAAGAAGTTGAAGCAAATGGCGAAGCTCGAGGCTAGGAAGGCCGATTAACATGGCGGTCGCAGGGTTTGTGACGCAGAAGTAGCTGTGGTGCTCAAAAACTTCAAGTTGGCCACAGCACTACTTTCTGAACAAACATGTACAGGGTCTTTCAGATGGATCCGGATTTTTTAAACTTCATCCGTGTTAAGATGAAGAGCAAGAAGATATAAGATTTAGGGCACAAGTGGAAGGTGATGAGACTTGACTATCACATCACACTGACTGCGCTCTGAAACGAAGAATGCGAAAGCAGGTAAAATGGCGAGTCTGTGTGGTTTTGGCAGATGTTTTTGGCGGAAACTCCGGATTTGTCTGAACGATCCTGTTCAGCGTCAACATCGTTGTTGCCCTCGGACGCTAGGTCGCTATGTAATGACACACGCACAAACGAATCAGGAGGATCGTCACTTTGTATGGTTCGTTTGCATCCTGGTACAGCTTGAACGTCCGCTTGTATCCCAATAACATTTTACAGTTCACGGAAGGCATGCTGTATACATTGGTTGCACGGGTGCGAGTTCTCGGACACGTGGTCGTGCAAGTTCGCTGTAGGTACGTCGGTCTACATGTAGTTAGTCGAAGGGGAGACGTCGATCACATGAAGCTGAGGAGGGATCCCTTCTTGAGTTTCTGATATTTGGCTATCTGCAGGAGGATGGCTGTGCTGACTTCGTCGGCCATCTTCGTCTGTCCGTAGTAGTCGACGAAACCACCCTCGGGGTCCAGCAAGTAGATTATAATGGTGTGGTCGACGATGTAATCATCGTCGTCATCTCGGGGCCCTGCGCTGAAGTACACGCGGAAAGCCTTGCATGCCTCAAGAATCTTCTCATGCGAGCCTGTGAGACCAATCATGTTCGGGTGGAACTCCTTCACGTACTCTGCCACCTCCTCGACCCCGTCGCGATCGGGGTCCACCGTGATGAAGAGTGGCACCACTTCATTGCCTCCTTCGGCGGTCTTGGCACCCTTCATGGCCTCGTTCACTTTGTCCGTCACCAATGCCATCTTCTCCATCTCGTCGGGACAGATATCCGGGCAGTGGGTGAAGCCGAAGTAGAGTAGCACCCACTTGCCATAGAAATCCTCGCTCTTGCGCGGCTTCCCCGTGTGGTCTACGAGATCGAAGGAGCCACCGATCTTGGCCTTTCCCACCTCACGCTTGCGTTCCTTGGCCTCCTCGAATTCCTTTCTGGCCTTGGCGTATCGATAGGCGGCGTAGAGGGTTCCCAAGATAACGCCGGTCACCGCTAGGTTGACCCAGCCCACTGGCCCGCGGCCCTTGCCCGTTCCTTCGCTCGACTTCTTCTTGCGCAGGCCCATGCTGCTGGCATCGGGTCGCGGGACGGCGCCTTCCACATGGGACTTGGAGGAAGCCGCCTTCAAGGTGCTGGACAAAAGTGGCTGCTGCGGGTGCAGTAGGAAACTCTGTTTGCTTCCTACACATCTCTTCACACAAGTCAGAAGGGAGCCTGTCCCTCTTCTGACCACTAAGCCCATCACCATGACTAGCTACTTCTTCATAGCCGCCAGAGAGTACTTGATCACGTAACTGTGGTTGAGGCGGTTGTGATGGCACGCACAGGAGTCGACCTTAAATGCCTGTGATGGATTCGAGCTAAAGTCGATTCGAGCCCAAGGAAATAAACTAAGGAGTGAAGCTTCCCCTCAGCTAAAGTTACATCCAGTCTCAAAAACATCATGACGTCATGACTGATGACCTGATGACTTAAGTCATGAATTCACCGCCGCAGACCTCGACCCGAACGTTGGCAGCTCGAAGCATAGAGTATGGCTCGAACTCTATCACAGGCGCGAGATGACACAGTTTGTTGACAAACACGACTCAATGTTCGGTGACTCAGACTAGGGTTGCCAAATAGATGAACGAAAGTGACAAGCAGAACTCAGCTTTTTCGTTCTGAAAAGTGACATTTGGAGGGATTGAACCACCAAAGTAAAAAGACTGGAAACTGGTTGTTCGGGCCGGTCCCTCCTGCCCAGGCAGAGTCTGCCACACCACTCACAAAATGTGACCGTCAGCTGCGCATCGGCGCAACCACCGAATATCAGGACATATATAGGACTGATATCAGGATGGTGGAGGAGTCTCAGTCTGAGCTCATCAAGAGATCATAACTACAAGGGAGTGGACAAAGGAGATCATGCCCTTCTGCGTCCCAATTGAGTCCAGCAGCTGAGACAAAGTCTCTTTTTCTTAGTTTCCCAAGACTGTGGTGCTGAGGGAACAATGGGAACTGAAGGTATGTACTGTACTTTAACTGGTTT
>JAAUXU010002124.1_pt1 | contig 101755 bp, 137 predicted proteins | sample 7278151 | NCBI WGS metagenome assembly JAAUXU01 (sample SAMN14350113, study PRJNA611818) | marine sediment metagenome | isolation source: surface marine sediment (1.8m) | place: French Polynesia: Moorea | collected 2018-08 | reverse complement strand
CGTCTGGGTATTCATGCTCAGTCCTTCACATCAGAGTCGAGCAGTGTGTGCGGAAGCTCACTATACATGAGTCAGTGGCAAACAAACAGGAATCTCTTGACGGACTCGCACGTGCGATACGAGGACGTGCGCGCGGACGTGCCCGCTGCCGCGCACCCATGAGCAGAAAGCCCCGCACGAACGCCGACTCCCTGTGCTTCGGTCCCATGGTGTAATGGTTAGCACTCTGGACTCTGAATCCAGCGATCCGAGTTCAAATCTCGGTGGGACCTAAACTTCTCTTTTTGCTTGTGCGTTATGTGCAACATGAACTCGTTCAATCATGACGTTGTTAAGTACTCTTATGAGTCGCGTTTAACGAGTCCACTATACTTGGGCTTGAGGTATTCAGTGTTTTTCAGGGCTCAGACCAGGGACCGAAGGGCCAATCGGCCCACGTCTGTGGAGAATGAGGGAGTATTTTTAATTTACTGTTCACGCACAAGTGCAAGTCAAACCTCAGTGCCAAGTCTATTCGTATATTGTGTATGCTCACTTTAAGAAAAAGAATGACTGAATACAGGATTTCAATTCCCGCTAAGTACAGTGCAGTCTTGGCTATTTCTCGATTCTCGACTCAAGTCTCCATCAAGTCAAGTACACTCTCGCTCAGTTAATCTCCATTTTTAAAATCATACATGTGGAGAACCTATATCATCTACGTACGAGGGCGAGTTAGGCAAAAAATGTAATATACTCACTTTGCTTTACACTGTTTGAACAGAAGCCTGTCTACGCGTACTTTGTTTGCAATAAACTTATACACATACACAAGCAGGAGTTTGTGTTACTTTTCACCAATACACGAGTCCTCTCTAGTGATGTCTTAAATGCTCCGTTGCACTCTAAGTCCATTCCAAGTCGAATTTTTGAGTAGGGCAGTCAATACCTTGCTAAAGGCGTTATCAATGTTCGCGTTGTCCAAGAACTTATGGTCCTTGTTTTTCTCTTTCCTACCAGGGCAAAGGATTTGGTCTGTTATGATTGTATCATAAATAAGTTCACAGGGGTCACAAGTACGATTCAGACCGCGTAATCTTATCTGCAGACGACTCTTGGCTTCGCTGCAATTTCGGTTTTAAGTTGATGATTATCTTTCCTGGTCACGTACCTTATTGAAATAGTTGCACCACTTTTTCCTGGTCTCGGGTGGGGTCGACCCATCCATCCGGAAGTAGTCCCTGCCCTGCTTCCACGAACCCATGTAAGAGATCGTCTCGGATGACTCGGTGTTGTCACGTTGAGTCTCAGCAGTTTCTCTGAAAAAAAAAAGGGTCGCTTTATCTCCATTTCAAAGCAAATTCTTAACAGTAAGCACTCACTTGTCGACCCTGTCCAGGAAGTCCTGGATGAGATCCAGGGACAGCAAGGACTGACTGAACACAAGAACTTTGTCGCCGAGGAGCTCGCACTCCTTGAGAATATCCATTAGCAGTACCATCTTGGAACCGAGTTCTAGGTGATCAAGACATTGCTCATCCTCAAGGAACTGATGCCACCAGCCTACAATGATCACCGAGTTTTAGCTCAAAGGTCCGGCACTTGCGGTCGGTCAGATAAATCATGCTCAAGTCCCGCTTCGAGACCGAGATCCCATTCTCAGTCTTTTGTGGCAAGAAAATTCCTAGAAACCTCTTAAGCCCCTGGAGTTCCAACCAGGCAACACGTGCTGGATCTATAAATACCATCCACCTACCTGGAAAGACCTAGCTCAGTCCTAGACTAACTTAAGACAAAGTTACGTTTAGATCGTGTCCATGAATCCCGAGCCCGAGCCTTGACGTCAACCTAAATGAGGTCTTGAAAGTACCTTTGTTAGCAGCCAAAGCCTCTCGGCTGGCTTCGTCGAGTCCTCCGACCAGCTCTGCCTTATCCTTGGTATTCCTAGTAGTTGGCCTTTTGGCAGAGGCAAGATCGTCGTCTTCCAGAAGCTCAACTTCGTTCTTGTCTGAGTCACTTGATTCCGAATCGGTAGTCGATTCCCCCTCAGCAGACCTGAAAAGATAGCATACATTCGTACAAAAATGCATTAGCAATAACTTTAAGGCGCCTAAACTTTATAGAGCAGCCCACAGCCAAGATCAGATCTTTTCGTAGAAAATTTGCCTTTGAAGACGGTCCCCCGTCAACTCACCCATCATCAATGAAGTCCTTGAGCGACCCCCCGTCCCCGTCGTCATCCTCTAGCAGGCTCTTTTGGTCTGCGCGATTCTTGGCCATCTTGAGGATGTAGGGATGATTCCAGACTCTCGACAGATTTTGCACATCGTAGAAAATTCCCCCTTTCTTGCCGCCTGCGAAAAAAGTGACGCAGTTTTTGCACGGAAATTCCGCATGGATGAGCAGACAAGCAAAAATGCCCGCTGCTACTTACCCTCCAGCTTTCCATCCTGCCCGATCCGCCCAGCCCGGGCAAAGTTGTCCAGGTAAAAGTTATAAAGCTTCTTCTGTAAGTCAGTCAGGCAGATGCAGAGGACGTACTCATGCTTGGGCTGCAGGTACGGGACCAACACGTTGTAGTCAAGTCTGGAGGTGAAAAAAATTGCATTCTTGTAATTTGGGCCTGGAATCGACCACGTTGCTAACGTCACCTCTGCATGCAGCCCTTCAGGAGGTCGTTGAGGATGAATGAGCGCTTCTTCATGATGCGGACGTCGCGGTCCGTAGAGTCAGAATGCTGACCATTCTGTGGACAATCCATAGTTCATGAATTATGTAACATATTACGTACAGGCACAGTACATGCCTAAATTCTCTTACCTGAATTGGATTGACGAAGCGATTTTTAAACTCATTCATGGAGCCCAACAACTGTGGCTTGACAAAGTTCACCATGGCGAAGTACTCTGACAAATTGTTCTGTAGAGGAGTGCCTAGATTTTTGAACAAAACTTAGTAGACGTCTTTCGGGCCTCAAATTTCTGCATTACCGGTCAAAATGACTCTCCGCTTAGTCTTGATTCTGTTCATGGCTTTGTTAAGGGCTGACTTGAGATTCTTCAGCACATGACCCTCATCACAGATGACAAGATCTGTTATAAAATTCAGTTACACAGTTAACACCCAAGGCTCGCAATACCAGCACATGTTGTGACATTACCAGGACCAGGATCCAAGAGAGCCTTCTGGAAGACCTCTTTCTGCCTCTTTCTGAACTTCTTGGTAGCGTCATTGGTCAGATTTCTGAACATGTCGTAGCCCATTATCATAGCGCCACCTTCGACCATCCAAGTGTCTAGTTTGTATGCCCTGGTCTCATTGTCTTTCTCGTTGGACATCTCGTACAGGTCGATCTCGAGGTCACCCTTCAGCCACTTGTTGAACTCCTCTTCCCAGTTCTTGACTGTGTTTACAGGACATAGAACCTGGCAAACGCACAATTTCCGTACAATCCATAGGCACAGGTAAGAGAAAGAAACCCTTGCATTCCACTAAGCAAAAACACTTGCATATGTACATAACAAACCATGCAACTATACAAGTGTCGGTCAGATTCTTACCAGGACTGTGGTAACTTTGTCAGGGAACGTCGTCAGCACCGTGTGGATGAGAGCAATAGTCTGCAGGGTTTTCCCCAGTCCCATACAATGGGCCAAGATTGATCCCCCTGGAATCTTCCCGTCGTCCACCTCCTTCTTTGACTCAAAGACTGCGTCCCACATAAACTTGATGCCTTCAGCCTGGTGGGGCTTCAACTTCCTGGCAAGCCTCTTGTCAACCTCGACCAAAACCTCTTTGGTCTCTTCGTTGAAGTCTAGGGGAAGCTCTTTTAAGGTCTCTCCCTCTTGGACCTGAGACAAGAAGAGATATCCTTCATAGGACTGTGACTTGATGGCAATAGGATATGATGAAAATGGTCCTCATACGTGGACAAAACCAAGTTTTGCCAAGTTTTGGCCTTGAGACCACGAAAAGCTGTGTAAAAGTTCACGTAGTGGCACATTATGTGGACGAATGCACCCGCCACGTAACAGTTGACCGTATAGAAGCTCATTGTACCCGTGTCTTTCAACGAATAGTCCTCCGTCAGCGCCGCCACAACGTCCAACCTCTTTACCTTGAACTGCTCATTGTAGAGCTTCTGCCTTTCGTCCATCCTTTTCCGACGTTCCCTCTCCTGCAGGGCGGCCGATTTTGTCTCCTGCGAAACTTTTTTGTCGCTGATGATCTTTCTTATGTCTTTCCGACCTTTGCTCGGGCTCGCTTTCTGCAAGAGTTGTAAAAAGCTCTGAAGAAAATCATTTCCACATAGTGATGACCTAAGTTTACCTCATCTTCCGAGCTTGAATTTCTCTTGATTCTTCTCCGCTTTTTCTTCTTCTTTTTTTCTCCGTCTGAATCAGGATCTGACGAGGGTGAAGAGGTGCTGCCTTTCCTCTTCTTCCTCTTCTTAGACTTCTAAACATTAACAATATAAAGTGTTGTATAAACAGGAGCAGGCAGATCATGTATTTTTTCCTCCTCCTCACCTTGTTCTCCACCCCAGAAGACTGCGAGTGTTCACTGGGTGCTTCGGATTCTTCGTCCGTCTCACTGCCTTCATCAGATTCTGACATGATTATTTTCCTTTTCCTCCGCGTTTTGGATTTCTTAGCATCTCCGTTTTCCCCAAACTCACTGTCCTCGTCTTTGGCTTCCTTGACTTTTTTGACCCTGGCCTTGACGTCTTCGTCTTCGTCGCTCTCGTCCAGTTTCAGACGGAGAAAATCTGTGCAGAAGACATCAGTTTAGAAAGCAGCAGCAAAATCACCTAAGGTTGGTATTATGACTCATCACATCGACCGCGAACTCAAGCAATTTTGTCACCGAGTAAATGACTCATATTGTCTTCCTTCAGTTGTACGTTGAGTCTCTTGTTCATGGTAAAACCAGCTTCTTTTATAACTGATGACGTAACTACTTGGTTTTTAACATCCCCTCCAAGACCCTCTTTTCGATGGCAAAATTTCTTCTTAAAGAATAGTCCAGAACCAAGTCGTGGGTTGAGAAAATGTTCACCTGGGTTTTCGGCCTTCTTCCTGCTCCTCCCTTCCCATTCGTCGCTGGTATCGTTCATTATCGCTTTCTTGGCCTTCTTTTTGGCCTCGCTCTTCTTATCGTCCTTGTGAATCCTGTCGTATTCGAACTCGCTACTGGAAGAGGAAATCAACACGGCGGTCTTGGCCCTCTCGTTGGCATTCATCAGCTGTATAAAAGAAAATAGGTTGAATTTTACAAAAAAAATTGTGAAAAATGCCCCCATTCAGAAGCTCTTAAACATTCCTTTTTATCGCGAACCAATGTTACCTGCTAACCAATTTTTTTTACCCTTGCCTACTCTTCGAACACATCTCCTTCACCTGATCTCCTTTGCTGTGAACATCAGCAAGACCTTCAGTGAAGTCACTTGATCCAGAATGCTGATCAGATTCTTCTCCTGAGCTAATATCAGCCAGACCTTTTTTCTTTATCCGTTTCTTCCTGCCTCCAACTCTTCTAGTCATTCTTCTATCATTTTCATCCTCACTGCTCGAATCAGCGTCATAGGACTTCGATCGCTTGATTCTTGTCCTCTTCAGACTCTTGAGGTCACACAGTCGATCGATTTCAGCATCAAAGTTGACTTTATTTGTCATTCTGACGCTTTCGAACAGTTCGGGATAGTCCGAACACTGTAAGGTGCCTCCGGAGGCCAAGAGAGTATTTTCAACTTCCGGGAGGAATCGCAAGATCTCCACAGCGGCGTCAGATCGCAACTTCTTATCGTTGGCTGGATCCACCTTGAGCATCAGTTTTAGGAACCTTCGCTCCAGCATCTCCTGTGTTGTCAGAGGCTCCAAATCGACGACTTTTCTTGGCTCGGCGTCGACCTTAATTTCTTTAGGATTGCTCAGACGTCTGGAGTTACTCTTAGCTCCACCGAAATCGCTGTCACTATCGTTATCAACGGCTTTGCTCCGGCTTTCTCTAGATTTGACGTCTTCAGAGTTGCTTCTAGTAGATTTGGTAATACTGCTCTTAACCTTCCGAAGGTTCTCCTCCTTAATCGTTTTTTTGAGTACAGCATCGTCGGTATCTGTGCTGTCCGTCGGCTTGACAGAACGGGATGCAGAAACATCCGGACCGTCGTGTTCTTCCGAGTCCGGAACTGCAGTGATAGTGTCCATATCTTCTTCCTTCACTTCGTTTTGTTCATCGTCTGATGAGGAAGCAAGAATGCTTTGCTTGATCTTCTCGTACTCTGACTTTGACATGCTCTCGTCGTCCGAGGACGACTTGGACGGAAGACTTAGCTCGATATTTCCGCCATCTGACTTGGACACTTGTTCCTCAGTATCAGTGGGTGGAGAGGATGTAACATTTTGCTCGACCATCTTGTTCGAAGACTTAGACGCTTCCTCATCATCGTCGGAAGGTGAAGATGAGGGAGAAGCATTTTGATTGACCATTTCGACGTCGGACTTCGACACTTGATATCCGTCGCCCGATGATGAAGAAGATTTAGTATCTTGCTCGACCATTTTAGCAGGCTTTGGCACTACCTCCTCGTCGTCCAAGGGCACTGAGGATTTAACGACACTTTGCTCGGCCACTGCGTCATCGGATTTTGACACTTCCTTCTCGCCGTCGGGAGGTGGAGAGGCTGGAGGAGCATTTTGCTCGGCCACTTCGTCTTTTGACTTGGACACGTCCCTCGTGTCATCATCCGAGGGTGAGGGTAACAGAATGTTTTTGTCGATCCTTTCGTCGTTTGATTCTGCCTTTTTTTCTTGGGTCTCTTCTGGACCTTCTTTAGAGTGTGTTCCAGTTTCTTTTGACTCTTTACTTGATGTGGCCCCGTCATTCTCGGACCCGTGATTGTCATCTAGATCCCCGTTGTCGTCATCGCCGTCAGAATCCTCCTGCATCAAAGTGTTGCCTAGAAGAGCAGGATTAAAAAAAATGATGCGTGCAAGATGTCGAGCGTTGAAGTTGTAGCCGTCTTACTCTCTTGGGTCGACCCCTGGGAGTCTCCATTGGGCACAGGAACCTCAGTGACATCTTTGGCACTCTCCACCTTGGTCCCACCCGAACTCATGGCACAAGCAATGCTGTCACGCAATTCCTGTAGTCTCAGCTCAGTTATGGAGATGACCTCGAGCAGCCTGGCAGTTGCGAGGTTTGTGGATGACTTAATATTGTCCTTCGTCTTGCACCTGAAACGTTTTTCTTTCTATAACATTCTTAACAAACGATTTCCAGGCCATGAGACTCACTTGGACCTTCGGTCTTTGTGGTCGTGCCGCTGCCTGGCAAGTTCACGCCCCAACTTGGCGCCAATGTCGTCGGCCTGGCGATAGAACTGGGTCATAGGATCGTCACTGAAGACGTTCCGCTCCGCCTTGCCTGCCTCGGCCATTTCATTTTCCTCACTCTTCTTCATCTTTGCCTTTACGTGCCGACGATACTACAAACGTATCCAAGTTGGGTTTATAGGTTTGAAGCAATACATCGTCATCTACAACTAACCTGATAGACGGAGTAGTACATGAGCCTGCAGTACTTGATCTGGGTAACATCGCACTTGAGACACCTCCAGTCGTCGTTGTCCTCGATTTGCTTAATCTTCGACTTGCCTATGTTGCGCTTAATGCAGGGCTTGCAGAACACGCTCTTGCACCTACAAGAAAGGGTAATATTATATTTAAAGCGACCTTCACACGTTATAAAGAGTCTTTCCTTCCCTTCCGTAGCCTTTCAGCCAATAGACTGAAACTAGAAATTAGAGTGAAACCAGCTTTCACGAGAGGGTCACAACTTTTAGAAGTCGTGGTAATGCTTATTAGCTTTATCACTGTAACGTGCATTGGAGTGCCCTTTTACTCAGGAACCCTTCACAGTCAGGAGGTCCCTCTGGACGGAGCACGGCCTACCTGTCGTTTGAGCAGCACAGCAAATCTCCCCCGTTGCCGCACCATCGGCAGTGCTCAAAGTACCCGTCCTCGTCGCGGGTCCACTTGTCGGAGTAGTAGAAGCTCCGGCAGTCCATGCACATAACTACGCCCAGGATCGGGTGACGCGTGACAAGACCCTGACGGCAGGAAGAAAATCGTGCAGAAATTTCATGGAAAGTCGCTCACTTCTCGGGTGTGCTCACCTCGACTTTGAGGGTGAGCTGCTTGTTGCAACTCGTGCACTTGATTTCGGCTTTGTCCAAACGCTCGACGGACTTGACGTGCTTTTCCAGCCATCTGATTTCTCTTGGGCTCAGTGAATTCAACCATTCTGCATCACTTGGAACCTTTCTTCCCTCAGCGCCGTTAGTCTTCTGTTCTCTTCGTTCGTCCTTAGTCGATTCTTCCTTCCAATCCTCTCCTTCTGGATCGCCGGTCATACCTGAATCCTACGAACGTGATCCTATCCCCCTACACGGTGTAGCGAGGAGGAGAGCTGAAATGACACAAGGAGTTAAGTCAGCTCGAAGTAGATGAACCCAAGGCCCAAGTTGTTGGGGTTGACGGGTGGGCTGGGGGTTAATGAAGCTGGGAGCTAGCGCAAATGTCAACAATGCTACACACGAGATCCGCCGGATGCTCCAGCGTCCAGTTGTGGAAGAACCCTTCACAACCCCCTTCTAAAATTTGGTCGAGAACCCTGCCCCCCCTCCATAGGACACACACCTGCTCTCCTCCGGGCCCGAAGCGTAGAAACTGTCTTTATTCTGCTACGATCGCAGGGCTTCAGCGGGCAGACTCCGGTGGCGGAAAATGGACCCAGGGAGACCCCGGGTCCGGTTTCCGCCCGGAGGATCCGAGGTCGCCATCATCATCATGGCTTCCTCCGCTGCCGCCGCCGCCCAGTGAGTAAGGGGGAGAGCGAGAGAAAAGAAAGAAGAGAGGAAAAGTGGACAAAAAAACGCCATTTCTTACCTCCAAAGAGAACCGAACTGAACTAAACAGCAGGGATGTCGAGCGAGCCGTATTTACGCTCGAAGGCTCGATTCGCCTGTAGCTCAACACCCCTTTGGTCGAGGGCGAGCCTGTCTGCGCGCGCGCACGCGGGTGCTACTCTCGTCTGTACGCGCGAGCGCACGCGTCTCAGGCCGAGCTCGTATGGTTTGTTGAGGGCTCGAGAACATCACAGCTGTAGACATCGCTAACAAATAACAAGGCAGCTGAAGAAAGCGGCCCGCGCATGCGCAGACGACCAGCCCGGCCGGTCCCGCTCCGTCCGGCTCGTCAAAATCCGGCAAACACTGGCGGGAAAAAAATGTTCCTCTTCTCTTCAACCAGGTCTGGAGCCGCGGCCGCGGCCGCGGCCGTGGCCAGGGCCGAGTGGGAGGAGGGCTGCGGTAGAGTGGGCCCGCAGGAGAGGAAGATGCAGGAGCAGGAGGCGGGCCGACAAAAGTGGATCGTAGATGTCCCAACGCCTTGGGGAATTTGTCTATGTTTATCTGGATGTACATAGAATGGGTCTTTGGCGCAGGATGTAACATCTCTGCAGATCTGCTACAAGTGCGTTTAGACTGGCAAATTTGAATGATCGAGATCAGGTGCATGTGTCTATCGAAAGTATGAGCGCACACACATACGCAAACGCACACATGCATGCAGTGTGAATCGCAAAAAATGCCGTTGTCAATAAGGGGAGGTCGGAGGAGACTGGGAGGTCAGCAGGTGGGAGGAGAAGGGAACGTGGCATGGGCTCGAGGGCAAGGGGAGTGTCAGGTGGGAGGGGAAGGGGATTGGCAGGAGGGAGGAGAATAATAGTGATTTCATAGTCACATACGACCCATTATACACGGCTGCGTAGGTGTACAGCAAATTGGTGCCTTTGTGTGATCAATACTGGAAAGGGCTCTAATATAGGTGTATAAGAAAGAGAAAGATGGACGAAAAGACCGTGGACGGCATCTTCGCTGGTTGTCTGGAGGACCTTCCTCCAGTGAGCTCGAAGATCGTGCGCATCTTCACGAGCTCGACATTCACGGACATGCTGATGGAGCGCAATACGCTGATGGAGTACGTCTACCCCAAGATCAAGGAGTACTGCAGGGAAAAGCACGGACTCGAGTTCCAGGTGGTCGACATGCGCTGGGGAGTAAGAGACGAGATGACCAACGAACACATGACCACCGAGCTCTGTATGACGGAGCTCAGGAACTGTCAGAGGCTCTCCATGGGGCCGAACTTCATCTACTTTGGCGCACAAAAGTATGGGTACAGGCCCATACCCACCTACATCGTGAGCTCAGAACTGGCCATGCTCAGGTAGTGCACAAAGAAGTGTACGTACATTACGGACGGACCGACATAAAGCTACCCCGTGCTTCTGTTGTTACTCCCCAGAGAGGTTTTGGTGACCATGGGCAACGATGTGAGCCTGCTGGACAAATGGTACCGCGCCGACTACAATGCGGTGCCGCCAGTGTCGATCCTGCAGCCCATTGACACCTACTTGGTCCACTTCTTGAACAAGCGCGTGCCCAAGCTGCAGGCCCGGGACGCAGGCATTTGGTGGGGGACACTGGCTAAGATGCAGCAGATGCTCCGCAAGGCCTCGCACACTCTCTACGTCAACGGAAAGATGAGCCACACTGAGATGCACAACTATCACATGGCCGTCACTGAGCGGGAGGTCATCAACGGATGCCTCGACGTCGACAACGTCAAGGACCATGTCATCATCTACACTAGGATCATCAATAACATCAACCTGCAGAACCTTAAGCGGGCGTCCGCCTTCATCGACATCATCGACCGCAAAGTTGACCAGGAGGCTGTCAAGCTGCTAGCGCATTACAGAGACGAGCTCCTACCGAAGAAGATGAAGTCCAACAATGCCATCTACAAGAGGTACAACGTTGAGTGGATTGGGAGGGAGGGGCTGGCGCCGGAGACTCACGAAGAGTACCTCAATGACTTCATCAACCACTTCTACAAGGTAAGTGGACTTGGGTTTTAAAGAATCACTTTGCTACAGCATTCATGAGAAATATAGTATACTAGAGCTTTCGCGCTCCCAACTTCGTTGGGTAGAACGAATGGCAACAATATGAAGCGCTGAAGGTGTGTCTGTTTGCCTCTCACATAACATGCTTCACGTTCTCCACGCGCAAAAGCTGGTGAAGCTGGAAATCAGCCGCGAGAATCAGCCGCGGACAGACAAAAGCTGGAAATCAGCCGCGAGAATCAGCCGCGGACAGGCACACGTATGTAGGATCCTCGCGCTTTTTATCTTTGATACAGTGAGAGTCCCGGGGACAATATATAAGGCCAAGAACATGTTGGTCAAAACGAGGCAAATGTAGTGCAAATCACGGCCCGGCAATTTGTCATTAAACGCGATATTTTTGGATTCGTCGTCACCTTGTAGTAGGCCTACGCGCTCTTCGTCGGCGCCAGGTGGGAGAGAATGTTTCAGCTGCTGCCACTGACTCCTTCCTGATCAATGAGGAGCAAGAGTTGACCCCAGAGCGTCAAGTTGCGCAATGCAACACAGATGTTTGGTCAGAAGTAGAGGTGACGTCCGTCCAAATGCACACGAGGTGGCGCTGTCTTGAATTGTTTCTTAGCTCTCGTTTGAACTCATGATCTGGGAGTAGCAAGCTAGAGTGCTAACAAAAAACCGGAAATTATTGACTCTTAATTGCCTCGCCGTAAAGTAGGACTTCAGTGGAGAGTTTCTCAGCTGTTCAACCCGAGGACTATGAAGGAAAAAGAGTTCCATACTTTAAGCCAGGTTAAACAAGGAGGATTCCACAGTTGAAAAACAGGCCTCATAAGGCCCACGCACGGCGAAGCAATTTGCAATTTGACGCAAAGTTCTGGCTTTTGACATTTCTGCGTTCAATTAGTCTTGAAGACATTTTGGTTCCTTTATTTTAGGCTCGGTCCTGATACAGATCCAGGCTCAGGTTGAGCCATAAAAATCAGCTCTCCCTTCGCAACTGAAATAAAAAACTCCTGTAGCGTGGAAAAGCACTCCAGAAAAGCAGCAAAAAGGGGTGCAATCGAGTGAAATCACTTCAATAAAGCGGTTGCATTTATACAAAGATTAAGTAAATTGAAAATTTTGCATCGAAAACGATGCGCCCATTTTTTTTAAGACTGGATATATCCTGCCTTCTTCAGGAAAAATGTGTGTGTCTCCCCTCGATGAAGGGCAAAACCTGATGTCATTCCTGAAAAGGGATAGTGAAAATTCTGTAAATCCCAGCGTGAGGTCTTGCTGAAAAACCGGAAAAAATTGATTTTTCTTGAAATGTCGCAGTCATCCTTCGTGTCAAAATCTTCATTTTGTTGTTTTGAGTCTCACGTATCAATGACTCAAGGTGAAAACTGCTGTACTCCGCTGTCACCAGATGTGACCAAAACTGTCACGTCCTTCAGGTACCTTCATCTTTTGTAAGTCACCATGGACACTTTCTGTGGCCTGCGCTGAGTACAAAGCCGATGCATGACCCCTCCTACCACAAAATTCTTTGACATGCGAGCAAATCACAAGAATCTTCGGCGTTACAGGGATTCCCAAGATCCACGTTGCTTCTCTGAAATCTCTCGATCTATTCCGCATAGTTTGACTTTAGTTTAGTGCTGAAACAGGCTTCTCCCATCACGTCAAAATAACGCTAATGTCTGTACAAGGTCTGGGAGACAGCGAATGAGATCTGATACCTTTTTCAAGGGTACAGAGCACTTGTTGCCTTCAAGGCATCGTCCACCATGACCTACTTGTGTGATGATGTTGCTGCTGGCCCACTTGTTGGCTTTGTCATCACCCTGGGCCCGTTTGACAGCATCCAAAGTGCGGTTGACAGCCACAAGCATGGGGTGCAGCAATGGAGTAAGGATGTCCGCGATTTCGGTTCCATCTTAACCCTGATATAACGGTTCATCTTGAGTCATCGTCCATAGTCTTCCAGCCCAGTTGAACTCCTCAGACACGTCTCGAATCCGTGGCACGGTTCTCAGGGCTGCAGTTTCACATGTGGGAGATTTTGAGCCACACTAGGCACATGGGCGTGTGCTAGCATGATTCTGAATTCCATCTAGAGAGTTGACCAGGTTAAGGTCGCAAGCAAGTGAGAAAGCAAAAGATTTTAACGCCAAAGCTCCGAAAAGGGTCTTGACACTGCTTTAGTTTGCTGAACACCCAATCCAATGGCTCTTATTATAAGTTTCCTGACACCTTAATCCTGGGATGTGCCATTAGTTTGCCACTTTTTCTTCATCTGTGAATTTGATGGACAACTAAGATCAAGAAATCAGGTCGGAAACCATCCTTCTGCAGTCAAGAGGTGGTAGTGGAAAAGCTCTTGGTGCTGCACCTTCAAGGGGCTGGAGCCATGATGACACACGTAGTGGCGATTCCAGCTAGCAAAAGATCTATGAAAATTAGTGTTTCTTCTCTGTCCGGTTTAAAGTTTTTTTTTTTTACCCTAAGCAGAAGGCATGAAATGCCTCTCAGCATTCCTGATGGGTCCTCTTTTGATTGGGCACTTTGTCAAATAACCTTAAGACTTTTTTGTTTAACCAAGGGCAGAAATACACTTTTGGTGATTTCAGCTGATATGAAACCTCAAAAATTCCCTGGGGCACTGGAACAATCAAATGTCATTCAAAAATTGAGCCTTATATTTCAAACTGCATGTGGACTTCATCTTCCCCGTGTTGGTCTCCCCCCTCCCTTTGACGAGTCATTGTTGCGTGTCCTCATCCTTGAGTTCCTCTGCTTTAGAATGTCATTAAGCTCGTGGACCGCGCGATGCGCAAGGAGGACACCTCTGCCCAGGGCAAGATCGTGACCGAGATCCTTCAGCACCTGCATGCATGCAACAACTCCGTACGCGTTTTCTATGGACGCGTGGAGGAGCTGGAGCTGCTGAGGAACTACATCGTGGGTCCGTCCACCAAACCATTTGTGCTGTATGGGGCAGGAGGATCGGGCAAGACCGCGATGCTCTCCATGGCGGCCTGCAAGAGCGTCAAGGAGTGGCTGCAGCCAGCAAAGCCACTACTCATCGTCCGGTATAAATTCACTTAGCCTCAGAAGTAGCACTCGAAGCTGTGAAGGTGATATTTCACGCATAGGTATCTCGGTACCACTCCTGACTCCAGCTCCCTGGCCCCATTGCTGACCTCGATCTGCCAGCAGCTTTCCTATACGTTCATGCTCCCGTTCGAGGAGATTCCGGACGACTTGGTGCCGCTCACAGCTCACCTCAAGGAGTTGCTTAACCAGGCCACGGAGGAGCAGCCGCTGCTAATCTGCCTGGACTCGGTCGATCAGCTGGTGGGAGCTCAGGACGGCAACAAGATGTCCTGGTTGCCCACACGCCTCCCTCCCCATTGCAAGATCCTCGTCAGCGTCACCAGGGAGGAGAACAACCCCCTTCTCCGGGGCGACCACGAGCTCCTCGTCAAAATGATTGAGGACAAGGAGAACTTTCTCGAGGTAGACATGTTATGCAGTAGGTCCGAGAAAGGACTGACCTGTCACAGACGTAATTTTCTCTGCAGTCAGTGAGTCAGCATGACCCTGTAGCTTTGTGAAAGGTCAGTTTTCTCAGACACACTGTAGATGTGATGTCCTCAGAAAGAGAACTTCTTGTCCATTTTCTGGTAGGTCCGCGCGCTGGGCGAGTCTTTGGCTTGGCGGGTGATCAAGTTGTGGATGGAATCTGCAGGCAGGGATCTGAACAACTACCAGTGGCGCGTGGTCGCCAACGCTGTCGCAAAGTGCTCACTTCCCATCTTCTGCAAGGTGAACCTGCCGATGTATTAAATGCTCTTAAAGAAGCTTTCAAAAAACATTTTTTTCAGCTGGTTTTTGCCGAAATCTGCCGTTGGAAGAGCTACTCAAGGCCTCAAGACACTTACCTCGCCCACAGCGTCATGGACAGCATCTTCCTGTTATTCGAGAAGGTCTAACTGAGGAGCAAAGTGTTGGTTTACAAGGACTAAATGACATCTCTGCAGGTGGAGACGAAGCACGGTTGGTTCTTGGTGTCCCATGCACTCGCCTACGTCACGGCGGCGAAGAGCGGAGTCTCCGAGACGGAGCTGGAGGACCTCATCTCGCTCGACGACAAGGTTTTGAAAAAGTATAGGATGATTTGGTCACTGCACACACCTTCTCCGGGTCGGGGTTGGCCTGGATATGGACAAAGAAGATCCGAGTGGTCACGCATGTGAGATCAATGGGGTAACTGATCATTTCAGGTTCTTGACGACATCTATCAATACCATCTTCCTCCTGTTCGGCGGATTCCTCCTCTACTGTGGACCCGTGTCCGCAGCGACTTGCCTGGATACCTCTCGGACAGTGAGGCCGATGGAGTCAGTGTCATCAACTGGTACCACAGGCAGTTCAAGGATGCTGCCAAGATCAGGTAAGAAAAGGTAAGAAAAGGTCATGGGCGAAAAAGGGTCTAGAATGGATTTCTTTTCAGATACTTCAAGACGGACGAAGATGTAGTCTACTTCCACTCCATGATGTCTGACTTCTTCCTGGGCAAGTGGGGAGGGGGAACACCCAAACCGTTCAAGTTTACAGAGATTCAGAAGCACCGATTTGGCCTAAAGAGCAAGGACAGCGAAGCTGACAGACAGGTATGAATGGACAGGATGAAGGGGAAGTCATTTTACAGAAGTGCAAGTTGGTGTTTCTGCTATGACTGGACTTCTTTGCTACTGAAAGGAACTATTGTTTATTTAGAAACTGTCTCTTTTTGTCACGCCATGAGTCATAATGATCTCACTCACACATGGGCATCCATTTTTGTCCAGTGACGTTGCACTTCTCCTGTCCTGCACTTACTGAAGTTGATCTGGTCACGTTATAACACTGCACATGTCAGGTTCCGGCCATGCCGCTGGTCTTTTACACCAAAGAGGGTCACATCTCTCGCTACAACCTGCGGAAGTTTGGTGAGCTGCCATATCACCTGGTCCGATGCCAACAGTATGAGGATCTCTACAGCAACGTCCTCTTCAACTACCAGTGGCTCTACGCAAAGATGTCAGCTTGCCCGCTGCAGGCAGTCCTTAGCGACTTCGAGGACGCGTGCACTCATGTCCAGGACAAAGAGGCAAAGAGGTAGGGCACGATACCAGTTATCATCATACATCTTAGGCTGGACAAGACCCCTAAAACTTTGAAGTTTAGCTGAGTGGGAGGACGTTCTTTCTTCAGTGAAATGCTAACGGTTTTTGCAGTGAAAATGACGCGCGTTTATTCTTTTAAAATTTAACTGCTTTCAACAGCTTGCAACAATCTATGTAGCGGAATCCTTTAAATAGATAAGTGCATTTTTCAGCATGTAATCCTCCATTTAAAAGATTCCGCTACATAGATCGTTGCACCCCAAGCAGTGCAAGGGCATTTGTCACAACACGTGCATTCAAAAGATCTAAATCATTTGAAGATTGAAAATGATACTACATAATTTCACTCCAAAAATCCTAAGTGTTTCACTAAATATCAACGATACGGCACAATTTACTCATTTATAAATGGCCTCGTCTTAAGGCTTCGTCTAAGACAATATTCCTAGGGCAAAAGTCCTCAAAATGAGCATTTGAGCATTTTTACCCTCGGTTTCTGTCTCAATTTTGTGCACCAATCTTAAGACGAAGCTGTTTAGAAATTTATACTTTTGCGCCTTATCGTAATCCGTCACTGTTGGTTTGATTTGACCAGAAAGGCTTCTTTCGTTAGAAGTACTTAAGACTGGAGAAGTAATCACCGTAGCGTCAACAAAGGGTTCTGTTACTTCTGAGCTGTGCTCTCGTGTACACCTCTTGTCTGGGACTGGATTGTGCCTTGAGGACGTGCCTCTCGTCATGCATCGCGTGGACGCCGTCAGCGAAAAGGTTGAGGATCATAGTCACTTTTGGCACGCATCGCAACAGTAAACAGGTCCATCCGGTGGTCGTGATCCACTCAGTCGACCTCGTCTGGCAGTCGCCAGGCCGTTAGAGCTATAGAGACACGTGGAAGTAACTGTGACGTTGTAGACTTTTTAGCGAAGGTAGGAGAAAAGCAGGAACTCGGGACAGCCAATACTTGGACCAGGTGGTCGCAAATCGTGAAGTCCAGCCTGGAAGGGCATAGAGACGGCATTCGAAGAAGGACGAGCTGGAGAAGGACGCGTTCCACTTGCCAGAACCTGGTGTGGAGTAGAAGGAAGGATTTGGGGGGCTAGCCCAAGTACTCAAGTACTCCCTGAAACACTGACCTCCAGGCTCTTGTGAAGCGTCCCTCTAGTAAGGTACTCTCCCCAGTTGATCCTTCGTGTACAGAAGGCTCGAGGAGTATGATGGGCCCAAGGTGGCGGAAGGGATTGACTGGTCACCCTTGCTCTGACGATGAGGGGGAACCTGTACAACCAGAACAGGAGCGCCGAGAGGCGCAGTGGGAGCCTCATGGTGAAGAGGCGTTTTCGGAGTGTGGGAGTGAGGCTACTGTAGAGCCCCGGCGTCCACAGAGAGTTATTCCTGTCGGAGCAGGAGACTTGTTCTTTTACTTGGCCTTGCCTGTTCCGTGGAATGTCATACCAAGGCCAGGTACGCAAAAGGAATTCGGAATGATCAGAGAATTACCGAATTTTCTTCCAAAATTCAATGGTCAAGCTGACGAGTACTTCCAATGGAGAAATCTTTTTATAGCAAGAGTGCATGCAATGGACATGTCAGTGGGCGTGAAGGCCCATTACATGCTTGCCTCACTAGACGAAAGGTGTAAAGCGCTGGCAGCCGTAGCGGAAGCCCTGGTCTCCGTTGATACGCTCCTAGGTTACAATGACGCGATCACTTTCCTGGAAATGATTTTTGGAGGTGTTCGCAACGAGGTCGCTCACGCGAGTCGCGGCATCAGGAAGTTGCCTGAGGCGAATTCCCTGCAGGAATGGATCGAGCTCCTGGGAGCTGTACGGGTTCTTGCTGGAGTTGCCAAGCGCCATGGCTTCGCCATTAGTTCCAAATCCCACTCTTCGTACTTCGACCTTGTCGAGTCGAAGTTGCCAGAGCAAGTAATATATTATTATCATGCGCAAGCGTACGAGAAGTACGGATCAAACGAGCGGCCCTTGGACTTCCTGGAGAAATTTATCTCCTCCCAGCTGATCATCGCAAAAAAGAAGGCTCTGTGGGACCCGTCTGAAGAGATACCTGACGAAGCTGTTTCAGAGGTAACCACGGCAGAAGTAGACCAGTCATCAGTAGCATCTTCTCCACCCCCAGCAGTCCAACCCAAAGTCCAGTCGGACAAGTGGTGTGAGCTGTGCGAGGCGGGTGGTCATGTTCTTGAGAAGTGTGCGCACTTCCGGAAGTTCCGGGTGAAGGACCGGAGGGTCTTTGCCATGGCCAGACGCCTGTGCTTCAATTGTCTGAAAAGGGGCCACGTGTCTTCCAAGTGCTTTCAAGAGCGCACTTGTACCAAGTGCCGAGCCAAACATCATTCTCTCCTGCATTTCTTTAAGAATGTGTCCAAATGGAAAGTGCAGACTCAGTCTTCTTCGCCAAAACAGGAGAAGCAAGAGAACCAGAAGTCTGAACATCAAGTTGTCTCGACTGATGACGCATATTTGAACGGCGAATCAGTCGAGCTTGACCCTGAAGACTTCTATAATGTCAGTCTGCCCACAGTTCCCGTTTTGGTGCGGACTGCTGAAGGTCGTGAAGCTGTTGCCACTGCGCTACTGCGTGACGCTTCGGTAATGTCATTTGTGTCGGGTCGTCTGGCGCGCAGATTACAGTTGAAAGGAGTTCCTATGGTCGCACGTACTTCAGGGATAGGAGGTCACGTCCTTGAGCACGAGACGATTGTTACGCATGTCTCTGTGGCTCCTGTAGACACGTCTCGCCAAGACAAGGTAGCCTTGGAAGTCCTGGTCATAGACGACCCAATCACCAGTTATCAGGCAGTTAACTGGAAGAAGACGTCTAAAGACTTTCCTCATTTGAAAGATATTGACTTTCCGCCAATAGAGGACCCTCAAATAGATGTGCTTGTTGGTTCCGAGGCGGCGGCCACGCTGATGTGTTCCTTGAAGGAAGTCTTATCCCCACCTGGATTGTTAGGGCCGTCCGCACGTCTAACCCCCTTGGGTTGGGTCGCGATGGGTCCCATGAAACTGATCAAGAAAGGTTCCATGGTTTTCCCCAAAATAATTGAGGAGGACAAGAAAGACTCTTTGATGATTCTGCTTTCACTGGAGGATCGACCTCTTGACTCGGGAAGGTTCGTGTTGCGAAGTCGGGTGATCGAGCCCGGACAAGTTGGACAGGAGGACAATGCTCTGACTGGTGAAGCTTGCTCAGAAACACGAGGGCCTGACGCTCAATGACTGGAGAACGATCATCTGCTGGACATTTTTTTTTATGATTATGACAGTATTTTAAGGTGTGCCAATCAAAGTGACAGGCGATTCTCATCAGTTTCTTGATGAGGACTGTGACTACGTTACCATGCAATGCAAGAAGCATCGACTCTCGGGATGGAGGCTCCGCATCTTCGATGCTCTCGCGCAAGGACGTGATTTTATGCGCCCTGAGCCTTGGAAAGATGCGCTCTCTCAGGAGCAGCGAGAGGTGGTTTTTGTTATCTCTAAGTATGAAGAGTATGATCAAGAGATTCAGTGGAACATCGACGAGTGGATGAGTGAAATTCCCTTGGTGAGTGTGGACACCGAGTCCCCCTTGGGAAATGCGCTGCCCATCACGGCGCAGATCGCGTTTGCACACTCACTGCACGCTTTCATCTTTCGCCTGGATCTTCTGCGACGCCAACGACCAGAGGCTCGAACGGTCACGGAGCTCCTGCCCCAGCATTTGGTCAACCATCTCCATCGTCGCACCACGCGTGTCCTCGTCTCCGGGGGGGACGAGTCAGTACACTTTGGGCCCATTCGAACCATCGACGTACAGGATCTCTTCAAGCGCCACCGCCACTACTTCAGGTACGCCAATCCAGGGGTCTCCACGGAAGAGAGCGGGAAGTCAGGACCGTCGATCATTGGCATGATGACCAACGTCTACAGCCATGAGCCAATGAAGAGAACCGAAGCAGATAGGTGGTTTGGTCATTTAGTGGAACGACTTCCGGAGACCAAGAAGACACGTTGGCACGGCTACTCCAGGTGGCCAAAGTGGAGAGTCCCCCTGTACGAGTGGAAGGAATTGACGGCCCTACAACTATGGTACATGGTGCATGACCTCTGGTTACCAATTGCCTTTGTCTTTTTGATGGTGCAACGTGATCTGTTCGAGCTCAAGGAAGATCAAGGAGAGGAAGACTTGGGTTTAAATTCGTCTCTGGCATGGGGGGTGATGGCTGGCATCTTAGAACGCAGCCCGTCCTTCTTTAGACCAGTTTTTTCTGACTCAGACGATGAGCTGGAGCTGTGCATCAGCGCCGAGGAGATGGCTGAAGTACGTGACGAGGCGCCGGACTTGTCCGAGCGCCAGAGCACATCCAAGCCTGACCCTGTGCGCAATTCTGTGACAGAACTGCCTTATAAGAAAAGACAAAAGAGCCGACCTTACGCTATTCCTTTGAACTTGAATACCACTACTAAGGCACTAAATGCCAGAGTGACGCACCCTGAGTGGGGACAGCACTGTGGTTTCTGCTCAAGTACACATCACACTTTTGCCTTCGGTGCGGAAAGCGTTGCTTGTCCTTATGCGAAGGAGAGAGTACAAGCTGATGGAAGGACCTTGATCAGAACTGCGGTGTGTCTCTACCCCAGGTGCAAAGTAAAGCACTTACACGTCACCAAAGTGTGTCCGACCTTACATGTCATTTGTACAACTTGCGGCATCAGAGGACATTTGGGTGACTGCCAAAAGACCTCAGAATGGCTGCAACGGGCACTGGATGACTTTGAGCAGTATGCTCATTTGGGTCTGTACACTTCCCATCGATTTGACAAGCCTGAATGGGGCTTTTACCCCAGAAGGAAGAGCAAATTTGAGCACGAGAGGATGCCAGATTATAAGGTGTTGCTTGAGATGGACCCGAAGGAAGCCTACGAGCTCGCGCACCAGCGATGTCCAGTGCGCATCATGCAAACAAACTTGTGGACCTACAAGCATAGGCTCCACACTCTCTATATTCTTAATAGACCTGAACAATATCAGTTAGGACAGGGTGAAGCAAGAGCAGGAGAAGAACAAAGCGAGGACAAAAGTACTGAATTGCGAGAAGGACGACTCATGAATAAAACAGGAAAGAAAGTGGAAATAAGTGAGTGAAGAAGAGACCGGTGAAAATAACAGAATTTGTTTGTAATCTATTTTGAATTAATAGAACTTATGTTTTGGCGCTTCTGTGTAGCACCTTATTTGTGTTAACCTACGTTCTCATTCGCGCGGTGAATAGATTTAAGGAGTAACCTGCGACTGCCTCGTTTCATCATCCACTGAAAGAAGTCTTTGAATAGAGTTTTAGGCACTGATCTCACTAAACCACGCTCCGCGGCGTGTATCCAAAGAACTTAAGGTAGAGCTTAAGGTTCGTTTACTATATCAGATTTATACTGTCTCGACTTTCAGTTCAAATGTCTGGGTCTGATAATGCTGGGTTCGCTGGGGCGAACGATTCGTACGAACAGGAGATGCAGTCTAGTAGTTATAGAAAATGCAATATATCTTGCAATGAATCTTTACTGCATATGTTCAGTACGAAATAAGTTCAGATTTGGAAGGCAGAGATAAACATTTTGTTGTCAGTTTTATGTGACTATAGTTTATTATTTAGTAAGAAACTGAGCAGGTCTTATAATAGAGAAATGTTGACTTAGCACCCCTATGCTGGGTCTTACAAGGCCGAAAACTGGACCCCAAAATCGATCATTTTTTCATTTCATTTGACTAAAATGGAGTCCCGTGCCAAAAATACCACGCCACAAGAGATTAAAAAATTGGTCTAGCCTTGTACAATACATGCATTTAAACTATGCGTTGTGTATCATTTCACGTTCTTCACTTACAGAGAAATCATGCTGGTCGCCGATTCTCTCCGCCTGGGCGGCGCCATCCTGGGACAGTACCCAGACATGCTGGCGCCGCAGTTGGTGGGGCGCCTCCTCTCAGAGACAGAATCCAACAAGAACATCAGAAGGTTGCCACTCCTTTGGGGTTACAGAAGAACATTTGTTTCACGTGTCCCCCATGTTCCAGCTTGCTGCATCAGTGTGATGAGGAGGGCCTGGTGCAGAATGCGTTGGTGCCCACGTATCACTGCATGCACACACCCGGGGGGCCGCTCAAGTACTCACTGGAGGGACACCAGTTTGCAGTGTTCGGATTCAAGCTCACGTCAGACTTCAGGTGAGAGTCACGAACAATGATCTTTCTTACTAGAGGCTGCAAAATGAGGAAACTTGTGTTTAGATACATTGTGAGCGTATCCAACAAGTTCATCACCTGGGACGTGTCCACCAGCGACCTCGCCAGACAAGTGCATCCGGGTGTGGAAGGACTCATGATGGCATTAGAAATAAGCCCAGACAACAGGTGGATACTGTAAATGCCTACTCCCATGGTCTTTGTGCTGGAGCACGATGACCATGATGTAGCTGAGCCAAGTGAAAAATAGCTAACTTTGGAGACTGAGCAGCTTGCATCCATCAGTCATCGGTAGCTCAGGAAAAAGAGGGGGGGCCTGTGGTGGTCCCCTTTACTTTACTTTCTTCTTTACTTTTTCCGTATGGAGTCCTCAACACTTTTAAATCCGTGTCAGGTTTGTGGCTGCCTACACCAACAACAACCAGACGATCTTGCTCAATACCTTGATCTCCGAGTTCGTGGTGATCGACAGCCCGTTCGCCCCAAAGGCACCAGAGCCTCCTCCTGACAGCAACAGTATTGAGTCTGTTCAGGGTCTCTGCCTCTTAGACTCAAACTTGGTCATCTACGGCCAATACACGTGGGCTGTGCACAACATGGCTGGAAAGGAACTCAGCAGGAAGAAAATCCTCAGAGAATCGCCTATTCTCATGCTCAAGATGCTCACCCTCGAGGACTACACCGTCATCTACTGGTCCGGTGACGACGCTAATCCCGACATGAGTCTGGAGACTATGAAGTAAGATCACCTAGAATGCTGATTTTTTTTTATCGTGGTTACTTGTATTATGTAATGCATTCCTTCCAGGTCTAAAAACATCTGCGCGTCACTGGACTTTCACAGCGGTTTCGCCTTGAGTCAAGATCAGAACCTTGTGTTCGCGTGTGACATCGACGGCTCCAACACGGTCGGGATCTTCTCGTGCAGGAACGGCGAGTGGCAAAGGGACGGAGACTTAGGGGGGAACAACAAGCCTCTGCTCATGCTTGAGCTATCACAAGTGAGAATGTTTGTATTTATGTCACCGCTTGCGCCTACCGTCGATGAGACCGAGAAATGTGCCGTGTACGTTTGTAGACAAGAGATTTCTGACTCACCCTGTACTGTGCTCAGGATGAGGTGTTCGTGATTGGGACGTTTATGACGGGTTTCCTCCTGTGGAGGGTCAAGCAGCAACCGCAGCAGGAGCAAAAGCAAGAGTTGAAGCTGCCTTCCGGAATCCGCAACATCTCCACCACGATGAACAAGTCGAACTCTTGTGTACTCTCTGCAGGCCACGTTTATGCAGTCGCAGGGATCAGGAAGGAGCTCTACATCTGGACAATGAGTGACGGACAGCTGGTACTGTACAGGGTGACATACTGTTTTTTGTTCACTTGTACCGACTTTGCTTCCAAAGGTCAAGTGTCTGGATGCACATTTCGCTCGCATCATTGACATTCAACCTCTGACCGTGGGCAGCTGGAACTCGGTCATCACCTCGTCTATCGACCGTACAGTGAAAGTGTGGAACATGAACTACATCTTTGAGCAGGTGAACCAGCCTGTTCCGAAACATATTGATGGACCAGATCTATGCGTCTATGCGGCCATTTTGTCAAAGTTCTTGCCCAAGTGCTCGGATATTTGAGTATTTCATCACATAGTAAGTTGTTTTCTCGTGGAACCTTTGGAATGCCTTCCTGAGGAGGGGGGATGAACCCGATCAACAGAGAGAATTCAAAATTCTTGGATGATTCCAAAAGCTTTGTTCGACTCTGTTTTTACATCGCTTTACAATCTGTCGTCCATGGGACCCATGGTCATGTCCTTGAACTCATCCACAAGGTCTCATGCTGCAAAGGGTTTCTTCATTGAACGCCCGCATTACATTGAAGCTATATTTCAGGTGCATCACATCGATCGCCACGAACTTCAGATCGACTCTGTGAGTCTGTGCACAAAGTTGGGGATCGCTGTCACCGTCACCAGAAACTGCATTGGCATCTGGGATCTCCTCACTGGAAAGCTAAAGTAAAGCAAAACTTTACTGATCAGGCAGAACCGCCTTTGTTCTTTCTGCTACTCTTCCTCTTTACCCTGTGTGCAGGTCAAAGTTGGCCGACTCCGCCCTGGGCGCCATTGTGACTCATGCGGTCGTCACGAGCGATGGCAACTTCATCTTGGCTGCAGAGTCCGGCAATGTCATGTACTGGAGCGTGGATGAGAAGATTGTGGTATTCAAGGAAGAGCAGAAAGACATGTTACAGGTCATGGATAGGTGTACAAAGGGCAAAGTTCATTTTCAAGATAACCCGGATTCCCCCTGCAGGTTCTTTTGTACGACGACGAACGTCAGAGTCTTGTGGTGTCCAAGATTCCTGATATGAAGGCGAGAGCCGTCTCCAGATCGTTTCCACAGGGGCAGAAGAACTTCGAGTTTGAGTTCCCGTACAAGCAGTTCAAGAATGTCATCCTGACCTCTGACAACCAGGTACAGTAGACCCCGGTTATATCATCTCATTTGTGCGTTCGCCTGAGCCGTCGACAGATTGTTTGCTCACTGCTTTTGGTTGGTAAAACCAGTGCTTTGCTGCTAAAACAACGAAACAAAGTGAACAACACGGTCAGGAAGCAACACTTGTCCAGGATGGACTTGTGTGACACTGATGACGACATGTCCAAGGCGCCTTCCGCCTCTTCTCCCGTGGTCTTGGCCTTCCAGGATGGGGAAGGAAGGACTCGGGAGGAGCATTTGATAAACACATGTTAGTATAAATTAGTTATAACAACAGGCCGCTTATAATGCAGTCTCAACCCAAGGGTGGTGGCAAAAACGGTGTCCACCGTGAATTTAGTTTAAAAAGTCGAAGGCCAATGTAACTTGATGGCCAAGTTCGCCACAATTACAACTACAAGAAGTAATATTCCTTTTTTATACATTTAAAATGACTATTTTCAAAGGCCAAAACAGTTCCTGATTTCCTGAGCAAGGCCTAATCATAGCAACACAATTCGAATGTACTTTGAAAAAGTTGTAACGGGTTGATGGCTCACCTATTTTGAATCAGAGGGAGCACTACATATTTTTCATTGATGTTTCCTAAGGTGAGGCCGAGCCAAATATGGAAAAAGATAATATTTAGAGTCTGACTTCTTGGTGACTTCTTAGTTCTGCAAATGAACTGCTGAAAATGACACAAGTAGGTATCAAGGCACATTCGAGAATCAGAGGAATTTGCTTGTGAGAATTGCTTTGCATATTTGTGTCATAGAAACAATCTTCTTTTACTATTTCAACAAAGTTTTGAGGAGTTGCACATTGTGCGACCTCGCATGTATGTGAGGCTTTCTTCGAATTCTCCCTTGTCATACATTCTTCAACCAATATTTGTCATAAAGAAAGGCAAGATAGTCTTAATATCGCATAACTATTATTGAAAATTGTAGTTTTGCATCGCGTACGGCTATGAGAAGCAAAAGGAGACATTGTTTGTCTACCATGCGGAGGTCGGCGACTTTTTGCACAAGATCCCGGTCAAGTACCCCAACTTCAAGGAGGTGTCGATGATTGTGGCGCTCCCAGACAAACCTTGGCAGGTGGCACTCATCGACGTTGACAAGGGCAACATCGTTGACGTCAAGAACAAAAAATTCGTGCGCTCCATTCCTCAGTGGGGCGGCCGCTGCTCAAAAGACGGCCGATTTGGACTCTACGCTCCCTCTCGTGGCGGCCTCGACCTACTCGACCTCCGCCATGGCAGTGTCGTCCGTACCCTCATCCCTAAGATTGCCGAGGGGATCTTCAATGTTATTTGCAGATTCAATGAGACAGACGAGTACGTTCTCTACTACCACAGCGGGAGGAAGACATTGAGGGTCTTCAGGGTGTCTGACGGAGTCATGATCGCCAACTACAGGTCAGTGACTGTCATGACATTCCCCATCCAGCATGGTGAAGCTACTCTTGGACCTTTCAGGGTTCCTTCTGATTTGAGCTCTCTGGAGAGCACGACTGACGGCAACAGCGTCGTCCTGGGCATGGTGGACGGCAACTTGACGGTGCTTACCATTGCAGACCCGAAAAAGCCGCACATGAAGAAGTACTTGAAAGATCTTCCCTCGAGAAACTCAAACATTGAAGTGTCCTGATGCTGGATGCAAAGCAATAAAAGCATATTTGCGAAAATGTTGGCACTTTTCTCCATTACTTACTCGTGATTCTCTTCTGGATGATGTCAGGGCCGCCTCGACCTGCTCGGAGAGACGGTGCCGTGGCTGCAGAAGATGGTGTTGACGCAGCTCGGGTTGTTCTTGTGGAAGACACTGCGGGTCAACTCGCCATTGAGCTTCAATAAAATTCGGAGTTGCAATGCAATCAGGGGTTGCAACTCAATAGGGAGCAACTATCCACACGTTCGCTAATTTCTACAAGGCAGTAAGTACACTTGGTACCAAGCATGTCTTCGTCAGATGAATTTATTGCAAAAACTGACTGCGGGGGAAACTGATGAGTAAGCATTGAAATATGAGATGTTTTTAGAACGTGTAAGTGAAAAAGAATTCGTTTAAGGCTAACTGACACATTCTAAAGAAGATAAATAATGATGAATAAAGTGTGCTATGTCCTGATGAGTACAGGTGCGACTGGAATAACTCTCCTATGAATTGGAACTCCTTATTGAATTGGAACAGCGAACTGATGGAACTAAATCATCCACAGCTAATGATTTATGTGATGTTGCTTTAAAATTGGTTCTCTTGGGCTGTGAAGAACATGATTTGGGGAACAAGAGCTGGAACTATTTGACTATTACGTGAATTGCTGAAACTGGACTTGGGCTCTCTGGTCTTAGTGTGGTCTACAAAGGCTCAGAAAGTCCACGTTCAGTTAGTCCGTGGCGTCCGAGTTGCTCATGCCGCAGGTGCTACTACAGGCTGCACAGTTGGTTGAGGAAGAGGTCAATCACATGATCCACCAACCAAGCGCTGGGATGAAAGGGGTCAAAGCTGCAGGTCCAGTGGCTGCTCCTCATGGGCCCTTGCTTTCTTAGCTCCTTCAGCTGCTGCTCGTAATTCTGACAGAGTTCCACGTACGAGCGCATCAGGGTGAAGTAGGAGTCGAATAGGGCCACCCGAGGGTGCCAGCGTGAGGCCACAGCGGCGCGGACGTCTCGCATGAGGTCTCGGAGGGCAAGCCTGTCAAGACGTGGTCGTTCCTGTACCTTATCCAAAGCTCAGTCACAAAGTCGGCGTTAAGATACTGTGCACCCAAAGCTCACTTCTTTCTGGCAGGATTGTAGCAAAAGTATTTTCTGAAGTTTGACTGTGCAATGCAGAAGCTGAGACAAGGAAACACAAGGAAAATGTCACGCACATCATGGCCAGGCAACTTGCAATTCTATCCAATGGGACGCAAAGTTGCTGCTCAGTCTCGCCTTCCACAAAAATCCTACCAGAAGGAAATAGCCGTGAAAAAGCCCCATAGGACTCTATACTGGAAAAACGGCCTTGACGCTTTTTTCCGGGACATAAAGTATGAGGTCCAACTTTCCCCATTTGAAGTGTCATCATGAGCCCGAGGTCCAGTCCTAAAGCTTGACAGAAAAGCGTCATTTTTGCGTCAAGTACGTTGGTTGCACAGTTTTTGCCCGTCTGCTACTTACATTCTCGGCGTGTCGACTTCATTGGCCTGTTTATCATTGCTCAGATGGAGTCTCTCGAAGTCGGCCATGAGGAAGACTCGTTTCACCTGTCAAGTGAATGCTCAACACACTGTACGCATACAGTGCTGAACCAAAACCCGTAGATGTGGCATTGTACATCTTGAACAGTGATGACTGCAAGTTGGCATCTCACAAGGACCTGCACTTGAGGGTTAGCAACAGACACATTGACTCAAGACCCCGACTGTGGTGTCTACACGTGAGTCCATCAGATGAACTGTTAACCAGACATGTTAAGCATTCTGGCTTCAGCTGTCTTGACATCACGTGGTACCAAAATTAGCTCTGTGAGTGTCATAAAAAGTGACGGACAGACTTTCAAAACTAACACAGCACTTTCAGAACATTTAGCACTGACTTTTGGTACCGAACCATGAGCGTCCAAGTATATACACAGTGCAATTCTCACTTTTGGGGATGAGATCGCTGCTTCTGTTATGCCTGCAAGTTGCTCCTCGTAAAACTGCTTCTCCTCGGCCACTGGGATGCTCTTCGTGGGGTCATTTCTGAGCAACCTCCTAGACCTGTGGCAACAACAGCAACGTCATCGACTTCTCCACTGTCAGCATGAGCGATTCCTCCTTACCCAATGATCTGCCTGTCCCCCACATCGCATATGAACCAAGCTCCCGTCAAGATGAAGACGTAGACGTTTTCACTTCCCATGTTGTCCACCTCCGCGTGCAGGCGCGTCTTGTTCAGATCCAGGTAGGGGTCCCAGAGATAGGCTACTCGGGTGGGACCGTCTTGTCCGGGAAGCTAAGTGGTGAGGAAGCTGCAGCACTCTGCTTGTGCAGATTATTCAGTACATTCCACGTGGCGCTCCTCATGTGGCCACCAATGGTTGATGAATAGCAGCATCTACGTATGATAGTCGCTTACCGCACTACGGTCGTGAGCCCTGAAGTAGGACCTTTGTCGGGGTATCCTTGAGGTAACATTGATAATGAACATCCAAGGCATCAACGGTTCATAAGTTTCGTAGTCTTGCATGTGTGGATCGCCAAATCTGAAACCAAAAAGAGTCAGAAAGACCACGCATGTGACAAATCTTATGTATTCATACATGAGGATGCCCAACCGAGGGTGCCTAAATCGAGACTTGACTGCATTCCTTCATTCTGTTTGACAACAATGTCATCAAATCTTGGAACAAATACAGCAACCGTTAAAAAGATTCACCGATCCTAATACATATTCACTACTTTTTATTTACTTCCTGGCCTTTAATGCTGTTTGGGAACAATTGCTAGGAATTACGAAATATACCAGGAATTTCACAAATTGCCTTGTTACTTATGCACAGACGTTGAAATGCGATCGGTAAATGAAGCTACAGTTTGCAGAACATATAATGGCGTCCTGGGGCGAACCACTCCCTTGGGATTGCACCTACACTTGCCCCCAAAAGTATTTGAACAGCAGCTCTGTATTGGAGAAGTGAGCGTATGTAGTATTTTTTTTTGCTTAATTGCCAGTGCTGCCTTTAATATGCAATTTCATACAAAGTAAAGTGAAAAGTTCAACTGTTAAGTCTTCAAGCTTTCCATCGATGTAAGTATAATTTGTGTAGCTTCAATATTGATGGAGCTTTTGCATGATTCTATTTAGTACAGTAGACAAATTGACTGCATGGACAAAATGGCCAGCGCTGCCTATTATATGCAATTTCTCTGAAAATGAATGTAATAAGTTCAACTGCTGAGACTTTAAGCTTTCCAACAATGTAAATACAGTTCATGCAACTGCAATATTAAGGAAGTTACAGCAGCAGGAAAAAGTGTTCAAATACTTGTGCACACCCCCAGAAAGGGACTTGCTGCCACGAAGGTGGCAGGTGGGTGGTGGCAGAGCCAAATGGCGGGGGGGGGGTGAGGTCTGGAGAGGGGGGTGCTCAAAAAAAATTGAAAATACTTCCAAAAATGCATGACCTTTCAGTATTTTCGTCCCTCTGAAGGGTGTTCAAATACTTTTGGAGGCAAGTGTATTTCAGCTACTGATAAATTGTACCTGCACCCCAATGCCGATTTTAAAGGGAATTTTGAAGAACTGATAATTCTACTCAATATATTCACTGGTGCATCGCAATCCGGTCTTTGCCTCCCAGAGTTTCAATGAGATGGAGGAAGACCATCCTGGCCCTGGAGTCACCCACGAAGATCACTGCCATATTGTTCAAGCAGTTGTTCGGCACGTCCCCCCCACCATAGTGGCGTACGCCGCCACCGCCACACGCCAGTGGGTGCCACGGATTGTTCTTCGCGTCGAAGCAATTGCTGTTGAAGAAGCAATCTTGACAGTCGTGGACGCTTCCGGTCAACCTGAAGCGATTGCGCTTCATCCAAAGCTTGTTGACCTCGTCCGGATAGGACGCAATGACTGAGCCCACAAGTGGCTGCGGCGGCTGCCGCGGCTCCAAAACCATGCTGAAGAGGAGCAATATGGCCAACACCGACGTGACGAGCAAGAGCACCCCACACGTCTCGGCCCGGAGCCTCGCAGACATGGCATTAGAGTAATTTCACTTGGTGTAGCGCGCCCTGCATGGTTTTTTTCCTACTGGACGTAATCTTAACCTGTCTAGTGACGATACACTTGTGTCTCCGACACATCTGTGCCCAATCCCCATCCAATACGACTAAATACACGTATCACAATGTTAAGACAAGTGAGATATTAGCGTCGCACTGTACTCGCTCTGCCGTCTGTGGCTCTGGGGCACCTGGCGGGGTCAGAGGAGCGAAGAGCAGCCAAGTGTCGGCAACCCGACGGAGCACGTGTGTGGTGTGACGTCACATGCAGTCGGCATGCGGCCGGAAATTATTCAAAGTCCACTCCAAAGTCTGGTTTTTTGCACACGATTCTGAAAGAAGGTTGAGGCAGGTGCATTTTTATGAATTTCTATCGCGCGACTGAGGCACACTCTTACTTTCATTATGCACTACACCAGGACTATAAATAATAAATAAAATACGATCTACCCGCATAGTGGGCACCAAGCCTGGACCACTAATAATGGTGTATGTTTATGCTAGGCTGGGTCAAAAGAGGAACATTTTGGAATGTGTCTGGGTGCATCCTGGGTTTTCCAGCTCCCTTTGGAGCACAACCATCTCCGGTTGCTCCAACGGGAGGGAGGGAAACAACCACCTGCAGGACTGCTGCAGTGTCAGATTTGTGGCTGGCACATCCTTGTGTGAGAGATTCAGTGGCAGGCGCTCAAATCATAGTCAGCTCGAGACTGTATCAGCCTGTATCTTTTTGTGCAAAGTGCGATGTCCTAAAAAAAGTATTAAACAGAGGAGTGTCTTCGGGACCATCTACCCAGCAGGGAGATCTGTCCCATGGGCACACCCAGCCCCTCCATGCAGCAGTTGGTCCTGATACAACTGTGCAGCTCTTTAGTAAGCAATCACTGTTTTTCAACGTACTTTTCAAAATTAAAGTCTGAAATCTGCCCAACAAATCAAAAAACTTTTGTATAGAAATAATGTTCCGCAGGCACGGTCTTAGTAATAAAATTTCAGATGTAAGCTTCTCAGGGCACTGCTAGCAGAGAAGGCCCTCGCAATACGGCCAACCTGCAACATCTTTGAGGAGGCCGAGTACATTACTAAGAAGGAGCACACTCAAATGCTTTTGCATCCAACCTTCCCAGGCCGAGCTTCAACCCCTGGTGGATGTGCTTCCAGATCTGCAGGGGCAAAAACACCCTACTATTACATGGCCATATGGCCTGTGTAGTAAACGGAACTTTTGGACCTGGATTGTGGCCTCAAAAAGGCCTTAGACCTCAAGTGCTATGGAATCACATTCAAGCTTGAGAGGAGTAGCGCCTGCTGGCCAAGTTTGGCGGCGATCGGTGCAGTGGTTGGGGTGCGTACTGCCTGACAGACAGATGCAACCCCCTCCCCCCCCCACACACAGGGTACCTAAAGTCCTAGCGCTTTACGTATATAGATTTTTCACTGCAGGTGTCAACGCCGTTGGAGGAGGAGGTGTTGACGTTAGGCCAGAAGTCCCCGTTTGCTTTCTCCCCCACGCTGGTGCAAGTTCTTTGTCAGCCTTTCTCCCCATAGGAGAAAGCCTCCTATGAACTGAGCCCATGTCCTTTCTATGAGTAACTATAATTGGGCCCCAAGCACATGGGGACGTAAGTTATACCTGAAAAATACAATATTTTCGTGTCTGCTCCTTGATGTAAGTTCCACGAGTGAGAATTCGGCGCCGTCCCTCATCACCATGGCGCACGACATCTCCGCCGACCGCCGCCTCCTGCTGGTGTCGAGTCGAGCCCGCAACAAGGCCGCCATGGTCGCGGCTGCCCTCCCCGGCGTCTCCCTTGTCGAGTACTCGTATGACTCCTCGACGTTGGACGACCTCAGGGAGGCAGTGGACAAGGTCTTGGGCGCCGAGCAGAAGGTCTCTTCTGTCGCATTGGTCTTGCACGGGTCGGAGAAGGAGCTCTTTCTGTGCCAGGCAAGTAGGCAATATCCGAATGTTCGCTACATCCGATTATGCTTGTGTAACTACGTGCTTACCTCTCTCTATATAAAAAGACGTGTGTATGTGCGTGTGTCTGTCTGTCTGTCCGCGGCCGATGTTCGCGGCTGATGTACGTGTGCGTGACCGTCAGCGGCTGATGACTTTGGGCATTTTCATAGCTGCTCTTGGCGGCTGATTCTCGTCATTTTCGCGGCTGACTTTCGCGGCTAATTTGCCTGTGAGTCTGTCCGCGGCTGATGTGCTGCAGATTTTCGCCGCTGAGTTTCACTCTTTACCCTGCTGCGGCTGCTTTTCGCGGCCGATTTCTGGCTTCTGGGCAGTGTCATGGGTGTGTGGTTAGGTTAGGTTTCGCTTGCCTGTGTGTCTGCATCCGACTCCAGACAGACACATGCGCAGCGCTCTGTATTTTTTCCTCCCCAACAAAGTGGTGAGCGTATGGGTGCTAGTATATTTTTAATTCTCCAGGTTGGCCTGTCCAGGATCAGCCTGAAGTCGATGGTCAAGGATGGTGAAGTCCGGGCCTTCCTCACCGCACTCGTCCGGGACCACGTGGACCTGGGTGACTGGAGCGCCAGGATGGACTTTCTCGCGACCTATTTGGCCGAGCAGATCGATGGTGGCCTCCTCGCCAAGGAGCTGGAGACCATGTTGGGCTGTCAGGTTATTAAAGAGTCTAAGGAGCGCAGCGTGTTAGAGGACGTAACCTCCAAAAAGAACTGCTGTTAGGTTGGTCTCTCCAAGAGTCTGGATGGATCCGACATCCAGGTGTTGCGAAACAATGAGACGGGGCGCTTCCTGACCGTAGGTGAGATGTACTTTGATCTGCCCACGCTCAAGACCCACCTGGAGATGGTCGGCAAAGTTACAAAGGACGGCAAGAAGAAGCTTGATGGGTAAAATAACCCCAATCCCCCCCCCCCCAACACACACATACACACACACGCAATATTTACAAGGGATTCATTACACATTGCGAATTTGTGATACGCAGGTATGAGAAGATTCGCGTGGTGGGGAAGGGTGCATTTGGCAATGCCGTTTTGTACCGGAGACGTTCAGACGGGCTTATGGTCATCATCAAGGAGATCAACATGCTCGAGCTCTCGGCTTCGGACAGACAAATGGCACTCAACGAAGTTCAGGTAAAGGAGTTAAAGGAAATTTTTCTTCCAACAAATCGTCATTGCGGCAGAGGTTTAGGTGTTGGCCAAGTTGGACCACCCCAACATCGTCGCCTACTACGACAGCTTTGAACGCGACGGAGTCCTCATGATCGAGATGGAGTATGCGGATGGTGGAAATCTGGCCGAGTTCCTCTCTAAGCAAAAAGTGTGAGTAGTGTCAATCCATGGCGATTTGCTTGCAAATTCACCTGCAAATTTCTGTTATTTTTCGTCCCAGTCGGATTGACGAGCGTGACATCCTGGGCGTGTTCTCCGAGATGGTCTCTGCACTCCGCTACATGCACTCCCGCAATGTGCTCCACAGGGACCTCAAGACGGCCAACATCTTCCTCACCAAGGAGGGAACAGTCAAGATTGGTGACTTTGGTATCTCCAAGATGCTCACCACCAGGCAAGGGGGCGCCCAGACCGTCCTCGGCACGCCCTACTACATCAGCCCAGAAATGTGTGAAGGAAAGGTACCACCTCTTATTCACGTACAACACCTTGAGATCTGTGAATAAAATGCCTCATCTTGTCAGGTTTACGACGAAAAGTCCGACATCTGGGCACTGGGCTGCATCGCCTACGAGATGGCGTGCCTCCAGAAGACCTTTGAGGGGTCCAACTTGCCCGCCCTGGTGAACAAGATCATGCGTGGTCAGTTTGCGCCCATCCGAGGCGAGTACTCGCCGCTCTTCAAGCAACTCGTCCGGGATCTCCTCCAGAAGGAGCCAGAGTTCAGACCGACGGCCAGCGAGATCCAGCTGAAGCGCCTGCCCGAGCTGGAGGCACTTTTCGAGGACCTCTGGGGCCAGGAGGAGGCTCTAGAAGAGCTAGAATCTCTAGACTCGACTACGGTGACGGCAGCCAAGGTGAGGCAGAGCAGGCCGCCTCGATCCGTACTCTACTATCTCAAAGGCTACGAGTCGACCATCTCACTTACCCCGGTGCAGCTGCCGCCCAGGTCGAGGATCCTACAGGTCAGTTACGGCTTCTTCAAGATGCTCAGATGTTATAGCAGCGCATGCTGCATGCAGTTCACACATAATATTTCTAATCAGAGTGAAAGTTTTTCATATGGAAAACTCTAAAGGTGTAAAATTTTACCAAAAAATTTGGTCCAGAGCAGTAGAGAGCTTTGTGATGGTCTCAGCATGAACTCCCAACACTTATGGCTGGGTTTCTCGTGTACGGCAGGGTAGACGTGCCTAAAGACTTTTCTCTCTGTCTTCAGGTGTCTGTAAGCAATACGCACATCGTCGCCCTGACCTCGAACCTGATAGTGTTCACCTGGGGGGAAGGTCGACGAGGCCAACTCGGGCATGGTGAACTGGAGTCTTGGCGATCTCGTCCTCACTGCGTTGAGGCGCTGAAGACCAAGTCCATCACTCACGTGGGCGCCGGCGACGGATTCAGTGTCTTCACCAGTGACAATGGACTCGTCATGACCTGTGGCGACGGTAGCTTCGGTGCCCTTGGTCATGGCGATTGGCACGGGTGCGCCACCCCCAAGCTCGTGGAGAGTCTGCTGTCGGTAAGAAACTTCGCTCCATCAGGTCTGATTCAGTTTATTGGTATGTCTGTATGTTGTTCAGGATGATGTTTCTGCCGTTGCTTGTGGCCCTGAGCACGTGGTTGTGGTGAGCGGCCGCGGTGACGTTTACGCGTGGGGACGCGGTGAAGGAGGTCGACTTGGTCTTGGCCATGAAGAGGATTGCTGCTCGCCTCAAGAGATCACGGCCATCGACACCCACCAGGTATGTACATACATAGCGGTCAAAGCTACCCTCTGATGAACAACAATCGTATCATCCAAAAGGTGTACATCGTGAATGCCAAGTGCGGCGGCAATGCCACCATGCTCCTCAGCAGCCAAGGCCACCTCTACGCCTGCGGAGGCAACAAGTAAGAATTCCTATCACTCTCCCAACTTGTTCCTCTTGGCCCTGACCACCTCCAGCAGCACCTATCGTGTCCTCACCCACCTATGTTATAGTCAATGGCAAATGCAGCAGGAGCTTGGTTCACTGACCTCATACATGAACATGCTCCAGGTACAATCGCCTGGGATTGGACGAGAGCAAGGTGACCTTTCTAACGAACCATGTGGAGAAGGTGCTGACGCCAACGAGAGTGCGGTCCATCACCAAGCCCGTGGTGGACTTGTCCATGGGGCCAAATCACACTGCGCTGGTCACAGACGCTGGAAAGGTCTTGTGCATGGGACGCAACAGTGAGGCCCAACTGGGCAGAGGACACGCCAGGTAGGGCAGCATCTACTTTCCTCTGCACAAAGAAGTGAGAAGAAATCTGCACATCTCTCTTTTTTTGGCGAGATTTGCAATGAATAAACGTGTCCTCAAACTACAGACATGTGTCTGGTCCCGACGTCATCAAGGCCCTGAATGGTAAGGAGGTCAACCATGTGTCTTGTGGCTCAACCTTCACCGTCGTCGGCACCAACGAGAACATCATTTACTTCTGGGGCACCCGCTTTATCAGCCCCGTGAGCAGGCCCAATACCAGGGATGCTTTCAACCAGAGCTTCGGTGCCAGGCTTGCAGCAGCAGAGGACCAGATGACAGATGAGGAGGTGAGGGTGGCCGTACTGATGCACAAGGGCCATTTAGGCTTGGAGTGAACTCAGTTACTTGTTCCTGTGCCCATATCCACAAGTACCTTTGAGATCTCGACTCTGATGTCAGACTTTGTTTCTTTTCATCTGCTGCAAGGTCCGCGTGATGATGGAGAGAGAGCGCCAGAGGACCGTGGACGGGAGGACGGACACGGCCTTGGTCTTGGAGGACAGACCCAACGAAAAGACCCTTGCCACCCTGTCAACGAGTGCCATAATAAGACATCAGGTACGTACTTGCGTGTGGAGAGATCAGTTTGGCATGAAAAAATGACCAATATCCTTCTCAATAGGGAGAGATAACTCTGAAGGACGTGGTCCTGGAGCCTCAGGAGATCCTCGCCTTGTACGCCTCCCCAGCCCAGCTGGAGAAAGGCGAGACTGTGGCTTTGGGGGGTGTTCAGAGTCAGGTAGCTTTGCCTATACGTTTGACATGGAGCAACACATTTCGTCAGTCCTAAATTTTTTTTTGCCTTTTTTTGCTGTAAAGAACCAGAACGTCTTCCTGACAGTGGAGACGACGTGCCCGCTGTCCAAGGCCAGCCGGCCCAGCACAGCCATTGCAGCTGATGAACAACACCCGCCGCCGCACCTGCTGGAGATCACTGAAGACCAAGAGGAGGAAGATGACATCTTCGTGGACAGGGTGGACAACGACAGAGAGGCTAGCGCATTGCCGGACTGGCTCAAGAATGAGTTCCAGTAAGATACCACCCCGGATGGAAGTCGGATAGATCCTAGTTTTAGACACGTTCTTAAATCTAGTTCTGGCTAGTTCCAGTCTAGATTGCATTTATTGGTTTGGCAACACTTGGAAAGTGGTTATAAAGTTATGCGGACGTCTAACTGTCCAGCATGTGCCAGATCTAGGAACAAGATCCACCCAGCTCAAACTACATAGATCAGTCCTAGATTTGCCAATATATCATCAAATTACTATCAATGATCACAATTATGCTATAAAGGGTCTCTCTTTTATTTTAGGGATGCTGAGGACATCAGAAAGCCCTCACCCAGGCCTCCGGCGGCGGCCACGACCTCCAAGACCAAGTCGGTGAAGGCTGAGAAGAGGCAGCCTCTGAAGCAGTCCCAACAGAACAGGAGCAGCGAGTACGAGAAGCGCTTGGAGGAGCAGTTTAACCGCAAGCAAATCGAGATCCGGATGGAGGCACAGAATGCAGTCCGTGAGCGGGAGAAGGCGCTCAATGAGGAGGTCGTCCGACTCAGGGAGGAGCTGGAGAAGCAGAAGAGGCGGCAGCAGGAGGTCATGGAGCAGAAGGCCATGAGCGGCAACCAGCGGAAGAAGGGTTGCAGCGTCAGCTAGGAAGAATCAGAATTGAAGATTATTGTGGTGCCAAGAAGAGTTTATTTGCTCGGTCACTACCAACATTTGAAAGTGACTGATCGATTCGCGGGTTTTTATTGGGTTGTTTAACTTCGTTGAGGAAGAAGTCGACTCATATCAGATTGTGATAAATTTCTCCATTCCGCCATTATGACGCAATTTCTGCGTATACAAAAGCTGAGCGTTTCAGCGCTGACGCCAAGTTTTGTTCAGAGTTGATTGCATTTGATTGTACAGTCTTTATATACAAAATATATTTATTACTCGTTCAAAAATGTCAACTTCAGATATTCATGGTGGAAAATTGGCATTAGACACTGGTGCAGCTGGCACAAGTCTTATTTTTGGGGAAAAAAATGATTTATTATCTGCACTTTTAATTTGAAGGTTTTCTACAGTAGCACAGTACATAGAGCTACCTGATCTGGTAGCTCTAAAAATGCTGTTATAAACATGTCTCTGGTTGATCTGACATTTCAGGAGCTAATAGAGGGGAATGTCTAGAATTAGCAAAAAAAATTCAGCTCAATCAGAGACACTTTTACAACATAGCATTTTAGCACAAACAAAATCAAAACTTATGTATAGACAGAACAGAGCAAACTTCGAAAAATGCCGTGTTATACCCCGTTTTGGGGCCATTTCCCGCAAACCCTGCTCGAGGGGGTGGACAACCCCATTTTGGCCCGAAAACGGGGCCCGAAAACCCACTACCCACTTTGTTGGGCAGAAGGAATAACTGAACAATAAAGCACCACCTGAGTGTGTGTGTGTGTGTGTGTGTGTGTCTGTCTCTCTGTCTGTGTCTTCAACACCACACGCTTTGCTCTGACCACGCATTTGGCACTAGCCATGAGCTTCGCGCTAACCATGTGCAAACAATGATGAAGCTAGAAACTAGCCAAGAGAATTAGGTGTGCAAAATCTAGAAATCTGCTGCAGACAGGTAGATACGCAGACGAACCAAACCTAACCTAACCTAACTGTCGAGTGGCTACGGCGGCATAGACCCTAAGGGAAGGGCAAGCATATCGTGCTGACGCACCCTGACTGATTCCTACTTAAATACAATTTATGGTATACCTAGTCCCACTTCACGTCCATATCTTCTTTGTCCCCCACGGAATATCCTCTCAAATTTTATTGATGGATAGTCATAACTTTCATTCTGCATTAGGCAACACGAAAATTTTGGCACACATTTTTTTATTTATGGTGTAAAAATGTGGTAATAAAGTACTTTGCTGTCCAGTCCCTGCTCTGGTTTCAGACAATGGTTCAGCTTGTTCAATCCCTAAGTAGTAAAAATGTCCATTCTCTCTAGTCAAAGTCCAAAGTCCCAACAGTGTGCCATGGTGGTCCTTTGTTTTTTTCTTTCTTCGCCTTGCATCCACAAAAGCAATGGGAGACACTATACTTCACAGATGGTACCTGGTGTCTCAAATGTGAGATAGTTCAGGATATTGATAGAGGAGAAACCAATGGATCCATCAATGCATGCAACAACCCAATACCTACAGTATGAAGACACAGTGGAATCAGTTAAAGGGGAAAGGATGGCACAGGAAAATGTGTGTGTGTGTGACCTTACCTTTCACCTTGAGTGCTCTCTGTTGGTACATCAACTGGGATGGTAGACCCTCCAGGCCCATAGAACTCCACATGGGCCCCAGACTCAAAGAGGGATGTTGAACTTCCAGAGAAGTCATACACAAAGACCAGGTGAATGTTGGAGTCAGGAGATGACCAGGTGATTGTCTCGGGACCATTGTTTCCTCCCTACAGCACATGACCACGTTTCAGAGAATCAAACTTAATGAAGCTATGGTGGCATCTTACGCTGACGTTGTCGATGTCAAGACTGACATCACCACATTGCCTGTTATTATAAGCGACCTCACACTGAACCACCCCTTCCTGGCTGAAGATGCGATCATGAAAGTCAAGGTCACTAGGTTCCGGGCCCCAACTCATCACAGCCCGGAATTCTCCTTCCTGACAACGAAGAAGACACTTACTGTAGTAGGGAAAGATCATGATAACCATTTTCACTCACAATTACTGTTGGAGACATGTTGACATTAACGGCAACTTCATCCCCTGCCTCCTCAGGCACCGTGTATGATGTTGAAAAATCCTCGTATCCTTCCAGGGTAGCAACTATTCCTACGCCACTACCAGTGGGGACGACTCCTAGGTCTGCACGACCTTCAGCATTAGTTATTCCTTGATAGCTTACTGTCCCACCCTCTAGGATCACCTATGAGATAGCCATGAACATGCACAAATCGCGTCGATAAACCCTCAATGTGTACCGTTACACCCTCCAGGAAATTGCCCGAGACGGCATCGCGCACCACTGCAAAGATGAACACCAGGTCAGCGCAGCAGGACGTTGAGCCAGTTGTGCTGCTTTCGGTGGTTGTTTGGGCTGAAATGAGACAGCAAGAGTTGTTCTATTTGAAAGGTGAAGCATCAATTCAGAATTTGAAGAATGTCACAAGTATTGTGGTACGATTGGACACCTGATTTTCCAAAGTTTCGTCTCATTTGCGCACATGTGCATGCAGGCACAAAAAGTAAAGTCAGTGCTCCAGGAGAGAACATTTTTGTGCCATAAAGTGGGCTTAGAGAGAGCCACTCTATCAGCTCAGAAGAGAGCCCTGAAGAGTCAGGTCAACTTGACCAATTCAGAACCATCTTATAGCGCTTTTGCAGCATCTAAGCACAAAAACTGTCAAAAGACAGGGAAAAGTGGAATAAGCCCCCTGAATGGTGTCATGGGTGGCCTAATCCTGAGAAAAGTTCCAGCCGATTTCATCAACTATGGCAGTTCATGAAGAAGTACCTTCTTCACAGAGTCGGTGCCCAAAAACGCAGCCCTCGCAGTCAACAGTGAAGACATCAGGGCAGGCAGTGAGCAGAACACAGACGCTATCTGCAGGGTCATAGGTGTACCAGATGCAGTCTCCATTGTCTTGGCAGAGCTCAAGGCAATCGTCAGCTGATGGCAGAACAGCCTGGTCCACTTGCCGCCCTCCCTCACATTTACCAAGCGTGTTGCAAGGCAGGGCTGAGGAGGCAAACTGACTTGAATGTGATGGAAAATGACCACTTGACCGACTTTACCACTGCAGTCGCGATTTCCTGAGTAACACTCATCACCTCCACAGTCACTGGTGTAGACAAAGCAGTCAGCATATGAAAAACAACCCAGTATTGTGGTAGAATGTCCAGAATTGGCAGAAGTCTTCCTGCTGGCAAATACTGTTGCACTCATTAATGTCAAAGGTGGGAGAGTCATCCAGGTACAGTGACTGCTGACATTCCCCCAGAACAAAGCAGTCAATTTCTGTTCCAGATTGGGAATATGATGAACCTAGAGAAACATGGACGTGCAGCATTAATTAAGTTATGGACTGGCACAAGGAAAACTGAATAGGGTTCTATAAGGTTACTCGAAGGGGGGCAATATTGTATGCACAGTTTGGGCATTTTGCATGAGCTTTCAGACACTGCTTGGGTTGGAAAACAAGACAATAAATAATGCAGTGCATCTGTGTGCAGTGACTTTATTGAAAATGCAAGTGCATTCCCAAAATTGCTTGAATGGAAAGCTATACCAAAGGACTGAATATACTCAAAAAATAACATAATTGTTCCTAGCTTTTCTGAGATATTGAGGCATAAAGGTTATAAGGCTTCACTAAACAAAGTTCACAAACTGTGAAATGACAAAAAATATTACAGCGGAAATCATAGGCAATCCCTCAAGCAGTGCGATACAAAGCAGAAGTTAATGCCAGAACTAAAGAATGACCAGATGTTGTAATAGAGGCATAGAAACGCATTAATCACGAGTATGGCCAATTCCCATAAGCATGTGTGTGACAAGAGTACTACAGATGACTCCTTGGCTCTGTGGCCAGCATATGATCATGTGAACATACCTCCAAAAAGTGTAGCATATCCACTTTGCAGTAACCATAGGCACTGCGATTGTGCCCAAGTTGTCAATTTTGCACATCCTGCACGCCTACTATAATGCACCACCTACTGTGATTATTGCATAAAATAATGAGATGGCCCCACCTGGTGGGAGGACAATGCCAGTTGTTGTACACACAAGGTGATATGAAGGGGACAAAGGGGATCAAGACATCATCAGACCTAAGGGAGACAGGAGGATTGGACCAAGACATCCACAGCTACAAGCGTGACCCGAGCACAAACACCTGAGTACACAACTACTTGTGGTCACATATACAAATATTCTGTAAGATTTCTGTCAGTGTGAGGTTAATGATGTATTTCAGAGAGTTCTTTCCTCTTCCAAGTCCCCCGTCTGAATGCCCGTGCATATTCTGTGTGGTCACCGAGTAAACTTTGGGTGCTCCATTTGGCTCACTCTGCACATAGGTGCACCTTGCAGAATATGCACAGCAGACAGGGCATACAAAACATGCATGCCATGCATGCATGCGTGGAATTGGGCCCAGTGACTGACTGAAGCAGGCAAAGACCTGTTTCACACCTCCAGATCATGATCATGATAAACAGGGAAGAGAACAAAATATGACAAGACAGCCAGGACAAAAGAAAGAATTCGTGCAATTCTGATATTTCTACTACCCAGCTTGAGAATACAGATATCGGCACACAACAACTCCATCATTTAAAGTCTGCAGTGGTGACCACTCCAAGTACCACTGTCATGTATAAAGTATTTGAAGGTGCGCACGTTCACAAAAAGCAAGATTTCACCAAGTTTCAAGGTGATACATTTGTTGACGGGGTGCAATTATTTACTAGCATACAAGGTGATGGCATGCTCGACACAATTACTTACAGCGAGGACTGTACTGTACGTGGGTGCATAACAGTTTCCGGCAGGCAGTGATGCTAAGGCTGGAAACAAACTTACTTACATAAGAACTGAGCAAAGGTGGTGAATGTGAGCAAAGTCCTCATAGTCAAACTGGTGATCAACCCTGGCTCTCTGAATTGACTGCATATCCTTGACAGATGACCGCTCAAGTGCCTTTCATTGCTGTCTTTATCTTTCAGAGATTGTAACTTCATGCAAACTTTATTGTTGTAGTTGACAATTTGCAAATGGGCAAAACGATAAAGCTCTTTTTACAGTGGGTTCTCCTTATAGTGACAATCCACATAGAGTGACAGAAAGGATAGGAACAGAATCAAATCTGCCACTTATTGAGTAATTTACTTCGTATATAGTGGCATAAAAACACTTTTCCTGCTGGAAACTTTTAACTAGAAAAAATGCACTTTTCACCTCGAGCAAACTTTTTTCGCTCCAATACTAAGTTGCTACAGTAGACCTCTTAAGAGTGACCATTTCTAGCACGAAACTGGTTGATGTAGGAGAAAATCTTTTTTAACAAAAAACATTGGCCATAGGCATGTTTTATAATAAAATTTTTGAGCAAGCTCTTGGGACCCCTGTTTGGGACCCCTTTTGGCCCCTGGAATGTTATGTAGTGAACAAAACCCTCCAATATGTTGAAAACGGTGGACTTTAGTGACTTGACTATGAAATGCAAAAATACTTCAGTAAATTTTAGGGTGACCTTCAGTTCAAAAGTACCCTCCTAAAGTGACTCCTACAGGGTGCTCCACTACATAGCCATTTTTGCAAAACTTTGGCAATCTCCAGCATGTTCATCTTTGGGAATTCAGAAAAAACAAAAACATGCATTAACACAATTGGGGGTCCATGACTACACATTGGTGACTGAGCAAGGTCATCACAAAATTTTTGGCCACCCTAGTGTCCATTCTCAATGCCATGCACATGATCCCATTAGCAAGGAATCATGTCTCTCCAAAGAATATTAAAAATTGTTGGTGCTTTGGCCAGCTCAACATGGAAGACAGTGAAGGGGACAAAACTGTGGTTGAGGAATTGGAGTCAGCTTTGTGAAACTTGCCATTTGATGAAGTTGACTTTGAGGATTGGGCAGCCTCTGAGGACCAAGGTCTGCCTGTATGTAAGACCATGACTGAGGAGTCCACTGTCAACAGTATCCCGGTTGCTTTGGAAGCGATAAGGGAGGATGGTGACCATGACAATGAGGAGGATGAGGTATACCCTTCTTCTGAAGAAATGAGAGCAGTTATTTCACTCCTCAAGAAGGGCCTCAAGTATTATGATTTTGATTTTTTAAAACAGTATGATTTTGAGACGGAGGTCAGCAGGGCTATGCACCAAAATTTTCAAACAAACTGCAATTGAGAAGTTTTTTGCCATGTCCTAAATTCCATGTCATAAATGATGTTTTTAAACATTTTTCCTATTCATTGTAGACCTAATCCACCCCATCATCTGCCACCTCATCTTTCATCTGTTATAAATCTCCCCCAGTCCCTTCCCTTCGAATATAGTGGCACTCCAGATATAGTGGCTTTTTTGGCTGGCCCAAGGGTGCCACTTTAAACAGAGCCCCCTAAATACACATTCAGAGATAGCGAAACAGCCTATGCAAACGTGTCACCATCATTTCACATGATGAATCCAGGAAAAAGGGCTGAAATTTGTAGAGAGTATGATTGGCCAAGCTACTGGAGCAATGGGGACAGCCAAACCAAGAGCATGAGACAGTTTATTCGGTGTGTTAGCTTACTCCCCCTACACACAGGCCTTGCACTGGGTTCTGTACTCAACGTTCAACTGACAGAAATCGCTGTTTCGTGCGCTCACTGAAGCTGTGATCATCTTGAAATGCCGACAGCGAAACAAGTTCAGCAGCATGAGATCCAGATAAGTAAGCTTTTTAGGACATTCTGAGTAAGTGCGCAGGTGTGCACAAATGCTTCGCAGGGTCCGAGATTCTCATAGCACTCAAGTTGCTGTCCTGGGCAAGGAGTGTTCTTTGAGATCCCTGGATTGGCATCAGTGGACATCTTCATGGCAGAGGTACTCTAGAAGTCTGGCAATGTTTGCAGGCCATGGCCTGAATCCTAGTTGTACAGCTTGACTTTTATCTGCTCCATGACCACTACTGCTAGACACTGCCTACTATTAGCTCTTAACATTTCAGCTCCATCGGAGACACTATAACAGTACTTTTGGAAGTGTAAGATAGACAGTCTTCTTAGGTTAGGCTAGGTTAACCTAACCTAACTTAACCTAAAAGGCTTTGTGCACGCTCTCTACTAGGCAGTTTGTCCACAAATTGATTTGAAAAATTAAAAGATTCACAAAAAAATGACAAAACTCCCATAGCAATCTCCGGATTCGGACCTACGAAGGTGGCGTCATGAGCCATGCTCCTATCTGCTAGGCTACACCGTTCTGGTTGGTGATGGGTGGTTGACCAGACCAACCGGACCTCCGGACATAAACACACACTATCTTTTGGGCGACATCCGCTAGCTGTCGCTAATAGCTGTCGCCTACAGCGGCCCTGACAGGAGCATAGTTGGCGTTGTGTGGTATTCTGCCAACAGAGGTATTATTTTGACGGTTCGAAGTCGTAGCAAAATGTCAGAAATTTTCGAAAATTCAAGCACAGGCGGAGGTCACATCCGGGTTCCTCAGTCGCAGACAGATTGTGTGCGGTTCCCCTGATGCACACGGTTCGAAATTCCTGCCTCGGTGCATTGATAGCACTGGTCCCTCCGGTCGGAAGCCAAGCAAACAGAGTCATGGCCCAGATCATGGGGCGGGGGAGGATGACGGTCTGGCAGAACTCGTGGGACGAGACGTTCGGGGTCACCAGCACAAATGCTCGGGACGGCAGGATAGACCTAATAACGTTATATGCGGGTTATACAACTGCTCGGTAAACAAATTGATGACAACTCGATTGTGTGCCCGAAGTCTTTTGCATACTCACTTTTATATTGTAAGCACTTGTTGCTTTTGATTAACCGCTGTCTCATTGGACACAACTTATGCACCAGCCCTCAGGGTGAAGTCCTTCATCTGTGGCAGTGTGGCTTTAGTATCTGTGCCATACCTCAGGCTACAAAAGCCAACATAGGGCACATCAAGGGTCCAGGCTTCAAGGCCTCAGGGTTCTGCACTTCTCTGTTTTTATATTTTCTTCGTATTTACCCAGCATTCACTGTAACACAAGAAATCTTTCCATATGAGCAACCCCTACATCCTGGTACTCAGCCCCCAACATAAGTGACTCCTCGTAATATAATACTCCTCTACGTAATATAGACAGCCCCAATATTGGCATGGATGTTTACGTCAGTCCTGCAGTTGCCTGAAAAGAGAAAGGAAATCGCTGTTGACAAAGTTGTGGGCAGCGACCTTAATACAAGTGAGCTCTTGGCTTAAATAGGCTCAATTTTGAATTGAATATCACATTCGTAGCATAAGACTGTCACCCAAAGACGTTGGTCTTCTTTTCCACGGAGCCGCACGTGCCAGATCAAGAGGTGCGACTCGTTCTTCGTTGGGGCCACCCTTATGAAGGCAAGCAAAGCAGCTGTCGTCAAATCTAACAGGTCTGCTGTTTCTGCAGCAGCCGATCTACTCTGGTGATATCTATGATGGTGCCTCTTTCGTCTTCGTCAACCTCTTTGGCACCCCTGATCGATTCCTTGCGGTACTTTGTCGAGTCTCTCACAGTACGAGTACAGCCCACAGACAAACAGACAGACAGACAGCTTCATCTTCTTCTTCCTTACGAGTACAGCAGTACGCCCACTTCTGCTCGCCTCAAGTCCAAAACAAAGGTAGGTCCATCCACAGGGGGAGCCCGTAACACCCCTGACTTAGCTGCATCCATCTTGCCAAAGTGGGAAGAACGAGCCTCTTGTCGTCAATGAGCCTGCGAGCCGAGTATCGACGGCTCCGAGCCTCTCGGCGGGCAGAACTGTGAAGTCAACAAGACCTCTTTGACGGCGGATGACATTAGACACCTAGAGCTGTCAGCCGCCTCCCCTTTCCTCTCACTTCGTCGCGGGCCGGACGACGAAGCACTTGAGCGAAGACCTTTTGATGACCTCGAAACCTTGCGAGAAGGCCTACGACTCCTGCAGGATCGAGGTGGACAAGAGGCTTATATTTGAGCCGAGGATTAGACCTGATTCATGCCGCGGACTCTCTGCACTCGATGTCGATCGCTGAGACGAGAGCAAAGCAAGTGATGACGGGACGACTTTCAGAGATCCTGGACTTTCTTTGTCAACCAAAGTCTTCATGGCTTCAGCAACAACGTCCGTCCAAGATTGTTTTTGCTATTGAACAGCCTTGGATTTGGAATAGAAAAAAATATTTTTTTGAAAGGACCTCTAGAGGCTCTGATCACCGACAGCTGCTATTTTCTAGTGATTCAACTCGCTTCCACACGAGATGGACTGGGACAACCTCATCGCGTCCTTGGACAGGTGCATCCTCGCTGCTGAGGAGGACGAAAGAAGATCCGAGGAGTATCCCAATCCGGGTCTAGCCCATCGTATGTATTGGAGTCCTTTTTGTTGATGTACGTACAAAAAGTTACTTCAACCCGGTTTCTTTTATGATTCAGACCCCGACGTCTTGTCCGAGTTGGAGCGCAAGTTAATCGAGATCCACTGCAGGATCAGGGCCATTGAGGAGGAGGCCTCGGACCAGCAGAAAGTAATTTACTTCGGTAACGGTGTCTCGACAGTTATCCTGGAAAATTAGTCTTGTCTTTTCAGTACAAACCCACCAACTTTATTAGTGGAACCATCACTTACAACGCCGAAGACGACACCACTGAAGAAACACCAGCGGCCGCATTCGCCCCCATTGAGGAACCCAGCATCTTGAGCCCCGAAGCTACCACCGACCTGGTTTTACAGTGTCGGCGAGTTCTTCTCCTCAACATTCACCGGCAACAAGAACAGCATCACGCGCTCGTCGCTCAGCTGTTGGCTGAGATGGGCCGGAGTCCCACTGGTCGCGTCATCTGTGTCGAGAGGGGTGTCGTAGCGGCCCTGGAGCGGGCGCTGGAAGCGCAGAATCGCATGGAGTCGGGGCCGATGGAGACCACGGTGCAGATTTGTCGTATCCTGGGTAACATTTGCTTCAATTGCAACAAGGGCCGCGAGCAGGTGATGACGTCACGCTGCCTCCAGCACTTGGTTTCCATAGCCAACAACAGGCGGAGAGTTGAGGTGAGGAGGGTCTCGACTGATTGTACCGGGTACATTAAGGCGGGTTGAAACTCATGGTTTGGGTGGAAGGCGACGTGAAGTACTTACAAGATCCTCCTGGTCCGTCCGAACTTGGACACTGCGTGCAGTGTGTGCAGACCCGTGGACCCACTCGTCCGTTGTTGCACGCAAAGTTTTTAGCCTCTCCAAGGACAACTCTCAGATCAACCCCGAGGTTCACTTCTCACTTTCCACTGACAAATTCTTCTTGTTCCTCCGTTAGACTGAAGACCCCGGTCAACGTTTCCCAGTAATCCTGCCAGGATTTCTCCTCAACTTTTGCAACGAGACTGCGGACGCTGTTCAGATGGCAGGTGAAGTTTTAGGAAAAGTATAGAGGAAACTCGAAGTCTTAGAAACCCTCCTCTCTTGTCTTTCTGCAGGTGAAGTTGGATTTGTTCACGTGGTGGTACAAAACATCCTGTCCACGCAGACCAATGACGCCGTGTTCAACAGCAACCTCAACTTCTTGATCGCCATTGCTGAGGACGAATCCGGACCGGGGCACAGGTTCCTCAAGCAGGTGGTGGAGTTTGCAGACGGTAAAAAAAAAAAGTCATGGGTGTGCATTAAGTAGCTTCAGTGTTATTTTTCTCCATTTTTCCTCGTGCAGCTCTGACCCACGTGTTGAGCCACACCACGAGCCCCGAGGTGGCAGAGACGGCGTTGGAGCTCGTCCGAAGCATCGCCGACGACCCAGAACTTACGCTCACCATGGTCAAGACTCAACTGTGCTCCATACTCATCAGGCACATAGAGGGAAGGTACGCAGTACGCGGTTGTGTGCCGTAGTTTTAACATTAGTAAAAGAAGGGCAATTGTATCTATGAAAGATGCTCGAACGTCTGTCTGCCGGTCCAGGATCTGTTTGACCTGCCCAACATTGGCAGGTTGACATATTGGTTCGCTTAGTCCGAGCAAATGCAGGGAACGGTTGAGTCCTCTTCATTGTGTTTCTGCCCGCAGGTGGCAGTGCAAGGAGTTCGAGGACCTTCGGGCGGACGCGTGCGACCTCTTGGTGCTAATGCTGTCGCATGACGCCAGCATGAAGCACATCTACGTGCAGGATGACGGGAGATTTCTACAAACATTTATGAGTAGGCTTTCAGTGAATGCAAGTATGCGATGGACTGTTTCACGACTCCTGCCATTTTCTTCAGATTGGTTGAAAAATGACGATGCTTACCTGAAAGTAACAGCTTGTTTAGCTATCGGCAACTTCGCCTGCAGCGAGGATCACTGCACCCAACTCATTGACAACAAGACTGCTGCCGCCCTCATCGAACTACTCCAAACGCACCAGGTATGAGAATTTATACAACCTTTAAAGATATTGTAGCTCAAGTTGCTGAGACCCCTGTACAGATTGGGGTGGGCAGCTCCAGACAGTTGATGAACCACCCTTTGTGATACGTGAATCCCCCTTTAAGTACGTACCAAATAGGATCATATGCCTAGTCCCAACTCCAGGTATCTGTTGTGTAACAACACATCTGTCTGAATTTGGCACTTAGCAATAGAAATAAGTTCCTACTTTCAGAACCCTCACACTGACCTGAAGCTGCAGCATGCGTTGCTCGGCGCAGTGCGCAACCTGGCAGTGTCCCCGGCCACGCGAAGGCAATTGCTGGAGCAAGGTAAAAATGCTTGATAAAGCTGTCGTTAATCAGCAAAGTTCTGCAATGCTTATTGAGTCATGTACAGTTATATCTGATAACAGCAACACTGATTAAGTGGATGCAGAAGACTTTGTCGTAGATTCTGAGGAAGCCAACTTTATTAAACTTTCCCCATCATGAAGGGGACGTGCATGAAGGACTGCATTCATAAATATATATTCGTATCTATAAGTATAATAAGTATCTACGTACGTATAAGTATATATGCATATCATTAGTCTCAACTGATGAGTCTGTCACCCCTGGACACCCCGGTGCAAACTTACCGAAAGTTCGCGAATGAATGGATGCACAATTACCCTTGGTTCAGGGGTTGCTCCAGCCAATTTTTTTAAAAAATGATTAACGTTTACGAAACATACCTAACCAACCATAAAGTCTCAGCTTTTAAATGAGATGTTCAAGGCACCTTTTCGAGCACAAATGTTGTCATTTAGTCTTTGGTCTCAAGTATCACAAGGTGGGAAGAAATGTGTACAACTATTCGTTCTTCAGGTCTCCTTGACCCTTGCCTTCGTCTGACCGAGAGACTTTCCTTGTTGACTGCTCAGCCAGTCATATTCAAGCTGTTGGCCACGCTCAGGTTGGTGGTCGATGGAAGCCCTGAGACAGCACAGGAGATTGGACACAATAGGTAAGCTGTAAGTGTTACGTGAACCTGAGTCTAGACAGGTAGCACAAATTATTATGCTCCCGTGTGAGTCTCACTTGAATTCAGGCAGCCATGATGATGACAAACGAAGTAAAGTGACTTTTTTGCCACTGGCATATTAAGCTGTGGCGACTTTTACATCATGAGACGTGATAGGGATGTTTGTAGATGTTTTTTGACGAGTACGGTGACAGCAGTTGCACCTGACGTTTTTTAACGTTGAGTGGACAACAAAATTTTGGTCAGCACTCCTCAGTAATTTTTATTGCTAACTTCTTAGCTACAGAAAGGTCGAAAGTAACATTTTTAAGGTTTTAACCTAACATTCCGAAGTCCAGCAATATAACAGAGGTCAACCATTATCACCTCTTCAGCGCAAACCCCTACTAGAAGTTGACAACGAACCTCAGCTTAATAAAACTAAGGACTTGTTTCACGTCCAGGACAATGATCGCTTCAATGGTGGAATGGGGCTCGGCAGAGATGCCAGCAATCAGAGCGGAATCCTCAAGGCTGCTGGCTGCTCTGATCAAGCACAGCAACTCGCCGCAGGTAGGAAAATGTTCAAGTGTTCATGTACCATGCAAGGCATCGTTTGTTGATATAAATTAACAATAATACTAGAACAAGTCTACAGAGTACGTATGACAATATCAACAGTACCGTATGTCTTCGTATATGCTGCAGGTCTTTGAAGAGATCTGCTGGAACGAAGTATATACGCGCATTACTTTCCACTCACCCTAAACTTGGAGTTATGAGAGGTCCTTTTGACAACGTCTATTCCCATTAGGTCATGGAAACCGTCGTGTCCGTCGGAGGCCTGGCGCTCGTGACGGCGATGCTGACTTCGCCCCACGTCCGCATGTTGAACGAGGCCCTCGTGGCCTTGACCGTCTTGGCCGCGACCCTTGGAGAAGACGTCGTCCATCAACAGCTACACACAGACTTGGTACAACAGAGTCCTTCGTCATTCCTGTCTGAGTGGGTAGTTTTCTAACCGACACTTCCTCGTTTACAGGTTATTAACAGCATCAAGAACTGTCTGACCAAGGGAAACGACGAATCCTCCTCCCTGCCCATGGAAGTGAGGCAGAACGCGGCCACCTTGGCCCTGACCTTGCTGAACTCCAAAGAGAATGAATTTCGCTTGATGCTGCGGGATCTAGAATTCCAAGAGGCCCTCGATCAAGCCAAAGACGTACCTGGAGTACACAGACTGAACGAGAGACTAAGAGTAGAGCGCAACTAGCGACTTTTCCAGCTGCCTTCTATTTGTATCATTACATGCGTACCACAGGGTGAGTCAAAAATAGGTTAACACTGTCTATGGTGGTTGTAAACTGAGGAAACATTGCTGTTACTGCATGTAAAGATGAATGAAATGACCCACTATTTATATATATAGCTTTCTTACGACAACCGATAGTACCAAATTACTTTTTGGCTCACTCAGTACAATTACATTAATTCTCTTTTATTTTATTCGTACTGTGCAAAGATTGTGGAGGTCCCTTCGCATTATCAAAGATATTTAGTTTTCTTACTGCTTATGGGACAATAAATGAATACACGTCCTACGTTTCATCACATAATTGGTCCAGTTAGATATTGACAGCTTCCACTAGGGGGGTGAGGACTTCCTGCTGTTTCTTCTTGCTCACCCTGACTGCCATGACGCCGTCGTCCTCGTCCATCATGCGGATGATCTGCACCTGGTCGGACGCGTCGATCGGGGCTACTGAAATGTCACGGACGGCGCGGAATTTACCGCAGTTATTCAGGTGCTCGTTCTCCAGGCGGAAAAAGTTCCAGACGAAGCGCCTGAACACCTCGAGAGGAGCGAGAATGCTCGCCAGGAGGTCCGCATCGACGTAGGCCCCGTTCGAGAGACCCATGGAGACTGCCCAGCCAAAGCGTAGCACCAAATCCTCGACCACGGCTAAATAGTAGTACGCCTTGGACGAGTAGACGATCTCATCTCGCAGGAAGGGATTTTCCGCCCCCGCGCCGCTGTCCATGAGGCCCCAGTCCATCCAGATGTCCCAAGCGTAGGCATACAACGAGCTAATGACGGCGGCTGAGACCCAGGCGTAAAACAGCGGCGCGTGGGAGAAGCTGGAGAAAAGACTGGAGAACAGGACAACGAAGAAGGTAGTTGAGTATTTTCCTGCGTTGACTAAGTGTGGAAAGGCCTCGCCCGTGTCTCTGTAGCGGCGTAGGCACTGAGCAAAACGAAACCACGCAGGTAGGCACAAAATGATGGGACGCAGCCAGTTGGAGTTGGTCGTGCACGTCTCCGTGTCCACAATCTCTTGCCATTCGCCTGTGAGATCAAACATTCTTAGAGGTCATGCAACCTGTGATGACATACTCAGTTGTTTATGCAGGGTGGGCCTTAAGTCATTAAACAAAAGTACAGGCCTGAACCGGAGGCCTTCAGTTCTGCCCTGGCCGGGCCTATCTTCTTCTCTCCGGTCTCAAGTGAGAGAGGAGTCAACCAGCCAAAGTCCTGCCTTGCGTTGAATTGCGACGTTGCCAATCTGGCGAGGTTGCGACGTCATACCCGGAAGGGGGGGGGGCACTGACCACGTCGTCGATGAATGGAGCGTGATGCTGACAAAGCCTTACCGTCCATGGTGGCGTTTTTGACGTAGAAGCACACGAAGAAGTGGAAGTCTGTAAAGACGATCCCCAGGGAGTTGAGCTGGTCGGCGATCCAGAAGTCGGCGAAGCCCACGTACCAGAATGGAGCGGTCATGATGCGGAGGAGCACGCGCAGCAGCCAAAATCGAGCCTCGTGTCTGGACAAGTCGGGCAAAAATGAATGAAACATTGTGCTTTCTAAAATAATAAGTTATTACGTATATCAAGACGGACTAAAATTTTCGTCTTCGGCTGGTAAGGTTATTCAGCACTTTACGGGTATGTTAGAACTGCAAAGTAGTAATGTCGGCTATCTTGTTTTTGGCAGCTCTAAGTGAGTCACTTTGGGTCACCTGAAAGTTCGTGTGGGGTTGAACATGAACAAAGCCATGATAGTGACGAGTGCCAACGGGTTCGCATACGCCGGGATGGACAGTGGCTCACTGTAGAGGAAAGTAAGGACGCTTAATGCCCAAATCACACCCAGGATGGCCGCCAACTCCATCAAGTGCTGTTCTGACAAGTGGTTCCTTGGGTCCAGCTCGAAAATTAGCACGTGGTTAACTCCTGAAGACCTGAACAAGTACAATATAGTTATGCATTGGAAGTGCGTGAGGATGCGACTAGAGTAAGAGAAGAGAAACTTTGTACCTCCATCCATAGACGTTGATGCCCATGAGAAAGATGAAGAGGATGATGAGCAGGGGGCCCCTGTAAAGCCTGAAGACGATCTTCCAGTCGTCGTCGCGGATGCTCTCCGCGCTGTAGTCTTGGAAGATGGCGGACAAGATCACTGCGGTCAGTAGCACCACGAAAGCTCCGGAGAAAAGGCCGACCTGGGTGAACAAACCATATATCCTTGTTTCAAGGAGCGGGCAAACAAAGGCATTGAAAGACCTTCGGACATCACCCTAACTGTATTACCATGATTTGAGCCTGGCTGACATCACTGGCAATGTTATTGTCCACTGTACCTGACTTCCTTTCACCTGACCCAACATCACTCAAGTCGAGGTGTTTTGTCACCATCCACACTTTGCTGGGCAATGTGAGAGGATTCACATGTGTTCACGCGACAAAGGCTGCATCCCGCTTCACCTTGCTCTATCTAGCCCAACTTTTGGATGCCAACGTACCAAATGGAGTCCGGTGAAGCCAACCAGAGTGAGTTGAACACTGAGGTTGTATAAACTTTTATAAGTGAGTGTTGTTTTTCAAGGATTCTTATTACAGACACGACAACTTTACAGGGTGATTCCTAAAAGGTTTTTTAGGCCCTCCGCCTTCAGCCATAGGGCCGGTATGAAACTTTTGGGCAAGCCCGATTCATATCTGTCTACCTTAAACGTGGTCCAGGGCGACTGCTGGTCTCCCAGTGGAGGCACCCTGAGCCTCTTCATGGCCCTCTGCCGGTCTCCGCCCTCCAGCTTCGATATGAAGGTGGATTCTGTCTCCTGGATGAGTCTGTCGATCTCTTTGTTGGTGTAGAAGTGCGCCGAGTCCACGTGCTCCCCGCGCCACCGAGCCCCCAAGTCGGTGCTCAGGTTCTTGTCGTGCTTCTTCAGGATTTTGCGAAAGCCCGTGTAGTTCAGGTTTTGGTAGTTCTGCAGGAGCACCAAGCTCAGATAGTACTCTGAGAAGGCCAGCTTGAGGTCCTGCAGCTTTCTCGGGGGCACCCTGTTGGTGTAGATGACGCCATTGCCGCCTTTGTCACTCTTCCTGAAAAGGGTTAAATAGACATTTAGCGACAGTATCAACGTCACATGACTCTACGGAATAGCAAGGAAGCATTACAAATACAAATTAATGTTAATTTGAACGACGAAAACCATAATTTGTCCACCGCTAGGTTGGCTATTAATAACCCATGTGACCAACGGGTGTTTATGCATAAACAGAACTGTTAGGTTTTGTCCAACAGACTTGACAACAGAAAGTAAAGAGAAGTTAAAGCATGTACACAAGTCTGAAATTGGCGTCCCAGCCAACCGCAACCAAATCTTTCAAGAATGTCTGTTTCCTGTTTTGTTCCACCGCAAATAGTTAAAAACTCACCCTAGTCTGGGAGAGAAGAACTTCTTGTTGGCGTGCAGGTGGTCAGCGGACGAGGAGAGCTCGCTCTTGAGCGTGGCGAACTTTCTTGTGGCTTCCGCCAGCTTTTCCGCATAGAAGGTGTTGATCTTAGTGAGCTCCTTCTCGCAGAAGGTGAAGAACTTCTCGTCGAAGTTTGCGTAGAACCTCTGCAGGACCTCCGGCTCTACGACCTCGGCCGACGGCGCCTCCTCGACCGCGGCGTACAGCATCGTCTTCATCTCCTCATACTGTATGTACTGCTTGCGCCACTCGGGCGTGATGTGCGCGCCAAGATGCTCGGCGAACTTCATCGTGACGCACACCGGAGAAAAGCAATCGCTCCACTGCACTCGAGGACCAAGAGAAAATTTTACAACTTTGACGGGCTATATACTTGGAGAGATAAGAGCGGCAGCTTCTTTCTTCCACTCATAACATGCTTTAAAAGGGTGCGTTTACACCAACTCAGATATACACATAGGTGTGCACCAGGGTGAGGTGGTACCCGCACTATTTGGGGTGTGGGGTGTGTGGAGGGTTGGGATCCAGCCCAACTGATCAGGCTTTTTCTTCCAGCTTCACCAAACTTGTCGGAAGAGACACCCATGTGCAAATTCTGGTCCGTAAAGTGAACACGCACTAATGAGAGGTGAAAACCGGATTTCATACGTCCTTTGTGGTGTCTTTCTTGAACGCGTCTTGTCTTTGTGAGGCGAAACAAAAAAAGCGGCTCCGTCAGCTGTGTCTTGGTCTCCTGATCGACTGATAAAGAGGTGTACACGTCCTAAGGAGGCAGAAAGGCCTGCGTCGCTGCCGTGGCCTTACAAGGTTGTTGCGTGCTTTCTCTTAGGAGAAAGAAAGGTCCAACAGAGGGCGCCTGTGCTGAGGTTTGTTATGATGAGCGATTGAGTGACGCTTCTTTATTGCACGTCAATACTGAGGTTACCTTATCACATGTTGAGGAAGATTTGTTGCCCACGCACTAATCAGTCCAGGGAGCGATTACAGGGAGCAGCGAAATATGTGCGGAATTGGACAACATTCAAGAGAAAAGTTGCAAAATTTGTCTTACCAAATTGAGGGTCAAACATGTAAAACAGTAACACCTGGGTTTCAGGGTGGCCAATAAGTTCTGCTTCACGTCAAATTTGAATGCAGCTTTAAACAAAATATTTATCATTGGTGTTTCTCATTGCACTGACACATTGGCCGGTAGGCCTGAGGCTCTAGGCCCCTGCGAGGTCTCGCAGAAATCTCGCGTGATGGTCAGTTTCCATTGAAGGGTCTCAGGGACTTTGAGCTGTGTTGCAGCTTTGCATTGGTTGGCGCTATGGAATGAGCAATATCAGTATTAAATATCTTCTCTCAATGGTATGGCCAAATAAAAAAATGCGTGGAACTTATTGGCCACCCTGTTCACATTCGGGTAAATAGTGGTCAGCCTTTTTGGGGGGACCTTGTTGCTGCAGTTGTTGCAGAATAATGGGGAATCCTTCAATATTTGAGAAATGTCCTGGTCTTTGCCTCAACAAGATCCATTCCACTCATCTGGTGGAAATGTTACAAATGTTACAAATATATAGTTTTGAAATTAAAGACAATGCACTACTCTACTACTCACAATATGCATAACCGTGATAAGAATTAAGTGCAATAAACATTTTTCTCACAAAATATTGAACTCTATGTCGTCGTAATCGTAGTGCTTCGTCTGCTCGTGCGGGATGTCGCCGATGATGACCTCGCTCTTGGCCAACTGCCTGCTGAACGTCTTCTCCTGGATGAACTTGCCCTGTGAAGAGTAGCGGATGCTTGATTCTACTTTCTTTCCACCTAAGCAGTCACAAATGTGCACAGTACGTACGCATGTACGTACCTCTATGAGCAAGTAGTAGACGAGGTCGATGTGATTGTACTTCCCGACGAAGCTGACGGGGTATCCAAATGGCACCACAAGTTCGACGAGCTTTTGCACCTTCACGCCGTTGTCGACGAGCCCGATGCTCTCGTTGGTGACTACTTCGGTCTCCACCAGGGTCTTGGAGCCGCTGTGGACCTCGTGGATCAGACGCAGTCGGACCTCGAAGCTGCTGTGACTGTCGTTCTCCACCTACGCGAGACTTTGGCTCAAATATGAGGGGTGAGTTAACAGCGTCAAAGCGTTTTCCACCCTCCATCTCAATAGTCCTCGGCCGAGATGATCAAGTGGACATCGACAGTACGTTCAAAGGGTCTTGACCTACATTTTCACCTACTGCATCTTACACTGGACTTGCCTTGATGTGGACTGGAATCCTCTCCCCATGGACGAACCCGGTCTTCGGGACTTGTGCAGACACCGTGAGGGGTCCATTCTGACACCAGGAGCATGAGCCAAAAGTCTTGGTGTCCTGGATGTGGATGGGATCTGAGGAGGGAAAATGATTTGCAACAAAAATTCACCTTTTTGTTACTAGTGCTATAAAGCTTTTAACATTTATTTCTTGGCCCAGTCATTCTCTTGTGCATAGAAGTGTTGGGGAAGTTCTTCCAAGCTATCGACTCCGGGGTACAACAGCCAATTGCAAATTGCCCACCAGACCGTATTATATTAAATAGTGGTCCCTCTAAAGTGGACATAGCTTGAATAGTAACCTTGGGCGAGGATTCCAGAAGATGCGGTTCGTAGGATTGTTCTCACAACTGACAGCAGCTCTTTAGGTTTCCTTACATTACCACTCCAAAGGACATCATTTGTATAATATTCTGAAGTATACCTAGGGTTTTTGGTATGACATTGATGTCTTGGTCAGAAAGCATCTGAAAAAAGGTCTCCTCGGACGCCTCCGACCCCCACGGGTTGTCCAGAACCGCCTGCAACCTGTGACAGATTTGGGTGCCTGAGAAGAAAGGGTTACATGACTTTCGTTTGTTTGTCGTTTCATACGGCGAAGTCGGTACCATCTTTGACTCGAAGTGTTGGGGGAAGACTCCTGGGCAAGACGAACATGAAGGGGAACTCGTGCCTGCCCGTGTTCAGCATCTGGATGCCCTCGCCCAAGATCGGCAAGCGCTGGTGGAAGAACGACAACTTCTTCTTGCTCTCCTGTGGAGACATCGTGAATGTGTCTACTGTGCCAGGCAGGTTGGGCGGGGTGGGAGGCTGCGCAGATGCCATAAATGGGTGTGCCCGTTTCTTCCGCGAGGTGTTTTACTCCAAAAAGCTTATTGTACCGCAGAAACAGAGTTGTCGTAGCGTAGGAACACAGCGTGCTAACCCGCCCACCCAGAGATTGCCTTTTCTCTTCAGGGTAGTTTTCACTTTGAGCCCGGGGAGGGGTACTCAGAGCATCAGACATTACTTTTTAAGTGAAATATAACTTTTTACAAACTGTTCATATCAGAAGTTGATAAAATCACTTCGACGGAATCCTGGGCGTAAACAAGGCCAGGCGTAGTACGAGGGGTGTCTAAGCCTTAATGGGACTTCTCTTTTTCCTCACTCACGTGTCAAGTTCTAGTAGTGAATAATCTTTAAACTTTCAACTACTTCCATTTGCTTGATGCCAGCTGATTACACGACAAGCACTTAAAGACCCCTCTACTTCTTTTAAGTAGAAGAGTTCGAGTGCATAGGGCACATAAAATATTGATGAAGAAGGACATTTACCTTACTAGGAACGTTTTCCAACAGGATTAAAGAGCTTCCATTAATGACTTGTGTGGGTCATTTAGTTGGTGTCATTGAAGAGTAAGCTTTTCCCTCTATGAAGACCTGATCATGCCTTCAAATTGTTCATGTCTTTTGCAGTCCTGGTCGTGAGCCTTGTGTTCAAAATCAGCTGACAAATAACCTTTTACTGACCATTTAGAAAATACTCAAAGCTGGAGGATCCCTTAAAGATAAACCAAGGGGTAGTGTCAATGTGGTCGAGTACTTTTTGTAATGAGTTACCTTGGGAGGAAGAAATGTTATAAAGTCACAAATTACTTTTCTGGAACATTAATTTCATAAGTAGCCAAGGGGGCACCAACCAGGCTTGGCCGGATGCAAGGGTGTCCAATTCAGTCAGGTTCTGTAGGGTCGTTATCAGTTAATTGTGTTTAAATTCATGTACTCAATCGTAAAATTCAATAACTTGTACTCGTCTGGCCCTGACCTCTTCCTGGCGAAGTCCACCCATCTCGCAGTACGCATTGAAGTCGATCCAGAGTCCTTTGACGCTGAGGTCCTTTGCGTTGAAGACGATGGCGACGTGCCCGGAAACGATCTCCCCGGGCGAGTAGGTCCCCTTGGGCGTCGACACCGAGAACACCGACAGCGAAGAAGAGGCCATGATCGATTTTTCAGGCCTAGGCGCAGTGGCTGCTGCTCGCACAACAGCAACATGCAGTACATAAAGAAGCTTCACATGAACTGCTCACCTTATAAGGAAAGTGTAGCAATGTTCGCACTTAGGACATACAGCGAAGTAAGCTTTATGGCAGCAGTGGACAGGATCATTTTGAGACTGTCAATCACAAAATCTCTGAAAGTTGCCACTGCATCGTGTGCAAATTGTCACATATTTCGACAATGAAGCAGCTACCAGATGGCGCGTATGAATAGAAGAGATTTTAGTTTCACTAAATAGTCGTTTAAAGACTTTCACCTTCTGAACGCAAATACTATTTAACCATTGTTATAGCATAACCCATCTCCGCTAGCCGAAGTGCAGAAGTATCTGAGCAAGGCATCACCATAGCTATCCTGGACAGGCATCCATTGGAAGGATATTCCAGCTTACGTCGAGAATGCCGATCTTTTCTCATCTTTCTCTGAGTTAGAGGCTGAAATGCTGTCTGTCGACGTCGACAGAGACGCATTGGACACCTTTGGGCCATCCGTTGACAATGGCCTTTTTTTGGCGCTATCAGCAATGAAAATGGCAGCATACTGTACGCAGCAGACTCGGGATCGTGACCCACCCACCCATCCCAATGCTTACTTGTAAGGTAAGTAGGTAAGGTAAATAAGACCTCGAGGTAAATACTTTTGTTTACCTGGAGAAGATCCTGGCGCCCATGTTGGATTGACTGAAGTACATGCTGAGGCTGGAAGGCTGACACTTAGTCTTCCAGCAGGATGAGGCAAAATGCCATACCTTTGGTGCCACCAGTATCTCAATGAGCATCCCTCGAAGAGTTTGGGGACCAGGGACACGGGACTCTCAGCATCCCCTGACCTGATGCCAACTAACTTTGGAGTTTGGTCCATTGCTGAAGCTGCTGCATTCATAAAATTAGCTAACTCAAGAGAGGACCGTAATCAGGAAGATAAGGAGAGCCTGGGGAGAGAAGTTAGTCAGGAAGCTGAGTGCTGCAGTTCCCCAGCGCTTGAGTCATTCCATCATCGTCAATGGAGGACACTTTGATTGCCTCAAGGGCCTTGGTGCTCTTACAGACGACAGTGAGCTTATGCTCATGCCCTCTTCCATTGAGTGGCCAACACCAATTTGGCTTGCGACTGTCATCATAAGTCTGTGGCCGACAGGAAGTCGAATGTCGTGGAAGGTCAAAATGCAAAGTTACGCCTGAAGAGTAGGAACTGTTCGACTGACTGACACAACCAAAGGAGACACGTGTCTCGGGTGGACCTGCTCATGTTGGTTTGACTTGACTGAAGGACTGGAATCGACTACCGGATACTGGTCAAACGTTGCTGTTATGGCAAACCTTGGACTTTTCAGGGGTTACCGAATAGCCTTGTACGCACAACACATTCTCGACTTTCGCAACGAGTTCGTCAGCAAAGCTATGCAAAAACTGAAAGTCCGTGCTTTGCTATAAACTCAGTCAGCCTTGCAGAAATCGAGGGGGTGGATGGAAGTCGCAAAAATCGAGTATCTACTATATCGATGCAACTCGTTGCATCTACGTTTCAGGAAAAACCTGCAGGAGCGATGGAATCTTGTCGGATTCGATCATGAAGTCAGATCGACGTTTGATTTCGGCAGATGGTTTTATTGCGCCATGATAGAGGTTGGTTGCAAACTCGAGGTTGCCCTAGAAGTGCCTTATTTCTCAACACCCCCGGTAGAAGTCAATACCTCGGACGATGTTTACATCATTGGTGACCGTTTTATGTGTCTACCACTGCATCCTTCTGGAGGCACACCAAAGTGATCCTTTGCTTTGATGCAGACCACTTTAAGTTTAGCATCTGGAAAGTAACTAATCAATTTGTAATGTCGACCTAACAAAGGGTGTAGAGTATTAGACCCAGCTGAAATATGAAAAGGCTAACTCTGAATTCCTTCCTCCTGTCTGTCAGACTGATTCTTTTTTTTGCCCTCTTCTCTACACTTGAAATAAAATAGTGTACCAATGAACTCACGAGAATGAACATGGTGCATCATCCATGTGAAAAATGAACTTGGTGAAATTATCAATTATAGAAGATTCAAAGTCAGTGCATGTGATGCCAAGGAGTGTGTGAAAGAGAGGTGCACAGTCAGTGCCTCATTGCTCAAGCCTAATTTTTCCACACACTTTTGTGACCAGTTTGTGATCAGAAAAGCACACAAGAAGTGGGACAGAACATCTATTGTGACCTGATAAAAGTACATGAAAAGTTTTGACCAGCTTGTGGGAGAAATAGCCATGGGACCCAAAACTAGAAGTGCAATGGAGGCTGAGCAAAAAGAATCAGGTGAAGCAACAACAGACACCACAAAACAAGAGAGCAAAGACAACATGCTCAACAATAGGAAAAGATTCAAGCTGGAGCATTTGGAATTCATGGCTCAAGAACTCCAAACTGCAGTAAATGAACAACCTATTTGTATTGAGAGGACAAAAATATTGTCTGAAGCACTAGAAAACAGTTTCCAGGCATTTATGGACATTCAGAGGTAATCTTGGCATGTCCCCATGAGGGCAACAGGGCTAAGGAACAAAAATTCTTGATCAAAGTACAAATGAATACTTTGGAGATAATTGCAAAGGTAAATCAAAGACTGCACAGTCAACAAACAACACCTCAATCAAGTGCACAAATACCTACAATGTCCACCAAAATTGCCAAATTTGAGGTTGACAAGGTTCACAGGCAGTTATGCAAGCTTCCCAGCCTGATGGGCACAATTTGTCTCCAATGTGGACACAAGACAAGATTTGGATGACGTGGCTAAGCTCACATATTCAAGGCAATTCACTGGAGGAGATGCCTATCAAGCAATCTCAGCTTTGACAGTCACACCAGACAATTACAGTGCAGCCAAAACTATCATGCAGGACCAATTTGGAAAAGACCCATTGGTTGTCATGGCAATCATTAGTGACTTGGCAAAGATGCCACTACCCATTTTCAAAAGCCCTGCATCAACTGGGAAAACCCTGGCTGACATATGCAAACCTTGAAAAACCTTGGTTGTCAGGTGGATGAAAGGTTTGTGTCTGTTACATTAAGAGCAATCATACAAGACAAGGTTAAATTTAAACATTGTGATGCTTGGCACATGTATGAGCTAAGCAAGGGAAAGCAGTACCAAGCCTTGCCAGTACTGAGTACCTTGACTTCACACAAGCACAAATAGCTTCCAAACATGAAGCACAAGGAGAGACTAAAGAAAAGGGAAACCCTCAACAACATCAGCAACAAGCTACTGCTCTAGCAGCATAACATCAAACTAAAGATAATGGAAAAAATAGCTCAACAGGACAGAAATATCCATGTTTTTTCTGCAAAGGTGAACACCATCCCAGACAGTGTCAGGAGACCCGAAAAATGACTGTTGATGAACAACGGGAAAAAGCCAAGGATGGAAAAGCATGTTTCAGTTGCCTTGGACTTTTCCACAGCACCTCAAATTGTTTAAAAAAAGAAGAGGAATGTGAAACAAATGGGTGTCAGAAATCACACCATCCATTCCTCCACAAAGATTGACTACACCCCTCTCCACTAGTCGTGTTAGTTCATGATGTTCACAGATATCTCCCTGTCATTGAAGCAAAAGTTTTTCATCCTTCCATGACAATAGCCTGCCTGCTAATACAGCTCTCGATAGTGGGTCAACAGACAACTTGATTACCACAAAGCCAACACAGCATCTTCAGTTACCCACACAATCTGTGAGCATCTGCCTACGTGGCATAGGTGGCCACCAATTGACTTGTGGACTAATGACAAAAGTGGCAGTGGGAGTTAATCACAATAAGTTCATCATACCTGCTTACGTGACTCCCAAAATATGTGGAGAGGTAACTGTCCTACCATTAACAGCATTGGATGCAACAAAGAAAAAATTGAAAAATCAGTTACCACAGAAGTCAAGGAGATACAAGTGCTACTAAACATTACACACACCTTGAACATAATTAAAAAACTCACAGCCCTTTGCAAAGATGACTTTTTCAAATAACAACCAAGATAGGTGATTGTGTAGAAGGACAAATGAGTATGGTTACTGACACATCACAAAAGAAGAGCACACTGATTTCCAATGCACTACTGGATAAAACCTTGGCAAAGTTTTTCAGCCTGGAAGTCATTGGAATTAAGAGACACGATGATGATGACAAAAAAGCAGAAGAAGTACTAGCCCTCCAGCATCTCCATGAGAAAAGTTGTGTATAGTAAATGGATGATATGTAAAGCCTCTTCTTTTTAATCGAGATGCCCCAATTTTGAGAAACAGTCAAACAATTGCCACGAATTGCTATTAGCATTAGAGAAAAAAATTGTAAGGCACCTTAACTTAAAGGAGCCATATGTGAAAGCAGTGAGAGAACATTCTGAAAGAGGTGATGCTGTCTTCATACAGCTGCAAAGTCATGAAGACTTATGCTTCTACATCCCTCATTCACTCGTTGTGCATCCAGAGAATGAGACCACAAAGTACAGAGTTGTTTTTGATGCCAGCTGCAAGAATCAAGATGGCGTGTCTCTCAACGATACAATTTTGAAGACACCAGCATTGCATCCCACACTGACAGGTATACTGCTCAGGTACAGACACCTGTATGGTATGACTGCAGATATCAGTAAAATGTTCCTGAATATGGATGTCTGTTTAATTGACAGAAAATGCCATAGGTTTCCCTGGTGAGAAGAGCCTTTAGAACCTGTTTGCCATGCTGAATTGACTCGCATGACAGTATAGCATGACGGTATAGCAGACAGTCCATTCAAGGCCATTGAAGGAACAAGGATGCATGTCAGGAAAGAATGAGAGCTATCCACATGCAGCACAAGAATTAATAGACAACTTGTATGTAGATGATTTACTTACTGGTGCAGATACAGCAGAAGATTGTCTGCAACTACTCAAGAAGTGTTGTGAGATAGTGGATGGAGCCCATCTCCCTCTGAAAAAATGGGTCTCCAATTCAAAGGAAGTCATAGAAAATATTGATGAAGAGTCAAGAGGTTCCACTGGAGAAAGACTGTTGACATGTAATTTGGCAGATGCATCAGATGTCTACACGTCAACATTGGGTGTTGAATGGAATGTGCAAACAGATGAACTTACTTATTCTGGATTCTCTACCATGAAACCAGATATTGACAAAGTCACAAAGAGGATTATTGCAAGTGTTGCTGCACAATTGTTTGACCCTTTCATAATTACAGCAAAAATGATCATTCAAGAATTGTGGAAAGAAAATGTTGACTGGGACACAGATGTACCCACAGAGATTAAGAAAAAATGGTTGACATAGGTGAAAGAATGGAAGCTCCTCCACCACTTTAAACTGCCCAGATGCATCAAGAGTTGTCTGGATGTACATCGATTTACATTGCATGGATTCAGAGATGCATCCATCGAAGCATTAGGATGCACTTTGTACATTAAAGTACATTATGCCAACGGGACAGCAGAAAGTCACCTGCTCATGGCAAAAAGTAAGGTTGCCTCTTTGAAAAACATGACATTGGCAAGGAAAGAATTGCGTGCAGCACTGATGGCTGCTGAACTTCTTACACATGTAGCGAAGGAATTGAACATACCAATTGAATCCTGCCATGGATATACAGACAGCCTGACAACGCTACAATGGCTACGGAAAGAACCAAATACCTGGTTGCAGTTTGTACGTAACAGATGTTAAACTATAGAAACTCTTATTCCACCAGAAAGATGGCAGTGCATACCTGGAGAAGACAATCCAGCAGATTCCCCCTCCAGAGGACTAACAGCACAAGTGCTTTTGAAATCCAAGATTTCAACTACAGGACCTACTAGGCTGAAACATAAACAGGAACATTGGCCCAAAGAACTGCGTACTCAGCCTACACAGCAATGCTTAGACAAGCAAAAGAAAATTGTAATGATGGCAATTGATTGCCAAGCGATCCCCAAAACCTCACTTCATCAGCTGTTCAAATTTTCAAATCACAACATGTTTTGCTGGTGTACAGCATTGATTCAATGACTTTCAAAGAAGATAAGACCAGCCGTCGATATTACACCCTATGATGTAACTCTTGCTGACCATTACTGGATTCTTCAGTCCCCAAAAGAGCACTTTCAAGATGAATTTCAAATACTAAAATCCAATCAGGAATTGACAAAAAAGAGTGGACTATTCAAATTTGCACCACCATGCCTTTCTCTGAAGAAGGTGGGAAGATTAGTCACACCTGTATCGTATGGGTTGGTCCACTTCTTCAGATCACCCATTCCAATTGAAGAATCAGCACAGAAAATAAAAAATGACATTCAAAAAATGAAACAGGAGATAAACAAACAAGCATCAGTGGAAGTTAGACTAAAGGCGGAAAAATTTGTGCAAAAGGTTGATGAAAAATTTAGAGTCAAAAAAGGAGCTGGAAAAATTAATAAAAATCATAAATCATGAATATCAAGAGAAATGGAAGAGAGAAGAGAGCAGGACTACTAGCAGCAGGAGTTGCTGGTGTCATGATGCCTGGTGTGGCTGCTCTTGGATTAGGCATTGCCAATAGGGTGGAGTTGAAAGAATTGCAAGATCAGGTGACAAGGTTGGAGGAAAAACAAGATGGACTCCTAATCAGAATTACTGAATCTGAAAATTTAGTGAAAACAAACTTTGACACTATTAATCAGGCTTTGCAGGAGTTCGAGGGGGATAGATATTTACAGAATCAGTATAGAAAAGCAAGAGACATGATCAAGGAAGTGAACAAAAAAATAGAAGATTGGACAACAGTATATTTTAATCTCATGTATGGACAATTAGACCCATCTTTAGTTTCAATTTCAGATTTTTATGAAGGATTCCAAACCACAAACTCATTGACGCAAAAAATGAATTTCAAAGTTGTGCCATTCAATGGTCATTTATCTGTATATTTCAGTGTGCCAGTCACTGGATGGCAAAATGAAACAGGTCTTTTTAATTGTGACCATTCCTGTAATTCCAAAAAATGCTCCAGTTTTTGACCTCTTTCATGTCAAACCAGACATTGTACCGCTGTCAAAAACCCAAATTTTCAGCATTAAGCTGGACAATGAGTTTCTTGCAATAGATCATGAACACCACATGCTGCACCTTCCACTTAGCCTTGCAGACTTAAATTCCTGTGAGAAATTCGAAGATATGTATTTATGTGAACATAAACGGCTCCACCGAAAACCTATGACATGTGTTGCTGCACTAGTTTATGGACACAAATGCTGGGAAAAAATTTATGCCATGGCCAAATGGAAAGCAAACAAGTGTTGCTTCAACCCTTGAATTTCTGAAAAAAACATTACAAGGTCTGGTTTCACCAACCAGAAACCTTCATTGTAAGATGCCCCTAGAAATTAAATGATTCAGTGGCCCATTTTAATGGCACTATAATAATAGCGTTGAAACCAGGATGCCAAGCCAAATCAGACACTTTCTCAGTCCATGAGCCTTTTGAAGTACCCACCCAGTACGTGGAATGCACACCTGAAAGGTGGGAAGCTTCAAGAATGCTATCTGATTTTATGCAAGAAGAATTGGAAGACAACTTTAAAAGAGCAAGCTTGCAGACACACAACACTCTTCATGGGATGCAGTGTCTGCGCAAACAAGAAATTAACTGGGAGCAAATTCTATTATATGCTAATGTCATTTTAACCCTGATTGTTGTTTTAAGTTTGTCCATACATGCTTGTTCTTCACAGCAAAAGGAAGCAATTGCAAGAAATAGAGTCTTAAGTCATGTATGTGCATTGTATTGATCGGTAGAAACATACATTACTTCTCAATATTTGGTTTATATAACTTGGCCTTTAAAATAGCTCTTCTTCAATGCCTCCTTCTTTTTTCCTATCCTATTTCAATGCTTGCTCATCATTTCTCAGGCAGTTCGAAATGAACTCCGATTCACGAAACGTATCTACAAAGGTGTCCGGCCACGTAGAAATCAACATGGGTTCGTTCATACACTACGTATATGCCATGTTCTTCATACAGGTTTTCTTGCTTGCTTAGGCAACAAAAGGTTGGAATGTAGAGCATTAGACCCAGCTGAAATATGAAAGGCCAACTCTGCAGTCCTTCCTCGTGTCTGGCAGACTGATTCTTTTTCTTTTCTCTCTTCTCTATACTTGATATAAAATAGTGTACTACTGAACTCATGAGAATTAACAAAGGGTGTACTGGGGATTCTGTTAAGTACGTACACTGTAGCGCAAGAGCATCACGGAACCCCGAGCCCGTTCAGGCGATGTGAGATAAGAAAAACCTGTGCGAAGCTGACTTTTTCACTCCTGCACACGTTGCACAAAGTGATCTCTTCGAAGGCACTCCTTGCACGACAATAATTTAAGTATGTCCCGCGCTCTGCAGCTAGACTCGTTCTCTCTGGAGGCCGCCCTCAGAGCAACGCTGCGCAGGAAGTTGTTCTCGGACGCCTTGGCCTACTTTCCAGCCAACAACAGACCGGCCTTGCTCATCCTCATTGAGGACCTGCAGCCGGAGATCTCAGCCTTCCTGGAGGTGTTTCTTCTCTACTCCACCCTGTCCACCTCTCTGTCCACCGTGGGTTACAAGACTTTAGGGATCGAGTTTGAGCACCTGGGAAAAGTCCGACTGACATCCTTCGTGCTTGCCTCAGTTCTGCCCGAATACATCTCACAGAGAAGTGATGCACTGTTTGGGTGTGCTCACACAGAAAGAAGTGCAGTTCCCATAACGATAATGTGAACGTTCCATCATGCAATGCCCATGTCATGGTCCGGGTCACTGTACTGTGCAGTGCTGTCGTATGTTCTCAATGCAAGGGACCAACATGTCATGTCCAGGGACGTTTCTTCTGCTCTAAGACGCGATTTCAGACCACTTCCGACAAGTGTGAGCACGCCCATTCGCACTTGAAGCAGGGTTTCCGTGATCTCCAGCGAGGTCAAAGACAGGCTGCGTCAGTTCCTTCGTATCAGCTCCCTCTGTGTCAAGGTGTTCAGTTTCATCAACCGCATCGTCTTCTTCCAGAGAGGGATGTACCCAAAACTGACCATGAGGATCTTGGGTCTCCAGCCCCTTATAAAGCAGAAGACAAGAAGAGCTGAGCAAGAGGTGGTGACCCGAGAACTTCTGTGGGCAGCTTTCATAGAACTGTTGGCCTTTGTGGTGCCTCTGATTAATTTTCACAAAGTCAAAATCAGACTTCAAAAGCTCACCGGAACGAAACGTTCTCCACCAAACCCTAGGACGTCGATGAGCGCAGGCAATATGTTGAGTTGTGCCAGCTGCCTTCAGTCCCCGCCGGTGCTGCCCACCTGTTCGGTGTGCGCCCACGTCTTCTGCTACTACTGCTTGTCGTCAAACCTTCAGGCGGACTCCAACTACGAGTGTCCGATCTGTGGCATCGAGGAAGATCGACAACAACTCAGACCAGTCAGAGTGGGTCACGTCGGCGTTCAAGATTCTTGAGGGGGACAAAAAAGTTGTGACAACCACCTCCTTATCATTTCCCAGTGTCTCTCCTCTTCCACCAGCCTTTGACTTTGCCAGAGACTATGGACTGCTGAAGAAATTTTACATCACGCTCATTCAGATTGAAGGAGAGGTGATGGAGAAGCTGAAGAAGACGGGGAAAGCGATCTACGATTTGTGTCTGTCATGATCCACTTTTGGCCTGATCCATCAGCTATTACACATATGCATAGAACTTTTCGTTAATACCCGCATTGACGGTAACTCATGCATTTTTCTGTCTAGCCAGAGCTGTTACACAATTCACTCAGTGATATTTGGACGGGCGCAGACTTTTTGCTCTGTGAACCTGGCATTGGTCATTGTGACTTTGCCCACCGTAGTCATTTATACTTAAAACCAAACCGTTTAGTATTCATTCTATATTTGCAAAGAGGCATGAAGTTCCTGGGCACAGAACAGTTGCAGGACAAATACGTCCAGCATGTGGAGATGATTGCACAGCATAATGCATGTACGAGTGTAGCTTTGAGTAGGATAATCCCTGTCTGTATCATAATCGTACCACCCCAGGCACCATGATTTAACATCATCAACGAAGAAAGTGTTGCATGTGCATTCATGCATTTACATAAAAAAAACCAATGTAATGGCAACTTTTTAACCCTTAATAACTCTCTGCATCAGATATTGGGCAGTACGGATGTTCTCTTTGGTGCCTGTGACGGAGATAATGACAGACGGACTGTCGTCGTCCACTTTTGGGATGTTGATCCTGGAAGTTAAGCACAGTCATGTGCTACTCTATTTACCCTAAACGTGTGTTACTCACTTAGTCTTTGAATCCCTGGAGATTTCCGCTATGGTCTTGCCCCTCTCCCCTATGACCTTGCCGACCATTGAGGCCGGTATCCGGACCTTGGTTGTAGACACAGGGGCTTCTGCAGATGTCAGCGTTTCTCTGTTGGGTCCCCAGGAACCTTCCTGGGGCACTACTCGGTCGAGTTTTCTGATGATCTCATTCCCCTGCTGATCGCCGATGGCGAACATATCGAAGAGATACTGTAGAGGAAGCATCTTGGACACCTTTACATACTGGCCTGTAACATTATGATAACAAACATGTAAATACAAATACTTACTTATGTCATATGCATGCTTGAGATACTATGGAGGGATGCATATTTTAGGTACCTGGATACAAGAGATGCGTTTTCTCGGCTATTGCCCGGGAGACAGCTTCGCTGCTCAGGAAGTCCACGAACCCGTACAGCTTGTTCAAACCGTTGGGCTCAGTCAGATGAGCGCAGCGATAAACTTTTCCATAAATAGAGAAGTGTCTTTCTAGGTTGAGCTCATCTATGTGTAGGTGAGCATCGTAGAAGAAGATCACAGAAGGGTTCAGGATGGTCTCCATCGCGAATCGGGAGAGGGACACCTAATGACACACAGATCTAAGGTGCTGGAACTAACCCACTTTGTACGCACGTTCATGTCCATGATGATTCCTTTGGCTCAGCGGCCAACGGAAAGTTACCTTGACATGTTTTCCCTTGACGAAGATCTTGCTCCCAAAGGCCCTCCTGACAGCAATGCTTTCCTTAAAGTCGATGAATCCATAGCAGCTCTTCTTGGAGTGAGTTTCGCTAGCCTTCAGCCGAGACACACCCAAGATTGTGCCAAACTGAGAAAATTGCTGGAAGGAACCAGGGCAAGTCAGCGATTTCACTCAGCATCATCCATATATACGAGCTACATGAGCGACCAGTGGCACTTCTGCTTACCTGCGTCAGATCTGCTCCTACTATAGTCTCGTCGAGTGGACCCACATAGATACGATTTTGGCTGGGCATCACCAGCTCCTCTAGAAATTGGTAGCCTCCACCACTGGTTGGTCTAAGAAGAGCTACTCTTAGTCGAAATTCTTGAGTCACGCAAAAAAGGTCACTCACTTGTACGTTCCGTTCTTCGTGGCCTCTGTGGATGCTGACTTCTGAACCGTGGAGACCCTGATGGGCCTCGCCTGGATTACGTGCTGCTTGCCGCTGGACTGTGGAAAGTTGAGCGCCGCCTCTGCCATGGTCTCACACAAGAAGGTGACGAAGGCGAAGCCGCGGGAGATCCCGGTCGTCCGGTCTCGAATAACCTGGGTGAATCATGCGTCATTGTGTAGGTTCATTTACACTCATCTAGTACGGCGTGGATGGTGTCCTTCCCCACCTTGCAGTCACACACTTCTCCGAACTGGGAGAAGTAATCGTTGATAGGCCGCTCCGTGATGTTCGGGGGCAGGTTGCCGACATAGATCTTGCGGGCGTTCCTCTTGTCCTCGCCGACAGAAGAAGCATCACCACTGGCACCTTTGGCAAGACATCCATTGGCGGTCGCTTTCATTACTGCACTGAAGGAACTTCACCTTGTTGCTGTTCTGTCCCGAGCTTGGCCACTTTCTCGTCGAGAGCGAGGCTGTCGTCGTCCGTCACGGGCCTCTTAACCCCCGCTACCGACGCCGGGCGTCCCAGGTCTTGGGATCCTTCGTATAGGTCATTGAAAGCTCTCGCCCCGCCAACGTGAGGAGGGTTCATGACTGGAAACATGCGCTTCTCGCTGCACTTAGCGAAGAAGTACAGCTCGAGCAGTCCGCGTAGTAGCTGTTGTTGTTGATGTCATTTAGCTGACTGTCACTCGCTCGCTGCCGGAGGAGGGAAATTTGAAAGTGTTACGACACCGCGTCAAGGCGGAGGGCCTGGATGAGGCGAGCTGCTCCTTCGTGGTCGTGGCCACAGACTGTTTGTTCGAAGCCACCCACGATTGCTTGGTCAGGAGTGAGTGCGAGATTGAAGTTTAGCTGCTCTGTGCCATTGCTTTTCTGTGTCAGTGAGCTTGAATGGGCCGTCCACAGGGCCTGGAAAGTCTTCTTTGCTTCCCCGAGCCTTTTCTGCGCTGTGTAGACAAAGCAGATCGTTCTGGATGCAGCGAAGTTTTCCGGTCCCTGGTCGAATCACTACTATGACTGAAGACGACTGTATGTAGGCCTGTCAGGCCTCTTGTGCGGCGCCACCAATTTCTCCTCCTTGGGCCATCCTCACCTGTGCCCTCTTCATTTGCAGCTGGCCACGACGGCTCTTTGAGCCCCGGGTTCTCAGCGCAGAGGTCCATATCTTCGGAATGGGGGCATGAAGTATATTAGAACGGTCTGATGAAGCTCAACCTATGCGCTTATGCACAGCTCTCATCCCCTTACCTGGAAAATTGAGTGAAATGACTTTAACAAATGTAAAATTTGTTGCATTCATCGCTGCTACTGAACATGTAAGTTACCTCGAATGCGCACAAGGTAGCAAAAGTGTTTAGTTAGACCTCTGTTTTAGCAGAAAATGCTGATGGTGACTTGTGGCTTCAAACTTAGCAGGGGCCAAAAAGTTCAGAGTTCAGCCCAAACTCAACATGATCTCTAAAATCGCTGACGCTTGCAAAGGTTAGCAATAGTTTCAACATGTCAAGCAAGGGCAGCTGCCATTCTGGAAAAATATTGAGCGCAGGCAGCTTTAGGCATTTTGAGATAGTGCTGCTTTTGTAACGATCATAAAAATGAGCAAAAACATAGAAAGTAAATATCGTAAATATGAGTTGGCATTCCGCGTATCAAGTGTATCAAATTGTAATATTTTTTTCGTTAGGACACTTTCAATATCAAGCATGTTTCAAGTAACTTGCATTCATTTCTGCTTTGAATCCAGCTGACCCTGGGTCCTGTCCCATAGTGAGCACAAAGAAGTGTAACAGTTGGATATCGGAAATTCATTCATAAAAGTGTTTGGGCCTAAAGTTGCTTGAAACTTGGATTTTTAACTGTAACTAAGTCTTACATGAAACCGCGCTCTTGTCTGTAATAGACACCACTCAACCAGATAAAATCATCTGCAGATAAAGTCATCTGCAGGTCAGTGACATCGGGGACCACAGGGCCACGTCGTCAGTCCCGCGGGGGAAGATCTCTGGCCTCCACCTCCTCGAGGAGGTCGTGGGGCAGTTGGACAGGACAAGGGTGGCTCTCACAGATGGCTTTTTCATGCTTGACGTCGGAAACATCCTGTTTGCCCTGATCACCAGGGCCACCGTGGACAGGGCCTTCAGCATACGATGCACTGGGGGATCCTGACGGATAGGGGAATCTGCAGGAGAATCTCTCTAAGGCCATTTCACCCATTGTTTTCCTCTGTGTAATTTTCCAAGACACGGCAGCAGCACCAAATACGTACATAAAATGTCTCTTACTCTTGAAAGACATAAACACTGGAAAGTTTTCACTAAATTATTGCATAATTTTGCAAAAATTCCATAATCGTCCAGCAACCATCGGATGAACTTGTTTGTTTGTTTGTTAGGGGGGTGTATCCAACACAATTGAGGTGTGAAGGGTACAAGGAGTAGCCCTGCTGGGCCTTTTCCTACCCCCAGATGGCAAACATGTGAAACTTAGCATGTGACATTGTCGTCATGGTGCACATACGACATTTCCAGCTTACTCTGTCCTTCCTTCCATAGCCTTGGCAATGCGGTTCACTCTCGTGAGCCTGACAGGACTAGCAAGGTTGGGAGGTGTACTAAATGGAGCTCATAGATATGTTCTAATCGTTCCTTAGCAAGTGCAGGACACTCATGTGCCAGGTGTATAAACTCCTCGCGCCCTTCCCCACAGAAGCGACATGTTTCAGATAGGGATCTATCCATCTGACTACCGTGGTAGTTCAGATAGTTGTGACCCGTGAGCGCTTGTATAACATTGCTTAGGGTAGCTCGTCGAAGCATCTGGATCTGTTTACCCATTATACCTGGCTTGCTTATCCATCGGATGAACTTATTAACTGTCATTAAACAATAGCAACGAAATCACGTCACGAACGTGGTCAAGTTATGAGTCGCACATGACCCTTGGCGCACTTGGATACAGGGTACGTACTGCTGCAACCCCGGAGATTAGAGTAGGGAATAGAAATTATTCGAATACTGAATAGTTTTTAGCTCAGCGGGATCTAAATATTACTTATACGTATTTAATGAAAAAGTTTGTGTGCGTGTATGGACCGAATATGAACGACATCAGGTGACAACTTTTCCGTGTATAAGAAGAAATGAGGATTTGCAACGTTACTACAGCATTTTTCGACTCCATTGGCCTTTTTCTGACCCGACCCAGATTCGATTCACATTCATATCTTCCCTGACTCGAATAAGATTTGGCCACTGAAAATCAAGTCCAACCCATGACTGAGTCAGATTCAGGGGTTCCCAACTGGGGAGTCAGCCAAGTTGTAAGGTTCCTGACTCATCGCATCCCTGGTCGAATGATAGCTGTAATGCAGATAAGTAGTAATAAAATGTCCTTGTACGCAAAATCATTGGGTCACAAGCTAAACTAGACTCTAAGTGCTCAGACATGGCGATCCTCCAGGTCCTGACCGTGCTAGCGGTCGCCGTCGTCGGCCTCGCGCCAGCGGCTCAGTACGAACTCGTCGTTGGCGGTTACAACTCCGAGCTGTCTAATGCGCTGCTCATTGAGTCCACTGAAGGCAGTTTGGCCTCCGGCCAGCAGCAGTTGGTGGACATCCCCAACCTGACTTGGATCGAGGTGGACGGAGACAATCTCTACGCAGTTCATGAGCTAGACGAGTACGAGGGACAAGAATCGGGCGCAATCTCGCGCTGGCGACTGGCGGACGATGGAATGACCTACGTCAGGCAAGAGGTATCTTAGGTCCACACTATTCTATGATCAAGAGAAATGCATCGTTGCCAGTAGTAGTCATGTCACCACTCATTGGAGGTGACCTCTGAAAATGTGATGAGGTACACAAAGGCTGTCCTTTGGATTGTGACACTTATGGACATAATGGTGCAATCTTAGTGGTCCTCTAATTTTTCTCTCTGATATCTCATCCTGAAGCTCGTAATTGTCGACTTTAATTCATGGGTATGATATGTTAAAAGTGCCACCCTCCAGCTATGATCAACTGATATCACTTACTACTGTTGTGATCATCTCTGAAACTACCTCCTCCACTGTCTCCTTCACATGGTGATATGTGTAAAGCTATTAGTTTGTGCTATAAAGCCATAGGCTTCCTTTTCTACTACTCAGAACTGATTATGTCCCAAAACTATTCGATTGGGGGTGGAGTGTCTCAGAGGACACCCCTCTCTTAAGTGATTACGGTGTACCTCGTGTTCTAAATCAGCTGACTTGAAGTAAATAACATCACAGTTGTTAGAAGCAGTTTGGAAGGGTTTAAAATTATTGATCAATAAGATAAATCTCAGTGAAGGCCTAACTCTGTGAGTTCTTGAAAAGGCAGGAGGCCTGCAGCACACACCTCTGTCAGCGCTTGTGCTTCTACAATCGTGACCTAAAATCGACGTTTCTGAGCTTCAAAATGAGATATCGGAGAGAAAAATCACAGAATAAACAAAGGTATAAAACTATGCTGATAAGTGACACAACTCACGGGACGCCCTGTAAGCTTTCCTATTCAATAATAATTACTTCACTTGGGGAGGGGACAGCTATGGAGGCAGAAAAATTCCCCCCAAGAGATTTTTCCTCAGAGTTGTTCAGAAAAAAAAACCGTTTTTTACTTTTCAAAATATTTGTTTACTTGCATGCAACATCATGAAAGTATATTTCGTTCAATGTTAAAGAAAAGCAGTAACGACCCTTCTTAGCAGAAGCCTCAACTTTGCCAGCTGCAGCAGTGGCCACCATATTAACCTCACAATGTAATAAGTGACGTGACCAAATGCTGCAGAGACAATTTCTTTCGTAAACCTGGCAAAGCCTTTAAACATGTTCGGCTGTCTCTATCCACCTTACCTACGTACATATCACACCTCCCCCAAGAAAAATAGAACCTTCTGTCGAGAAATATTCCTGGTGAAAAAAAAGGTTTATTCGAGTGATGAATCACCAGAGGCTGACAAATGTGAAGCCCCTTAGCTTGGACAGTTCAGGTCTTTTGTCAGTCAGTCTGTATGTAAAACAGTTATTATTGACCAAGGATGGGAGGGTCACCATGGTCATCCTGCTTGCTCTCCAGGGAAAAGGGAGGAATCCGGCAGTCAAAGGCATAGCCATCTTCTCTGTCCATTCTAAAAGTGCCCCTAAAAATAAGGAAATGTGATCATTTCTATCCTGGTCTCGCACAACTGAACAAATCTCCTACCACATATGCCCAGAAGGTGCTTGTAGGCTGACATGCGAGGAGTACTGAAAGGCTGGCTGCTCTTTAGTGAGCAGAGGCTCCTGTCCAACCACACCACGTCCTCTCACTGTCTCCAGGGTGCCACTCAAAGAGAAGATGCGCCAGTTGCGTTCTCGAAGTTGAACAGCCTGATCACCAAGATTCTCCAGCCTGATACAGTAACGCCACTGCGGAAAGATATTACAATTTCCCTCATAAGAAAAGAGAGTCAAGCCCAGCTCACCCAATAGACATTGTTGTTCTGGTTCTCTCTGCATCCCATGTAAAAGGGAATGACGGTGACTCTGACCCCCTCAGTGGTCTCTTTGTGCACCTCAGAGAGCTCCAGCCAGGGATGATTTTTTTCTTGCCAGGCACTCAGTGTCTGCTGTGCTACAAACGCAGGCATGCTGCTGTCATCATCAGCATCGCCACCTCTGTAGGCCAAAAACTTGTCGAAGAGCTCGTGCTGGATTGGCACCCGGTCCCTTGTGGTGTACGGCAAGATGTCCTCATGGGCCACATAGTCCAGGCCGGGGATGGCATAAAGATTGCGTGCACCATCGCCATTGCCTGCGCCATTGCCCGAGCTACCTTTGCCCAGGAAAGTAACAGATTCTGTGTGAGCTCGGTGAGTGATGTATGGGCAGTCCCGAGCATCAATCAGCACCTAATAAAATAATTTTTTTCTGCTTTAAACTAGGTGTCGCACGCAGATTAAGACAAGGACAAGTACAATACAACCTGCTGACCCCCGCAATTTTACGTATAAGTGGGCATTCTCGATTCAAACTGTATGTACCAGCAGAATGCAATAGTGAGCATTTTCTACCTGGTAGTACATGTGTGTCTTCCCCTTAACCTCCTTTCCTGCCACAGTCGCGTTGTTGTTGCTGTTGCTCTCGGTACTGTTGCCATTCTTGCCTCCCTTGGACGTGGATGTTGAAGGCATATCTCGGTCATACACCCTCGCCAACCAGGGAAAGAGGATGACGCCACGGTAGCCAAACAGGTTGTGCAAGAACATCTGGCCCGTGTCATAGTTCCCCTGCAGCTTCACGGGCTCCAGTTTGCCCACCTCAGCCAGCCTGGAAATGGAGAATTCCAGACGAGAGACGAAAGAGACTTCATTCTTACACTTACTGGAGGCCCCCACTACTGTAGCCTTTCCTGCCATCAGTCCAGGTGAACAAATGTGTCCTCAACACTGCTGGAGGTACTGACCGACGGCAGAGTGAGAGGAAGGACATCTCAAGAGTCCTTGATGTTACAAGTTCAATGTTTCACTTTGTTTTGGATGAGATTTCTCTCGTTCTGCGCACTTCTCAGGCACTCCAGGCCTGTATCTAGGCTCAGCTGTTTGCCACACTGATGGCAAAGGCGGGAAATTTGAATTGCTTACGCAACACTTCGAAGGGAGCTTCAAATGCCAACGCTCGGGTTGGTGGATCCCCGACGGGCTAAAGAGAGGTTTCAGTGGTGAACGGAGACTCTCTACTTGGGGCTGGGGGCAACCTTATGGAGATAACTTCGCAGACGTACCTTTTTACCCACGATTAACAGATCACTGCACCTATCTGATCTGAGATCAGATCAAGATGATGGATTTCAAAAGGGTCTGAGTCCAAATCATGATTTTGACGCTTGACACTGCTGCGCGTGTATACGGAACCAATGTACACGAAAAAATATAATCAAAACTTTTTAGCAAGATGCTCTAGCCTTGCACAAGGTGCTCTTGTTGCTTGTGCCCCATTCAGGCGGATTTTCTATTACAGATAACAGCTTCCTTGGGCCAAGCCACAGCTCACCTAACCGTGGACAAGGTGAACAGATTGATCTACGTCAGCAACTACAACGGGGAGAACTTTGTTGCCTTCCGCTTGGTCGGCGCCGACTACGTCATAGGAGGTTTGACCTTCCTAGAAGCTTTTTTGAACGCTGGCAGCGGCGTCAACCCCGATCGACAAGAAAAATCTCACATCCACGGGTCTTGGGTGTACAGAGACAAGTTTGTCTATGTGGCCGATCTCGGCGCAGACAAGATCTACCACTACGAAGTCGTCAACGAGTCGCTGCGAAGGGCGCCCTCCAGGGAGACCATCGTCAGTCCAGGACGCGGACCTCGCCACATTGCAATCGACAACCAGAACGGAGTCCTCTACTTACTGAACGAACTCCAACCCTTCGTGGACATCTATCTCATCGGTTTCGAAGAGCATTGAGCTCCTGACTATTGAAGTTCCAAGTCGTATGGGATCTTTGAGCCCTCGACATTTGAATCTCTTGAAAGAAAACAAAGCCAAATGACTATGGAACACTAGAATGTTCGGGTTTACAGGGTGGCCAAGAGGTTCTAGCACTTACCTGTCCCATGGATTTAATCCGACAATCGCTTCTGACAAAACTTGCGGTAAAATTGGTACATCAGTGGCATTCGAGCTTACATGTATGATACTTAATAGATATCATACATACCTCTTTAGGTTATGTAGATTGCAGGATAGAAATCTTACTACATGGATGCATAACAGATACCTTACCTACGTACATCGAGTGGGCACGTACAAAAGTTTAAAAAGCCACTTATATGCAGATCTTTTATCAAATATTTGATATGTTCGTTTATTCCATTTAAACGTACAAAATCGTCAAGAACTAGATTCAATTCAAGCATTGGCTGTTACATGATCCAAGTGCCCACTGCAGGCCACGCAGGAGTCTTTCGAAATTTCTTAGTTAATGAATCCAGCTCCCTCACCACAGAGGACTTGAGGGTCTCCAAGCTGTGGTGTGACATTACACAAGCTTCAGTCTCAGGGACTGACCAGGACTGACCACCTGAAGTATTAATGGGAGCAACCAATAATCATGGCAGCAGTTTTAAATCGTCTCACATGAGTTCTTAACCACCCTGTACACCTTTGGTTCTCAAATCAGTATTTAGACAGTGCGATTCTACGACTTACGCCATCAACAACACTATCAATCCCACCGGGAAGGACAATTAAGACTTTCAAGTTGACCAATGTCCAAGGCTTTCAAAAAGAAGACTCACTAGTCTGGAGCTCAATGCGCCTTTTATCTTTCCCCAAGATGACATCAACGGTGGCCTCGACCAGATCGCCTCAGTCCAGTACGACTTAGGGGACGCGGACCTTACTCTGGAGGAGCAAAAGGGAGCCGAGATTGCTATTCACCCTGTCTACCCGGTCCTGTACATTAGTCACAGGGGTTTCGGGAGCATCGTGGTCTTTGACATTGTCGGCCAAGGACTCATCGCACAGAAACAAGTAGTACCGACTATTGGGACGACACCAAGGCACTTCTTCATCTCTCCTGATGGTTACACCTTGATCGTGGCCTCGCAGGACACCGCCACATTGGAAACCCACGGGATCAACTCCGACGGCACATTGACCAGCGATGTCCTCGGATCAGTCCAAGTTGCACCCGACCCAGCTGTCATAGCCCTAAAGGGAAGAGTTTGAGGATGGACGGCGTCAATCCAGTGTACACATATATATTTCTTTTCAACACGGATCCAATGTCCAATTGCTCACGAAGCTCTAGTCACTGACTGGATTTTATTGCACTTTGTCCAGGTCTGTTAGCGCTATCAAGTCCCCGAGTCCCTGGTGCTCTTTGTAATCAAAAATGTCCGGATTTTCTTCCGGCATGATAATGACCGTAAGCGCGTTCACTTCCGGACGCCTGAGGGTGAGATGCTCCAAGATCCCCAATCGACGTTTTAAATGGAAGTAGCCAGAGATGTGAATCACGAGGTCGTAGTCGTCCAATGCCTGCAGCACCATAAAATGCAGTTCAACGTCGGGATCTCCCTACATTAGCAAGAGCTGACTTGCAACCTTGTGTATGCTGTCGGCCATAGTTGCGTCCCACAGCGACTGGGCGTCCAGCAAAGACTCGGGCACTCGTGCGTCGTCCCTCAGTTCCTTCATGACCGCGATGAAGCTGGCGCGGTACTCGGGGCTGGCAACGGGGTACGGTAGCGGTGGCAGGAGATGCGCACTGGACGGATTCGCAGATATGCAGTTGGCAAGCGCGTCTCGACCACCAAGTGAGACCTGCGAAATCAGAGTCAGGTAATTCGCTAATTGTGCTGTCTGTACCTCATACCATCTTTGTGTACCGCCTCGGACAGTTGGCGGCCACGACTCGGATGTTGTTTTCTCTGCAGAAGTTGACTAGACTCTGGTAATCAGCAGCGTTGGACGGCGGTCTGGAGTCGGAGAGAAAGGTCTGATTACTCACCAAGCCTTGAAAGAAAAAAAACACCTCTGCTCAAGTTCAAGTCCAGGTACTGCAAGGTCACCTCACCTTTGACGTACTCGTCCATCACTGTCTGGGCCTCTCTGTCGAAGAACTCAAGCGAAAGAGCGAGGCGTAGCAATCGCTTCTCAGCCTCTTTGTGCACTCGCTTCAAGATGCTCTTCTCGAGGCTATGACCAGTGGGATCTGAATGGTTCTCCCCAACCAGGATCACCTGGCCTGAGTGTGAGCTGATCCTCTTGAGAAAGTCCTCCTCTTCTAATCTGACACCGTCTTCGGTGAAGAAGAAAGAAGAGGCTGTTCGCATTGCCATCCTAGTTGCAAGATTGCAACTGTAAATTTGGCTTAACTTTGTCACAAAAAACATTTGCGTGGCCACTTTGTCCTCATTTCATTTCTTCCATCTATCAAGTTGCCTGCACCTGTTGTCCCAGCAGAATCACTTCACAATAAGTACTCCATCCTATGCTCCACTGTCCTATCCTGTGACGTCATTAGCCAGAAATAGCTCAGGCGACACTTGTTTGCCTTAGGGTGCAGATAACTTCAAGAGCATTTCCTCCTTGAGGGGGATGCGGTGCTTCACGTGAGACGTGTAGACGTCGAAGCCTAGGGACACCAGGTTGTCGAAGAGCACCCGAAAGCGAGTGGGCAGGAACCGGAAGTTGAACAGCTGCGCAGGTGGCCAAATGAGAAACTCAGCCAGGTAAAGTCGGGATCCTACGTCAAATAAATGGACTGGAGTCTGTGTTGATACAAATCCGGACTGACATCACAAAAATTGTGCAGTTTGGTCGTCCATGTTTCTGCCTGAGGATCTCCTTCAAGCTTAGACTGAGTTTGCAAATAGACTCGACTGCAACAACTGAAAAGTCCTCTTTGTTAGAGTACTCGTTATTAGAGGAGCTCTTTGTAAGTTAAAGTTGCCTGTTACGCATGATTAAGTAAGGTTATCAGCACTTTTGGCGGTTTTATAGCGCAGGAAATCCACCTATTATAGTAGCAGTTTTAAATCTTACGTGAGCTCAAAATCGGAGATTAGATTTGAAAGGGACACATTTAGATACGTGGAGTGAAAACGCAAGAGATCTGGATCATTTCTTACCCGTCCAACCTTCAGCAATAAATGGTAGCTGAACATGTAATTTTGAAGTTCCAATGACTACATGAATGCAGGGACAAGGATCCAGGGGTTTCAAAGATCTCTGTCTGCCTGTTTGGGCCTGATCTTACTTTTTCAGTTGATGGAGCAATTTCCTCTGTCCCCGCGCTTCAGCAGCCTTTGCTGCACTCTGACGCAGAAGGTGCCGAGGACTTTGATCATTGGCAAATCACTGACGGCAGGCAGTTCGAAAAGAATGTAGCTGGTATCGCCAACAGCAAATTCATTTTTTGCATATTTGCAAAATCAGTTTGGGGTTATCTCGATAGCCCTGTACATGAATGCGCATGACGTGAAAGGGCGAGTTCCTCGTACCTTTTTGGATCACCTCTAGCTTAATCTTCTCCGGGGTACTGCGCTCGAGCACACCGGCCACGCACAGACAAGACAGGATGCACAGGGGACTGAAGGCGAGCTGGTCGGCCAAGACCTTCTTGACAAGTTGCCTGAAAACGAAAGTTGTCGAGCTCGTCCAACCTCGGTATACGAGATCCACTTACTTGCCCGACCGCCCAGAGATCGCGCGATCCAAGAAGAGGTACCAGTAGTGACAAAGAAGGCCGGACGTCAGCCCGAAGCAGGCGCTCATGTGCAGAGTCCGGGTGTAGTCGAGACTGAGAATAAGAAAACGGCGGCTGAGGGTGCATGGACACAGGTGGAGTTGGACGGCAGGATAGCGCATGTATAGGGTGGTTATGTTTGCCATGCCACTGCGGTAGCTGCACCAGCACTCGCCAGCCACTGACCAGACTCTTCTGCTGGAGTGCCACAGGGTGAAATGATCAAAGATTCATTCGTAGTGTAGCGTCAACCGTTCTCACATGGCTCGGCTACCTTCTCTGGCCAAGTCGAACGCTTGAACGAAGGCTCACCTCTCTCCTCGTCCCTCCTCTTGCCTCTCCAACTTTTGCTGTATGACGTCTCCCAAGCCCGAGAGTCCGACTGACAGGGAAACATTGGTGGCCAGCAAGTGTCTTCCAAACAACTTGGCCAGGAGGGAGGACATGGCGAAGATCTCCGAGACTGCGACATCAGCGGCCGGTGCGTTACACAAGTCCAGCTTTCATGGCGATGTCACGGAGCAACACATGTCGATTCGACGCTTTTGACACCGAGTCCGAAGTGGCGATGGTGATGGCTGAACTGATCGACGACGACAACAACTACGAGCATGTAACAGCTGCTCAGCGAGCAAGGAGAGGAGCGCGAGCGACAGCTGCAAGAGCTCTCTAGGCACTTGCACGTGCGCACTCAGCTGCGCGGGGGGAACTCGAAGGCGAAGTCACCGACAATGGTTGAGTTGATAACATGAAAGCAATGAACGACACTGATCTCTCTAAACCTGAAGGTTTTCTTGTGAAGCCATGAAGACAAAGCCTTGCCTGACCTGACACCGACATGTTTGGTCGCCTGCAGCCTTCTTGGCTTCTGGCCCTCCGCTCATCCTACGGTCGCAGTGGCCTCTTCGCCGGCCATGAGGCCGTTAGGGGGAAGAAGGACCAGACTAAGTCTCCCGGCCGCCACGAACGTCATACCAAACGGTACAACCAAGGGCGCTTCTCCGCCATTTTCGAAAAGGAGTCGTCCTCCGCACCGGCGACCAAAGTGGGGTCCGTGAACCAGCTGTTCAAACCGGTGCCGGTGCATCCCAATCCGGATGACATCAACCTGGGCGAAGAGCTGGCTGGCAAGATCAGCAAGCAGGCGCTTCTCCGCCAGCTCAACCGATTTTACCTCAGGAAGGAGGTACGCGCGCTTGCAAAGGAGCACGGACTCGACGACTACATCTATCACCAGGCTTACATCTCGTTCAGAAAGTTCTGCATGGACGTGACCAGTCTCCCCACCGAGCTCTACGTACTTTTCAGCGACCTGTTGCAGGGCTCGGGTCACGTCGACGACATTTTTCCATACTTCTTAAGGTATGAGTAGTAGTTCCGCGACTTGGTCACCTCTGACACTAATGTTCAGGATGCGTCTGAATTCGCTTCACAAGGCAAAATGACTTAACCAACACGGTTTAAGGGCCGACTGACCAGAAGTTGAGTCTTGACCAGGCTTTCTCATGCCTTGAACTGCATGTACTTGCTGTAACATGAGCGGCCTTTCCTGGCTTTGGTTCAGCCCAAGTGTTTTAAAATCTCATAAGTTAGTATTTTGCTAGCAACAGCTCATAAAAATTTAGGGCAGAGCCTCTATTTGCCGCCTATGACAAGTACTCATTATTCTTGATGCTGAATATGTCACATTCCTGTTAGAGGGCCTTGAAGGTCAGCCTCGAAAAAAGGCCGAAGGAGACCCATCTGAATTTTATCAGCGATATCACTTTCAGGCACTCTAGAAAGGTGTTTCCTCACCTGGATTGCTTGGACGACTTAAAGAATATCAGTGACCTGACTGACCCGCCCAACTGGTATCCGATGGCCCGGACAATCACCAGACGCATCGTGTTCCATGCTGGTCCCACCAACAGTGGAAAGACTTATCATGCTCTTGAGCGTTTCCGCTCATCCAAGAGTGGTGTCTATTGCGGGCCCCTCAAGCTGTTGGCAGTCGAGGTGTTCAACAAGACCAATGAGAAGGGCATCGACTGTGACCTTGTCACGGGTGAGGAGAGGAAATACGCACGAGAAGATGGAGAACCGTCGAGTCATGTCGCGTGCACGGTGGAAATGACCAACTGTAATCAGACGTATGAGGTATGGCTGTCAGTCAGGTCTTCATCATAGATAATCATCTCACTCATCATCTTTCAATAATGCAGGTGGCTGTGATAGATGAGATTCAAATGGTGCGTGACTACCAGCGAGGCTGGGCTTGGACAAGAGCTCTGCTTGGCCTACCCGCTGAGGAGATTCATGTTTGTGGAGAGGTAAGATGCATCTTTCACGAAGTCAGGCCTGTCCCAAAGCCTCCATTGATGTCTCCTTTGGTCTCAACAGCCAGCAGCTGTCGATCTAGTTCGAGAGATCATGATCTCAACGGGAGAGGAGGTAGAGGTCCGGACGTACAAGCGGTTGACAGACCTTGTAGTCTGCGATGAGGCAGTGCAGAACTTGTCTAACGTGCAGCCAGGAGACTGTATCGTGTGCTTCAGCAAACAAGACATCTACTCGGTATCCAGAGGGCTGGAACGTTTGGGTGTCGAATGCGCTGTCATTTATGGAAGCCTCCCTCCAGGCACGAAGCTGGCAATGGCTGAAAAATTCAATGACCCTCACGATCCCTGCAAGGTCAGTTCAGTTGTTGCAACATAAGTGCCGATATTGACATCGTGGGTCCGTTGCTTGAAACCCTTCAGGTCCTTGTCGCCACGGACGCCATTGGAATGGGGCTGAACCTGAACATCCGACGCATTGTCTTCTACTCCCTGAGCAAGTTGCAGCTTTCAGAGGACGGAGAGAGAGAAATGGACGTGATCTCAGTGTCCCAAGCACTCCAGATCGCTGGGAGAGCGGGCAGGTTCAACACGCAATGGGAGACGGGCTACGTGACCTGTTTCAATCGGGATGAGATGAAGGTGTGTGTGCAAGAATAGTGCGAAGGATTGTTGACTTTCATACTCTGTTCCTGCTTTTCATTCCAGCTGATGAAAGATTTGCTGGCCAAAACTCCTGGGGAAATCCTTCATGCTGGTCTGCATCCCACCTTTGACCAGATTGAGATGTATGCCTACCATCTGCCTCATGCCTCCCTTGCTAATCTCATCGACATCTTCATCTCGTTGTCGACCCTTGACGACAGCTTGTACAACCTCTGTCATTTGGATGACTTTAAATTCTTAGCGGATATGATTGAGCACATCAAGCTCCCTCTCAAGGCCAAGTAAGTGTTAATCGTCACGGTAACTTCCTTCAGAGACATGACTGACGCCGTTTTCTCTACTAGGTATGTGTTTTGCTGCGCTCCGATCAATCGCCGAGTCCCGTTCGTCACGACCATGTTCCTCAAGATCGCTCGTCAGTTCAGCAAGGGAGAAGTTATTACCTTCGACTGGCTCTGTCATCAAGTAGGCTGGCCTTTTTCTCCTCCTGACACCATCCTCGACCTTGTTCAGCTAGAAGCAGTGCATGACGTGTTTGACCTGTATCTCTGGCTGTCTTACAGGTTCCAGGTAAGTGCAACGATGTGGGCATTTGGGTCAAGTATTGTACTTGTGAACGTTCCAGGACATGTTCCCCGACGTGGGGACCGTGAGGTCTGTCCAAACAGAGCTTGACACCGTCATCGAGGAAGGCGTCGCCAACATAGTGCAGCTCCTGCGCAATGCCGAGACCGGTGTCAGCTCTGGCGCGGCGCGTCTCGTCGACGACGACGCCTTTGAAGCGAAGAACAGGCAGAAGAACAGATTCAAGAAGTGGGTGCACGACTCTGGCAAGCTCATGGAGTCGAAAGACACCCAACCCAATGGCAGGTTCACCAACATGATCACTGAGGCCGACGAAGAGAAACGAAAGGTCGCGGAACCAAAACGAGGAAGGTTGACCGATCAGTTGGTGTCTCAGGGGCTGTTGACCAAAGACATGCTGGACCAGCTGAAGAGGGAGTGGGAGGTCAACAAGCAAAGAGGCAGAAACAAAAGCGCCCCTGATGTTAACAGTGATGATGAGTAGTGTCCAGAAGTTGCATTTTGACCTAGATAGTGCGCGTCATGTAGCAAAGGCCAAAACCAACTTACCTTGGACATGCTGAAGATGCTATTTGTTGCCAGCTCATTGCTTATTGCTCATCAATCATAGCCCAATCTTTCAACTTAGTCACGGTTTCCTTACTCATCCTTCCACACGGGTTTCCTCTTCTCCACGAAGGCGGACATTCCCTCTTTGCGGTCGTGAGTGGCGAACGTCATGTAAAAGAGCCTCTTCTCCGTGGCCAATCCCTCTGTCAGTGCCGACTCGTAGGCTGCGTTGGTGGCTTGCTTACAAATAGCCGTGGCCATCTTGGACTTCCCAGCAATCACATCGGCAGTCTTGATTGCCTCGTCCAGCAATTTCTCAGCAGGAAACACCTTGCTCACCAGCCCGTAGCGCTCAGCCTCCTGAGCAGAGATTGGCAAGCCAGTCAAATTCATTTCCATCGCCCTGTATGGGTGAGGATGCGGTTAGAGGATATAGGTAGAAAAGAAGTGACTTCATTACCTTGACTTCCCAATGGCTCTGGTCAATCGTTGCGTTCCTCCAGCCCCTGGGATCGTCCCCAGATTGATCTCTGGTTGCCCGAACTTGGCCCTGTCTCCGGCATAGATGATGTCGCACAACATGGCCAGCTCGCACCCTCCGCCCAGAGCGAAGCCGTTCACGGCAGCCAAGATCGGCTTTGCGGTCTGACCAACGGCTTCCCAGTCACCGAGAAAGGCGCCGGTGAAGCTTTCCTGCATGCGCGTTTCCTGCAGACACACGGGAATAGTCAAGGAAAAGGCTTTACTCTGAAAAGTCTGGCTGCACAAGCCTTAATCTCTCTGATGTCGGCGCCTGCGGCAAAGGCCTTCTCGTTGCCGGTGAGTACGATACACCCCACCGAGGGGTCCCGGTCAAAGTGTCTAAGCGCCATCACGACGTCTTGCATCAGCGCCGAGGAGAGGGCGTTGAGCGCCTTGGGTCTGTTCAAGGTGACGACGCCGACACGGCCCTCGGTGCCACTCGTCTCCACCTTGACATTCTCAAACGAAGGCAGAGAAGTGGTGGAGAGGAGGCGGAGCGCAACCGTCCCCGCCGCCGGAGATCTCAGGACCGAGGAGGACGCGAGCTGGCGGAACACTGACATCGTGGAGATGTTCTTGTCCTTGATGAGGTGGCCGGTAACAAATGGGCAGAAGATGAGTACAGTACGAACTGTCTTATCAGACTCTTCGTATTCCTTGTGTCAGTGGAAGATAGCAACAGCTGTTCTAGTGTTTTTCCTCCACAGACAACTAGAATTGCTCGGCAGCGCGCTCTAGCGGACGTTTAGAGAATAAATGTCAGAGGGTAGAACAAGTCCGCCCCTAAGGAAACAAGCAGCATTTCGTTGATTTTAGTAGCTGAGGCTGCTGTCAATGATTGCATAGACGTTCTAGAAGACATCAAATGTGTACAAAATTTTGCAATCCTCAATTTTACCGTCCATATATTCAATACGACCCTCATAAGGATCATTTTGTCAAGTCGCTAAGTGATGTTAATAAGCGTGTTCTGCATTCCGGTTTTTGAACAAAGTTTGCAAAAGTTTTTCTTCTCCAAAGGGGCAAAATTAAAATTTTGCCCCTATCTGAGGCACCCATGAGATTTACCCTCAACCTGGACACCCTGGAGTACAATATCTTGATGCAAAAAGTTCGCGTGATTATTGGATGGGAACCAAAATTGCAAACTATTTGCAAAACTATTTGACCATGACTTATTTATATATCAAGATTCATCAAGTGGCCGAGAGTTTTAAAATTTTCGGTGCAGCCTTGTGCATGTTTATTGCTTTTCCAACGTACTCTGCACGGACCAAAATGTTACCTCCGCTATTGACGGCAAGTCCGTTAAGTGCGGTGTGTCAGGTTTGGCTGCATTGAATCTTCCCGCCCAAGTTTCCCGCCGAGAGGTCGTGATTTCGCGCGGGTGTCTCGTTCCTCCGTCGTGGCCGTCGCACCTCTCTGGCGGGACGAGATGGGGGTTGCACGCGCGTCCCTCGGCTCCGACCTGTGGAGTCGTCTCCCGCGTCTCCTCGCTCTCCAGCGAGCACGCGGGCTGCGTGAGTTTCTGCTGGAGCTTCTGCCAGCCCCCTGACGACCCCAGAGAGCGAGGGAGAGAGCGAAGCGGAGCCAACTCAGGTGGGCTTGGAGCTGGTGCGCGCACAAGCAGTTTGCACGCCTCCTGCTCAACTAATCAAGGTGGAGCTGGTGGTGGTGGCAGTGGCGCTGGTGGTGATGGTAGTGGCGGTGGCGGCGACGGCGGCGGGCGCGGCGCTGGAGGCAGCAGCAATAGTCTGGCCGGCCTGACTCCTCCCGACTACCAAGTTGGGCTGGCTGGTGGTGGTGGTGGACGGACGGGTCCTCCTCCTCCTCCTTCCTCAGCTCCCTCCTCTCCTCACCTATGCTAACCGAAAAAGTAACGCAGAAGGAGTCAGTTCAGTCAGTCTCGCAGATCTGTTAGGACAACGATGGCGACCACGTAAGTTTCTCCCCCTGAACCATGGGCGCGGGCATCAGTAAGGATTCGCTGGCCGCGCTGACGGCCGGACACTTGCCCAACCTCAACGCATTCCACTGCGCCATGATCGGCCTCGACTCGGCGGGCAAGACCACAGTGCTGTACAGGCTCAAATTCAACCAGTACGTTAACACGGCCCCCACCATCGGATTCAACTGCGAAAAGGTGAGAAACATGGGACGGCGGCGCGGCCAAAGGCATTCTGCACTCGAGCGCTCCAATGTCTTTTAGTCACGCGAGTCTGATCGACCTCTACTGGATTCTCTGAATTGTTTTCTTTTGACCTCATTTTTTGTTTTAGAACCGGACTTGCCCGATTTTTTCAAAAAGTCCCCGATTCACTCAAAAAGTGTGATATGAAAAATTGAAAATGACGGCTGGTTATCATGATTGCAGATTCGCCTCCACGGAGCGACGTTCACGGTGTGGGACGTCGGCGGGCAGGACAAGCTCCGGCCCCTCTGGAGGAGCTACACACGCTGTACAGACGGGATCATCTTCGTCGTGGATTCGTGCAAAGAGGAGCGTCTGGAGGAGGCCAAGTTGGAGCTGCTCAAGTTCTGCCGCTGCGCCCAACACGCCAAGTCCGGCGGAGTCCCCGTCCTGGTGCTGGCCAACAAGCAGGACTTGCCCTCGGCGATGGACTCGCACAAGTTGGAGGCGTTGCTTGGACTGAAAGATTTGGGACCGGGAGTTCCCTGGCACCTACAGGCCACGTGTGCTGTCACGGGCGACGGGCTGGAGGAGGGCCTGGCCACGCTGCAACAGATGATTGTGAGAAAGCGCAAGGCCGGCAAGAGCTCCTCGGCGGCGACGAGCAAGACCGCCGTCCCCAGGAAGCTGCAGCGGTCGCACAGCCACGTCTACTAGTGAAACGACTTCCGTGACATCAACGTTAAAAGTCTGTGATACGCGTGCTACGACGCCGGGGTTGCCGGTGAGGAAGAAGTCCTCGGAGAAGCAAAAAGCGAAAGAAATCTTATATTGGTAGTGATATTGGATGTGAAGCCGGACACTCCTTCCTGCAGTAGTTTGCCATTCCAAAGAATTTGTCTTGGTTTCTGGACTGCCCCATGGCCTCAGTCAAGTGCCGGCGATGTGATAAGCACAGAATAAAGGATGAACACTTCTTTTTAAAGAGAAAAGGTTACTCCGGGGTCGTGTAAGGGCGCACGTTCAAAGTTGTGCTCGCCTCCCTCTTGTATTCCCTGGGTCCCAGATGCGCTGCCTCAGCTCGCTGTCTACCTGTGTCTGGTCGGATTCGTGTCAGTTACCCACCACTGCACGTATTACTGCTTGAGGTAGTAGTACATTACCCCGGGGAGCGAGAGAAGAGCCAACGGTTTCTTTGGCAGCCAAGGAAAAAGGAGGGGGGGGGAATTCCAGCCATGCCAGCTACGCATGCAGGTACAACATAGGTAGTCAGAGAATGCCAATTGCTGTTCTGGTTGCTGGCCATCGAGTGGCTACGCGGGGTCCACGGTCTGAGCCACGAAGAAGAGCAACATGGGGGAACTCGGTCACTTGTTGCGGTCCTGCTACGGATGAGTTGGCTTTTGTGGAATGGTTGGGACCATTGCTGGTTCCTCTTGATCATCAAGTGGAGGAGGAGAAGATCCCGTTAATGGAGTCTTCCTTCCTCCAACAGGTGGCTGCGGCCGCCGCGGCCGCCGCGGCCGCCGCCGCGGCCGAATCAGTTTCCGCCGTCGGAAACGGGACAGCCGATTTCAATCTTTTCCCAGCTGGGGTTGACAGAGAACGTGGAAAGTTTGCGGCAGAGGCGAAATCACCTTTTCCCACGCAATAAGTCCAATACACACTTCTAACAGTACAGCAAGAACAATGACAAATCTTCTTCAGTGTTTTGCTCCCTTGAAAATTTTCCCTCTGCTCGGCCAAAAAGTCTCTGAACGACGACCGATTTCGAAACTCTTCATGGAAAGAGACAAAGAGATCCTTCTTTTCAGACCCGACGAATAAAAGGAGAGAAAATCATGCTCTTCTATCGCGGACAAACGTGACGCTCTTGTCCTGCTGACATTATTTCCATGTGACTCTGTCAGCTGGATCGTCCGAGGCCGCGTCTGCACCGCCCGGGGCGCCTTGGTGACGGTTCTGGAGTGGGTGGAATCCGGGATGGCCGACCCCGGGCCCGGGAGCGCCGACTCCGGACCACTTTGACGACCGATCTGGTCAGGGAGAAGCGACCTCGGCTGTGAACTTCATGTGCATACGGTGTGTGCGTATCTCCAAGGAAATAGGGTTAAATTGCTTTGGCAATGAGACTGCCTGTTCAGCTATGAACCCGCTCCGGTGAGTTGAGCCTTGACCCCATCCGGATCCGCCCGGGTTAAATAGTCGGTCGAGATTCTCGACTACGAACGCACGTGTGTGGGGGTAAACTTCCTCAAACGTAAACACGACGTCGCCTGCAGCCCACGCTGAGAGCGAAGACGCTCCCAAACCACGTGCAAACAGCCCCCCCCTTGTCCCATTTGGGGCCGGCGGAGGCGAAGGCGACCGCGGAGCACGAGGAGTTGGCCTCGCTCCACGCGTCGTCGCAATCACACAATCAATTTGCAGTCTGAGCGCATGTCTTTGTCCGCATGCCTGCGAATACCCCTTCTTAGCGCATACTTACACCGCCATTAAATCCCGTCAGGTCGATGAGACTGCGGAATCGCTGGGTACGCGTATGCAAATGTGAGGGGGGAGAAGACGAGGAAGGCGAAAAAAGCGAGCGTGCATCAATTTGCGGCCCACGCCAGCGAGTCCTCCGGGTCCCTCCGGGCCCCTCACTGGGTCCCTGCGCTCCATCCACTGGGGACGAGGCGGTGGGTGCTCATTTTACGGTCCGTCTGACTGCTGAAGAGCGAGAATTGGCACTCCTTTGATGCCAACTCCGGACGACATTGTTGTCCGGACGATTTTTCTTCTGGTGGACACTCAACGGACGCGCGCGTGTTGTTTGCTCCAGGAATTTTGTGTGCACTGCGGACAGAAAACGAGCAGTTTGTTGTTGTTGTTGTCGTCGTCGTCGTCGTCGTCGTCGTCGTCGTCGTCGTCGTCGTCGTCGTCGTCGGTGATGTACCGAACCTTGAGGTCCCCGTCCCCGGAGGGGGACGGAGCTTGCGCAGACCGCAAATTCCTCCTGTCCTGGAGGTGTTTCCCTCCTCCTTGAATGTTTGCACCAAACTTTCGCCCCTAACAGACTTAGTAGAAGGATTCCGTTCCTGTTGTCCGAGGAACCGGACTAAGGAGTGTGGGAAGACGATGCAGCCACAAATCTTGGCTTTGATGAAGAGATGATTGCAGCAATTATGATCCACTGACCTTTGCCAGCTCAACCGCAGACTGCCATTAATGGCAGCGAGTGAAAAAATACTTTTTCATACTTTGCCTTTTTGAGGAAGTCGGTGCTAGAGGAAATATCCTTCTCTGGAGCTCGTAGATTTAAACAATTAACTTCTTCCTTCCTCTGTTTAGAGCCGTAACAAAAGCACTTCAAGGTGACACGGATTTTTCACATGGGGCAAATTTTCTTGAAAGTTTTTCTTTGAGGAGACACGCGGAAATAGGACATTGTAATAATAAAAGAGGCCTCTCTCGCTAGGCCTTATTGCACGCACACTTCCTAAAATCAAGATTAGCCACTGCCATTGCAGAAAAGGCCTGGCGTGCACGTTCGCACTGGCAGTGTGCGCATAGATTCATCCCATGCAAGCGATGCAAAAAAAGGAACTGCAAGGAAATGCTGCGTGGGCCCACAAATATAATTTTCTCTCCATTAAAATGCAGATTTATTCATCGTAGCCTCTTGCGCTATTCAGGTTCTTGCCCCGGAGGTGCGAGATTGTCGTCATCATAACCATAAAGCCCCGCAAGTGTCCTTTTCTCCCACAAAGAACGTGAACATTAAGTCAATGACAGCCTTTTTCTTTTCATATAAGCAGACGTGCATTGTATACACAGTACTGTAGTCGTTAAGACATACAAAAGAGGCTCGGAATGCGTCCCAGGAACTTCGGGAGCGTCGTCGTAGGCAATTAATAGCTCAGCTGTTCCGTGGAGTTAGGAGAGGACCGAGTGAGCCGGGCTTTTAATGAGGGCCTGATGAGCTGTCAAGAGGCCTGGAGGGGCCTCTTCGACTTGGCGTCTCGGGTTAACAGGTGATGCTCGAGCCGCTTCGAATTCCAGCCTGACGAGAGAGGTTGTGCCAAAAAGAGCCTGACCTCAGTGCAAATGAGGTTAAGGGGGCCCGGGCTTTTTTTTTTTTTTAGGTCGGGACAATGTTGCACATTGTTCTGCAACTCTCCTGACGGATCTTGATGCAGTTGAACAGGTTTGTGTTTCTTCAAAGAACCCTTTGGTGTTGAAGTTGTGCCTCAGACACGGTAGCCCACGACAGAGGCCTTGAGGGCATCAACGTTGCCGTCGTTGCGACACGCGATGCTGACGGTTGGGAAGTCATCGGCGTCCTGACCCTTCTCGACCTTGTCCTCATGTCTCGCCAGACGCAGGCTTGTCAGCAGTGGTCCCCACGGTCTCGTACTCTTCCTTCACCCTGAAGGCAGCGCTCCCAGTCGCTCGCACTGTATCGGTGTCTGTCGGACCAGACATCAGGTCGTAGATCAAAAAGCCAGCAAATTTGGGAAATGTTTTGTAAACAAAAGTTTTCAGGAAATGCCTCCAGATGATGCATATCAAATTTGAGTGGGAAACACCAATCAGATCAGATCCTGGAGCGATTTTGATCGCCGACTTCTGGCGCACCCTGCAGGAACAGTTCGCACGCATCGTAGCGCGGCAGCTGCAACAAGTGGGTCAACCGTGGTGTGGACGAGTCGAGCTTCCAGGCGAGGTTGCACTCTGCGCCCCGGCAAGGACAACTTGCACAGGTACACGGGTGTGCGTAGAGAATTGGCGAAAATGAAGTTGTTACGCTTCATTAAGGCCTGTTCATAGGATGAGGTGTTCGAGCAGCTTGGATTATGCCCTTTTATCGGCCATCAAACAGGCTTAATGCCTGACGTAAGAGTTCATGTTCAGCATGTGTTAGTGCGTGCGCAAGGGGGGGGGGGAGGAGGACCAAATCCTCAGGCAGGTGAGCATGCTCGGTACTGTACGGTACTCAGGAGTTTGCTGTAAATTGTGGGTAATCCCTCCCTGCGCAGGGCCCAACCTCGTTGCTGGGCCTTTCACTACTGTCTTACATACTTGAAGGAGGCACACGCGCATTTTCTCCTCCAGGAATCCGTCCTACCTCCGACCGCGCGCGAGCGCACACACATGCTGCACGCACGCACGCACACTGGAGTAAAGACTTCGTGAGTGGCAAGGAGAGGAAGGAGGAGGAGGTGAAATCAGTCTCCTTCTGCGTGCCCTCGCAGCTCTTCCTGCCTTTGAAGAACGCGCACTCAATTTCCCCCATATTAAGGGGGGGGGGGAGAAGTAGGAGTCACTGCAGGCCTGGGCCTGGAACTGCCAGTTCTGGATGCCATCAAAAAGTGCAGGTTTATTGCAGTTGTTTGCCTCTTTGTCTCTGGCCAAAGGGTTTGTCTCGCTCTTGACATACCGCGGGACGACTAAAACCAAGGTTTCGGCCAACTTCATGCGCTGGGTGGAAGCTTACTGGGCTTTGGCGGCCAGGACGCCAGCGACCGCCTCCACGGTGGTTTGCAGGCCCATAAGTACGGGGTATTGTTGTAGGCCCTCCCCGCCTGGGTGGTGGTGGCTGTCTGTCATCCTCCGGGGAATTGGCTGTTTACAAATATACTAAAATTTTTAAGTGCTCTTTCTGGCTCTTGGACAGGAGTAGCATTTCAGCGATCGCCTTAAGGGCGTTTAGTACGTGCCGCGTTCAAACACACGCAGTCCTCCTACGGCGAGCAAGGGTAGGCAGTCAGTGTAGGTACAGCCTGTTCCTCGTTAGGTAATATTCCACACGCTGTTTGCCTACTTTTGTAGTTTGTGCATTTGCTGCGCGTCTGCCCATGTTATTGCTCAGTACACACCAGCTCCACTCCCTCCACCCACGCGTGCGTGGACCGCGCCACAAATAAATCACACACACGAACAAAAACAACCATCTGGCCCAGAAATTCTCCTGCTTCCAGACGCCTGAATCGCGCCCTCAAAGTTTTTGCCCCTCTGACTTTGCAGCTGCTTCTAAGAACAGTTCCTGATGGAGTTCTTACTTAACTTCGACTTGGGTGTCGCAACGACCTTGATTTTTTAGGTGCTTTAATGTTTTTTTAGTGTGTGTGTCGAACGATCTAACGGGCGAAAAATTCCTTTTCTGCCTCCCGGGCCTGCCGGTTTCCGTGGGCAAAAGATTGATGATTAACTTCATCTTCGATGGAATGAGATGTTCTCGTGCCTTGGAGACTGTTATTAAGGCCTCCTCCTTGGTGAATGTCGCCACCTTCTGCCTGTGCAACAAGTGACGTCCTTGCATCCACGTTCATACGTGCGCGTATATAAGAGGCTGGCAGGCTCGGCTTGGATGCAATGCATACTCGTGCACATTCGCGCTCAAGCGGATGCTACCAAATCCCGGATTCCCGCTATGTAATGCAAATAGCAAGATGAAGACAATGCCAGTTGCTGCCTATGCAAATCTGCTACGGGGGGAAGATAAAAAAAGGCCCAGTTAGACAAGTCGGGCTCTGTTGCCTCTCTGGATGCCCTTTCAGTTGCTGAGAGGGGAAATCACTGCATCACTCGGGGTTGGTGTTAACTGTTCAAGGCCGATGCGACGCGTCAACACAGGGTGAAGAGATACGCGTTGTCGATGACAGCCAAGAGCGCCTGTCAAAGATCGACGCGGATCTCTTTGTCGGACGAAGTGACAAAACAACGCACTTGACGAAATGTCACTTGTGTCCGAAGGAAAACCTTGGCAAGGCCTTTTTTGAGGCCGTCCAAGACTGCCAGCAATGCGCACAACTCGACGAAGGGATCCAAGTTGCCACGCAGATACTTCTTGACATCGCAGCCTCCCGCTGAGAGTAGCGACTGTGGTTCCACATTCAGGCCCAGCGCCACGCCTGCAGCGTGACGCCTCGGAGCCAGAATCATCGCCTGCTTCATAAGAATGTGAAGTGCTCGACGAGGATGCAAATGCGATTTTTCCCTTCGATCTTTATCTCGTTTCCGCTCCTTGGCGGAGCTGCAGACACGCGACGACCACGCTAATAGCAGCCTCGGAATTCATCCATCTTGCCAGGCCTCGCAGGCCTTGGGCCCTGGCTCCCTGCCAATTGTGCGCACGCCAGAAGAAGACGAAGAAGCATGCCAGCGATGGGCCCACAGATACGAAACTTGCTCAGTTAGTGATCTTTTTTTTTTTCCTGGCAAAACTCGTGGCATTACGTCTAGAAGTCATTTGTGAAAGAAGGGCGCAAGAACTTATTGGTTGTCCTTTCTGCTTCCGAGGCCCCCTGGTACACGAACGCGCACGCCAGCACCACCGGATGCCCACATTGTTACTTCTCGTGCCCGTGGAGACGGCGGCAATGCCGTAAGAAAGGACAGAGGTCGTAAGATCATCGCTGCGGTGGAAGACTAATTTGGCTTCTCGGGAATACAAAACTTTGACAAAGTAATCTTGCCTGTGTATACAAACGCTCAAACAGCTCATTTTTGTTTCTGTTCTCTCAAGGCGAACCGACCGACCAACCAACCCCTTTCCACCCCGGGTTGGAATGCACAGGACGGACTGAGCACGTACCAAACGCATTTTATCTCGTAGAGGCTAAACAGTGTGTGGGTTTTTTTGGTTTTTTTTTTTGGAAAAAGTAGAAAATCTTCTCTCATAAGGGGGATCCTTAGACCAACTCAAAAAGTAGCTTTTCTCACCACACCTGGAGCTCGTGTACAATTGTGGTGCAAAACACAGCCGAATGACTTGTGCGATGATCCCACCGACGTGTCCGACTTGGCCATGTTGCTGCCTCCGTCTGGCACCTCCATCGATCAAACGATTTTTGTCTCTGCAGTAAACAAATTTACCTACGGTTCTTACGGTCTGGTGAACATTATGGGCACCGGGGCCATTAATCTCTGCGGGTAATTTCGCAATCTCACTTCGCTCGTTCATCGTTTGTCATCTCCGCTCATGCACCCACCCCCAGGGTGGGAGAAAGAGGACAAAGAAGCAAACAAATGGCTGGACCTGGTGCCAACTGTGGACACTGGACAGGGCAGTGGCAACAACAGCGCATCTCTGTCCATTGGACCTAACCTATCCAAGGAGTCATTCAGTTCAAACAATGTTGCTCCTCATCTGGGAGGTGGCAATCGCAGTCAGGTGCTACCTCAGCACGTAGCAGTCTGCACTGGAAACAGTTAAAGTCCTGCTCCGGCAATGACTGTGAAGCGAGCCACGCCCAACAAGTGATGGAGAATGATACAATGGGCCACAGTTTCCCAGTTCCACAGTCAAAGCTATAAACTTACTGGAGTAATCTAAACACCACGTAGACCATTTACAGTAGAATGTGTAGGAGACAACGAGCACGCAATGCAAACGCGCTGTACTTTTGGATCGTTCGCTGCGACGACGACAATTTAGGCATGTACAATGAATCCTCAGATTTGTCTCGTCTGGTCACCACCGTCGTCATCTTTCTTTCTCTTTTTGGCCATCAACTCAGTCAAGGAATTGACGACAGCCTCCACCCGGTCTCCTGTGACCGCAGACGCCAGACGCCAGAGCTGCCCCAGGTCAGATGCTCGATAGCAGCAGGCGAGAGGGCTTCAGGAAGGTCCTGTGTGTTGGTCGGGACCACCAGGGGCACGTTGGCGCCATCAGGCGCCCTCATAATCCGTTGTACAGCTCCATCCTGGTCCCTTCCATCGGTTCACCGTCATCGCATCGAGTCCATCAAGAAGATGACGGCGTCGGTAGCACGACTCTAGGAGCTTCAGAGGAGTCGGATCTTCTCCTGACCGCCGACGTCTCATAGGAGGAATGAGAGATTGCGTGAACGCAATCCAAGAGGTTACGACGCTGCGACGTCCTCGCTCTAGAGGGAACGACAGCTACGAAATCTATCTCTGCGTTCATCACTGGCTTAGCTGCTGACTCAAAACTCAAACATCGGGCTGCTCTGGCGTCGCTATCGTCGCTACCGCCACTAACGCCGCTATCGCTGCTTACGCCGCTAGTACCACTGGCGTCGCTAGCTCTGCGTCATTCAGCTGGATTGGACTGATCTAGACGTCTATGACTCACTCAGTTGTGGTTATCAGGCGACGAAGGAGTTGTCGAAGAACCTGAGTCGTTTCACTCGTCGTACCACTCGTTCCTCTTCACCATGTCCGCCGCGCAGATGGAGAAACATCTGTTCAATCTCAAGTTCGCCTCGAAGCAGTTGCTGCGCGACTCCAAAAAGGCCGAGAAGGAGGAGAAGGCCGAGAAGTTGAAGTTGAAGAAGGCCATAGAGAAGGGTAACATGGAAGTGGCCAGGATTCACGCGGAAAATGCCATCAGGCAAAAGAACCAGGTGGACTAATAGAAACTACAGCTGGGCAGACAAGTTTGAACGTCCCCTCTTTCTGTCCTTCTTGCAGGCCCTGAACTTCCTCCGCATGTCCGCGCGTGTCGACGCAGTCGCTTCTCGCGTGCAGAGTGCCGTGACGACGAAACGAGTGACCTCATCAATGCAGGGCGTCGTCAAGGCCATGGACTCCGCCATGAAGTCCATGAACTTGGAAAAGATCTCCGGACTGATGGACAAGTTCGAGAAAGAGTTCGAGGATCTTGACGTACAGACGTCGGTCATGGAGGGCGCCATGAATCACACCACGGCCACCAACGTCCCGCAGGTGCGTAAGCCCGATGCATCTTCGAACTTCAAGTTAGCTGGACGGAACATAAAGTGGAAACTGTTTTTCGCCTTTCATTTGTAGGACGCTGTGGAGAATCTGATGAAGCAGGCTGCTGATGAGGCCGGATTGGAATTGACGATGGAGTTGCCCGGCGCTGCATCAAACACCATTGGCACCTCGGTCCAGACCACAACCAACGACCAAGACGAACTTAGTCAGAGGCTGGCCAGGCTGAGGCAGGTATAGAGGGGGCCTGCACGGACTCCAATTTGCCTGTTGACCAACTCGCAATTGCTATCGATTACTGTTGAATCCATGAGCTGTACAGATAATGTCTAATTTTAAAGAATCTGCTGCATTGAAGAGAATTTGTTTGTAACATTAGCACTCAACATACAAAGTCCTCGCCATCTCTGAGCAGATAAAGTGTGAAGAAGGACGTACACGTACATGCACTTCCCTCCATATTTTACGCTGAAGCAGGAGCATTCCTTAACATAATCGTTAACTTTATTACGGTCAAGAATGTTGCTAAGGTGTAAACACATGTACCTGGTCATCTGGTTATCCTATTTAAATGCAGGAGTTGATCTAATGAACTTTCTTCTTGACCATTCCCTGCCTGAAGATCTTGGCCTTCTTGTCTCTGGGTGCATTGAACTTCCTTGTTCTGGCTTTGTGACTGACACCAACACCAAGATCGATGTGTGGGGGTGTCTCGAAGCCAAAGGACTTGCCCACTGCCTTCAGGTCCAGAGTCTGCACATCGAAGATGTGCTTCAGTGAGTGACTCTCATAGGCACGCACATAGGCCTTGAATGCCTCCTTAGCACTCAGGTTCAGGAAGTAGTTCGTCTTGATCAGCTTCTCCAACTGGAAAGAAGAAGAACTTAAGCATTGCATACAAATTCTGGAGTTGAAGTCTTACTTGTGGTTGAATTTTGGCAATTTTGGACCACTCGAACTCGAACTCATTTAGTGGGACCTTAGCCTGCTGTAGATATCTCTTAAACCCAAGCTCCTGTGGGGTGAGAATGAGCAAGGCGCGGCCTTTGCCTCCCTGGCCTCTGGCTGTTCGACCCACGCGATGGATGTACTCCTTGGGGTCATCAGGAGGGTCAAACTGGACAATCCAGTCAACATCAGGGATGTCAAGGCCACGAGCAGCAACATCAGTGCACAAGAGAATGCCAGTATCAGCATTGCAGAACTGAAAGAATGTCGTGGTCCGCTTCGTCTGCTTTTGCTTGCCCTATGTTATTAAAAAATATAAAGGAAGATCGTTATGATAGTGAATGAACACACAAAGTCCGTTTCTGTACTCACATGAATGCAGAACACGGGCAGGTCGATGTAGTTAAAAAGCTCATGATGGTACTTGACAGACATGCATGAGGAGAAGAAGACCATGACCTTCTTCTTACGGTTCTTCTTGAGAAAGGTGAAGAGCAGGAGGAGTCTGTTCTCAGATGGACACACCACATAGCCCTGCTCAAGCCCAGACACTGTAGCCGTTGCGTCACCATCAATGTTGTCTTCAATCCCCACGTAGATGGGCTCTTTCTTCAGCGCCACCTTAATGAGATCTTCGGTCTTCTTGGTTGTCGTTGCACTGAACAGCATCGTCTGGCGCTTTTCTGTAAGAAATACTATGAACAAAATTCCATTCACGAGAAAGGTTCCAACTCCTTAGACTCACTGGGAAGCAACTTGATGATCTTCTTCATCTCTTCCTCGAAGCCAACATCCAAGATCCGGTCAGCCTCATCAATAATCAGACACTGCAAGTTCTTTACCATGAAGTTGGGTGTGTTTTGAAGGTGGTCCAGCAGGCGACCTGGGGTGGCTACCAGTATGTTGATACCTGCTCAGTGGGATAAAGTTCACATCTTAGCGTTATTTCTCAGGTAAGTGTCACAGCATTCATTCACACACCTTTCTCAAGCTTCTGCGCCTCTGTGCTCCTGTTGGCACCTCCCATGACAAGGCCATAGGTGTAGGATGTGTGGTACTTGAGCAACTCTCGCAACACGCCAAAGGTTTGCATAGACAGCTCTCGAGTGGGTGAGATGATCACAACACCTAGAGAGGCAGAAGCACAAAACACCGTGTATGATGTCAAAACAGTGCAACCTGAAAAAGTAAATAAACCTACCTGTGCCATTCCTCGGCAGGAATCTGAGCTTGTCAATGAGCTCCACTGCGGGAATGAGAAAGGCAAGGGTTTTGCCAGAACCTGTCTTGGCCGCACCCACCAAGTCCTTGCCTTCAAGAAGATGTGGTATTGTCCTGGCTTGGATGTCAGTCATCTGTGTGAATCCCATGTCAGTAACTCCACGCAGTGTGTCCTCAGAGACATGGCCAGATAAGGATGAAAACGACTGGTCGGAAAGGATGCCGGAGACTCCCAATGCAGTGCCAGGAACTGAGGGCATAAGAGGAATGTACGTTAAGCTACGGCAAGCACAACTGGATCATCACCACACAAACTTTTTCTTGGAGTGCAATAAAAAAGAACAAGGCATGATCTTGTACACTGTCCTAGATTGGTCACTTCAGGGCCACTTACGCACTGTCTCCTGGACCTCAATCTTGCTACTTGGAGTTTCTGTGGCTTCTTCATTGACTTCGCCAGCCTCTGCGGTACGATTGTCCTTTAATCCGCGCTTCTCTAAAAAAAATACAAAAGCAATATCGTGAATTTTAGACATGGATCACTGTCAATGCTATCGTCTTTTCGTACTTTTCGTCTTCAGGTCTCCTCCTTCAGCCTGTGGTTTTCTCTTTATTGCCTTGGCCGCCTGGTTCTTCTCTTCTGTGACTGCCTCGTTCTTCATACTGCTATCCTCATTAGGTTCCTCGGGGACTTCTGACTCTGCATATGATATAAGAACATTTTGAGTCACAACACGAACAGGCTCAATCCTGCTCCTCCTGACCTTTTTGCTGCTCTCGCTGTTTGAGGACCTTAAGCTTTTGCCTTTCCTTCTTCTTGAGCTTCCGCTTCATGATCTTCTCCTGCATGGTGGACATTTTGAAGACGAATGACTTCACAGGACCATACACGCGACTCGTGTGCTTGTGTTTGTTTATGTTTTGCCCACGCTGTCAGCTCACTCGCCAGCGTTACCAAATAGTGATGGCGCTCTAGGGTGCTAGAGGTGCCAAGTCACAGAACTTCCGAGGTGCGTTTTCCCCTTGGGTCACACAAGCAGAAGATAAAACCAAGCAAAAACCCTGCCTTGCTCTTGTGCATCTGCTTTGTTTTGCTGTCT